>Ga0302324_100004967_pt1 | contig 29285 bp, 24 predicted proteins | sample Palsa_T0_1_FD_201949 | JGI IMG/M metagenome (GOLD analysis project Ga0302324, IMG submission 201949) | Peat permafrost microbial communities from Stordalen Mire near Abisko, Sweden - Palsa_T0_1 | ecosystem: Environmental > Terrestrial > Soil > Palsa > Peat permafrost | place: Sweden: Abisko...
GCGTTCGCTTTGTTGATCGAAATCTCCAAATATCCGCTCGATCCGATGAATCCAATAGGCTCGCCGTTCGCGCCACTCGCGAATGTCGGGACAAGTTTCGTCACACTCGCGTTCCCGGCGCGGATCGTGAATTTCCCGTCGGCCGCCGCAAACGCGGGCACATCCTCCGCCCGCAAATTGGTAATCAGGTTTCCGAACTGATCCACGCGCAGCACCACGCCTTTGATCGTGTTGCCCGTCGTCTTCGGCTTGGGCATCGCAAACCGCGCAAAATCCGTGATCGGTTCTCCGAACGCCGATGATTGCCACGACTTCGTCAGCCACGCCGCAACCGGCGCGAAAATGTCGCGGCCGTGGAATGTCCTGCTCACCGGCTGCCTGAAATAATGTTCGGAGATGATGTTCCAGACGTACAGCGCCTCCGACTGGTCGTACACCGACGAAAGCACCCCGTTATCGGGCGCCACAAAGTAATGCGTGTCCCCTGCCACGAGAATCGGCCGCCGCTCGGTCCCCACGCCCGGGTCCACAACCACCAGGTGAACTGTCTTCGGCGGAAAATATTTGTAGGCTTGGCCGATCGCCAGGGCTCCGTCCAGCAGGTCGTGCGGCAGGACGCTGTGCGTGATGTCCACGATGTTGACTTCCGGGTTGATGCTGAGGATCACGCCCTTCATGACCCCGACCAGGTGGTCGTTCGTGCCAAAGTCCGTCGTCAGCGTAATGATCGGCCGCGCCAAGGTGGGCTCCTATGTACGTCCGGGCGCGCGAAGGGGAAGCCGCGCCTCTATCTTCGACGCTAACGGACGCTCGTGCGTCTGTCAAAGCCATCCGTCGCGTCTGGCGCGATTGAGTAACGCATGGTTTGCCCTGGCGGTCGTTTCCTGGTGTGCCTCGGATTCCTCGACGATCAGAGCGCCCGGTAGCCGCCCGATGTGGCAAGCCGCCGTTTCAAACTCGCCCCTCGCCCTCATCCCTAGCCCCTAGTCATTACTCCGCGACGAGTCTGATCGATCCCACGCCTCCATGGATGGTCAATTCGATATTCGTCGGCGTCTTTCCATACGATTCGTTGACGTAAGAGCTTCCGTCGCGCTGCAAACCTCGCGCGTCCACCGAGCCGATTCCGCCTGTCGCATCCACATGCACGCCAATGTCTTTCGGCAAATGGATGGTCGCCTGTCCCACGCCGCCCTCGATCGTGCCGTCCACGCTCGTTTTTCGCGGACCCGTCAGATCGAGATCGAGTTGGCCAGCTCCCATGTGAACATCGAGATTCTTCACCTCCACGCCGTTCAGCCGCAGGTTGCTTTGGCCCGCGCCCATTTGCACGTGCAGGTCGAGCGGAATATCGTTGGCGACGCGCAAACTCCACTCGTTGTCCTCATTTCCGAAGTGCGTGTGCCACCGGCTGTCATCCTGCGTCACGCGCAGCTCCCCGCGTCCGCCGGACACGGAATAGTCCACGTTCGGTTTCCCTTGGTTCTGGACGTATCGGAAATCCGCGTCCATCAGGTGGCTGGAGCCGCCCGCCAGCGTAAGTTGCCCCGCCGATATCTCGAAATCCATATCCGCCGATGTCGCTCCCTGCAACTCGACCGCTTGTGTGTCATGCGATTCATCGGCAAAAGTTCGCCCATGCCACGTCCAGGGCTCGTTCCAGCCACCGTCGTTCCATCTTCCTCTGCCATGCCACATTGCCAGAACGAAAAACACCAGAAGCACAATCCACGCGATTCCCATGCCCGAGATCACCGGTGTCGCGAGCGGCGTGCCCTGCTCCATGTGCCGGTGGATATAGTAGCTATCCCAGATTTTTCCCAGACCGATCAGGATCAGGATGAGAGGCCAATAGCGAAAAAGGATCGGCCACGGATTTAAGTCGTAAACATTCCAGAACAATAGCAAGCCGCCCAGCACGATCAATATGATGGGGCCCACAAACGAATGATGCCTCGGCGGTCTCGGTTGGTCCATTGCGCACCTCTCTGACATCAAGATACGCCGTTCGCCACGAAAATGTTTCACCCGGCCTCACGCGAGACTTCCGCTTGGGTGCGCGCGGGCGGTTGGGTTAGAATCCCCGCGAGTCCGATGCTCGACCATTCCAAGAACCAGCTCCTGACCCGCGTCGGAGCCGGCACGCCGATGGGCGATCTGCTCCGCCGCTATTGGATGCCCGTCGCGGCTGTCAGTGAATTCGACTCCCAGTCCATCAAGCCCGTTCGCCTCATGGGTGAAGACCTCACTCTGTACAAGGACATGAGCGGCACGTTCGGCCTCGTGGGCCGACATTGCCCGCATCGCTGCGCCGACATGTCCTATGGATTCGTCGAGCAATGCGGGCTCCGCTGCAACTATCACGGCTGGCTGTTTGATCGCGACGGCCGCTGCCTGGAACAGCCCTACGAGGACGTCGCGCAGCCTGAAGCGAAGTTCCGCGAGAAAATCCGCATCACCGCGTACCCCGTGGAAAAACGCGGAGGTCTGATCTGGGCGTACTTGGGTCCGGAGCCCGCGCCGCTCGTGCCGAATTGGGAGCCGTTCACGTGGAAAAACGGATTCGTGCAGATTGTCTTTGCCGATGTTCCGTGCAACTGGCTGCAGTGCCAGGAAAACTCCGTGGACCCGCTGCATTTCGAGTGGATGCACATGAACTGGAGCGTGCGGCTGAAGGACAAGGGCGGCCCATATTCGCCGCGCCATCTCAAACTGGCGTTCGAAGAGTTTGATTACGGCATCGTCTACCGCCGCATCCGCGAAGGCATGAGCGAAGAGGATCCCATGTGGAAGGTGGGGCGCGTGTGCCTGTGGCCCAACGCGCTTTTCACCGGCGATCATTTCGAATGGCGCGTGCCGATTGACGACGAGAACACGCTAAGCGTCACCTGGTGCTTCAGCCGCGTTCCTAAGGGCCGCGAGCCGTACGTCCAAGACCAAATCCCGGCGTGGCGCGGTCCCGTTCGCGACGCCGAAACGGGACGCTTGATCTCTAGCCACGTGATGAACCAGGATTTTGTCGCCTGGGTGGGGCAGGGAACGATTCCGGACCGCACCCACGAGCATCTCGGGACAAGCGACGCAGGCATCATCATGATGCGCCAGCGATTTCTGAAGGATATCGAGGCTATCGCCCGCGGCGAAGATCCTAAAGCCACGATTCGCGATCCGGAAGTCAACCGCTGCATCAATCTTCCGATCGCTGAGCGGAAGAATCTTGTCGAAGGCCTAACGCTCGAAGAATTAGCCAGCCATCCCCTCGGAGGCGGCCAACTGCACGACTACGTGTTTCAGGCCGGCCAGCCCCGAGAGGTTCGCGAAGCCTACGCGAAAGCCATGGGCATCGCCGAGTGATGTTGTCCACGGGCTTTCATCATAGGAAGGCTGCCCCAATAATCAAGAGCTGTCATTCTGAGCGGAGTGACCGGACTTTTTCTCACGTCCCGCTCTTGCGGGACGTCCGGTCACGCAGTCGAAGAATCTCTCTTGGAGTTACCGCCCGGCGACGCTTTCACACAAAACGAGGATCTTTCCTGTGAGCCAAGGGAAAAAACGGCGGTCACCGGCTCGGGCCCCGAAAACACCGCACTACCTGCGCATCGCCACCGGCCACTTGGCCTGCGACCCAAATACCACGAGCTGTCATTCTGAGCGGAGTGACCGGACTTTTTCTCACGTCCCGCTCTTGCGGGACGTCCGGTCACGCAGTCGAAGAATCTCTCTTGGAGTTACCCCCCGGCAATGCTTTCTCATGAAGCGAAATCCGTCACTATGAGCCCCGCCAAAAAGCGACCGTCAGCTGCTTCGCCCAGGAGAAAACCGCCTTACCTGCGCATCGCCACCGAAGAAGCATTCGCCCCCGCTGAACTGCTACAACGGTGGAAGACCATGCTTGAAAAGGATGACAACCTCGACCCCGGCTTCGTGGGCCAATGGGGATACTTTCTGGGACCAAGTCCGCGGGCAATGGCCATCGCCGCTCGCGTGCAGGACATCGGCGAAGAGCGAATTCGGGACATGGATTCGACCGGCGTCGCGCGGCAGATTCTTTCGCTGACAAATCCCGGCGTGCAAATCTTCGATGCCGCCACGGGCGCCGCTCTGGCCATCTCATGCAACGATCAATTGGCGGAAGCGATTCGCAAGCATCCCGACCGGTTCTCCGGCCTGGCGGCGATCGCACCGCAGAATCCCGCCGCTGCGGCGAAGGAGCTGGAACGCGGCGTCCGCAAACTCGGGTTGAAGGGCGCGATCGTCAATTCCAACACGCACGGCGAATATCTCGACGACCCGAAATTCTGGGACATTTTCGCGGCGGCGGAATCGCTAAACGTGCCGATTTACCTGCACCCAAGCACTCCGTCCGCGCGAATGTACGCTCCCTTTGCGGAGTGGGGCCTCGAGGGAGCCATCTACGGCTTCGCCGTTGAAACTAGTCTGCACCTATTGCGGATTATTCTCAGCGGCGTTTTCGACCGCTTCCCGAAGCTTCGAGTGGTCGTAGGGCATCTCGGTGAAGGCCTTCCGTACTGGTTCTTTCGACTCGATTTCTTCCATCGGGCCAACGTCGCCTCCGCCCGCTATCCGAATGTCAAAGCGCTGAAGAAAAAACCGAGCGACTACCTCAAGGAAAATGTCTGGGTCACCACCAGCGGAATGGCCTGGGAGCCGCCGATCTTGTATTGCCAGAAGGTTCTCGGCATGGATCGCGTGCTCTACGCGATGGACTACCCCTACCAGTTTGTCCCCGAGGAAGTAAATGTCACCGACAATCTCCCGATCAGCGCCGCCGACAAAAAGAAACTCTACCAATCCAACGCCGAAAAAGTTTTCGACCTCCGCTCGTAAGCTATCCGCGCCCCGCGAAATTGGTTGCGTAGGGGCGTAGCACTGCTACCCCCGGCGCAGATCCTTGGCATCGCTCCGCCATTCACTTCTGGCGTACGCCGCATCCACCAAAGTCCACACAAGCTCGCGCTTGCATTCTCTTGACATCCTGCTAGCCTAATCGTGGCCTGAAGTGCGGCCTCGTCGCGCATGGCGAATGATCGCATTACGAGCAGCGCAGGATGGCGCCGGAGACGGTTTTCTCCGGTTGGCGCGGCATTTCGCGCGCAAGTTAGGTGTCACTGCGTGCAAAGTAGATCTCAGTCTAACTTATTGAAAACAAAGGATCGGGATGGTTTCTAGCCGACACTGTTCGGGGGGTGCCACGGACCCGCGTTCGGCGGGCACGGCGACGCCCGTCTATCTTGACTACAACGCGACCACGCCCGTGGACCCCGCCGTCCTCGAAGCCATGCTGCCGTTCCTCGCCGAAAACTTTGGCAATGCCGGCTCGGTCCATTCGGCGGGGCAGCGAGCACGCGCCGCGGTTGACGCCGCGCGCGAATCCGTGGCCGCGCTGATCGGCGCGAAGCTGAGCGAGATCGTTTTCACCAGCGGCGGCACGGAAGCCGACAATCTCGCCATCTTCGGCGCCGTCGCGGCCTCGACGAAGCCGCGCAAGCACATCGTCACCACGGCGATTGAGCACCACGCGATCCTCCATAGCTGCGAGGAACTGGCGCGGCAGGGCGTGGACGTGACCATCGTTCCCGTAGGCACGGGCCGCGATTCGCAGGGGATCGTTGATCCCGAGGAAATTCGCCGGGCGCTGCGCCCCGAAACCGTTCTCATCACCGTGATGCACGCGAACAACGAGCTGGGCACAATCCAGCCCATCGAAGAAATCGCGCGCATCGCCGCCGATGCGGGAGTCTATTTCCACTGCGACGCAGTGCAGTCGGCGGGCAAGGTCGCGCTCGACGTCAACAAACTCGGCGCGGACCTACTCTCCATCTCCGCGCACAAATTCTGCGGTCCCAAGGGCGTTGGCGCGCTGTACGTTCGCTCAGGCAGGCAAATCGCGCCCCGGTCCTACGGCGGCCACGCCGAGCGCGATCGCCGCGCGGGCACTGAGAATGTTCCGGGTATCGTCGGCTTGGGCAAAGCAGCGGAACTCGCGCGGAAACTGCTGGCCGAAGACAGTGCGCGCATTTCCAGAATGCGCGACCGCCTGGAAAATACGCTCGTCGAGCGAATTCCGAACGTGCTTATCAACGGCGACCGTACTCGCCGCGTCCCGAACACATCGAATCTGTCGTTTCCGGGCGCGGGCGGTGAAGCTCTTCTGATCGCTCTCGATCTGCAGGGAATTGCGTGTTCCACCGGCGCGGCGTGCTCTTCCGGCTCGACCGAGCCTTCGCATGTGCTGCTCGCGGCGGGGCTTTCGCACGACGATGCTCGCTCGAGCCTTCGTTTCAGCCTCGGCCGCCCGACCACCGATTCCGAAATTGATCGCGCCATGGAAGTAATCCCAGTCGTTGTCGAGCGCATCCGCGCGCTTTCTCCCCGCGAACGGGAATCCGCAACAGCAATGCCTGCGCGATGAACGAGACTTCCCCAATGCCAACCCTAGACCAAATCGAATCCGCGCGCGATGCACTCGCGTCATTCCCGCATCCGGCGCCCGCAACCGCGAACACAGTTGCCGTGGCAATGTCCGGAGGCGTGGATAGCTCCACCGTCGCCGCAATTCTGCGCGAGCGCGGCCAGCCCATCGTTGGCCTCACCATGCAGCTGTGGAATCAGCGCCGCCTGCCCGAGCTACAGGGCGACGGCCCCAAGCAGCACCGCTGCTGCTCGATAGACGATGTATACGACGCGCGCCGCGTTGCCGAACACCTCGGCATTCCGTTCTACGTGATCAATTTCGAGCGGGCCTTCGAGCAAACGGTCATTCGCCCTTTCGTCGAAGACTATCTCGCGGGCCGCACGCCGATTCCTTGCACGCGCTGCAACAACGACGTCAAGTTCGAGCAGCTGCTCATCACCGCGCGGCAGATCGGCGCCGATCGGATCGCCACCGGCCATTACGCACGCGTTCGCCGCAATCCGAAAACCGGGCGCTACGAGCTTCTTCGTGCTGTGGACGAGACCAAGGATCAGACGTATTTTCTTTTCGGTTTGACGCAGGAGCAGCTCGCCCGCGCGGATTTTCCGCTTGGCGAAATGACCAAGCAGGAAGTGCGCGACGTCGCGCGCCGTCTTGCGGTGCCTGTCGCCGACAAACCCGAAAGCCAGGAAATCTGCTTCGTGCCTTCGGGCAGCTACGTGCGTTTCATCGAAAGCTATTTGCGGGAGCAGGGAACTGATCCGGCTGGCGAGACCAGTGGGATGAAGCTCGGCGAGCCGGGCGAGATCGTAGGGACTTCGGGCGAAGTCCTCGGCCGGCACAATGGTTTGCACAACTACACGGTCGGGCAGCGCCGCGGCCTGGGAATAGCCGAAGGGCATCCGATGTACGTGGTTGCGCTCGATCGCGCGAATAATCGCCTCGTGGTCGGCGAGGATCGCGAACTCCGCAGCTCGGTTTGCGAGGTTCGGAACGTCAACTGGATTCCGTTCACGGTGCCCGGCGCACCGATTCAGGCCCGCGTGAGAATTCGCAATCGCCACGAACCCGCCGAAGCGGAGATCACGCCGCTCGCCGATACCACTGCGCGCATTTCGTTCCACGAGCCGCAGCGCGCCATCACGCCGGGCCAGGCCGCCGTTTTTTATTCGGGCGAGCAAGTTCTCGGCGGCGGTTGGATCGCATCGGCCTGAGGCCACACCGATGAAGATGCGGATGGATCCCAAGCGGAATTCCGCCACGCATGTGAACGCTTACATTCGCGCGAAGAATCCTAAACTTCAGCCCGTCGCGACCGGACTACGCGCCCTCATCAAGACGGTTGCGCCGCAAGTAAAAGAAGGCGTGAATCCATGGGGCCTGCCGATGTTCGATTCCAACGGACCGTTCGGCTACTTTATGATCGGCAAGAGCCACGTGACCTTCGGTCTATACGAGGGTACGTCGCTCGACGATCCCGAGCGCCTTCTGGAGGGAACGGGAAAGAATCTACGTCACGTGAAGTTGCGGAGTGTCGAAGACTTGAAGCGTCCCGGCCTCAGGAAATTGGTCAAGTCTGCAGTGCGATTGAATCGCGAAAATCCGCCGGACACGAAAGTAAAGCAGAAGTAGATTGCCCAACGCGTTTCAGATGAAGAGTTCTTCGTCCTGCGTGGCGGAGTCCGACTCGGGCCGCCGGCCGCTACGGATGAATTCAAGTCCCGCCTTGATGCCCTTCAGCACCGCCGAGGCTTGATGCACCGGCTTCCAAACCTTCGAGCGGAAAGTCGTGCCCGTCTCTTCAATCACTTCGAGCGCGCCAGTGAGAATGTGGTCAGCGCGAACCACCTGGATGCGCAGGCGCTCGACCATGTCGGTGAATACGCGGTCAACCTTCTGCGCCTGGCCGCGGGCCAGCCGCGCGATTTCGGCTCCATCACCCATGATGCTGGCGATGCGCTCCTCGGAATCCTCCAGGATGCGGTTCGTACGGGTGAGGATCGGATCCATTTTCGCCTGCAGCTGCAAAGCGATGCGCGTGAACGTCCCGATGGCCGTGCGAAGCTGGAGAAACATCGCCAGCAGAATCGCCATCTGAATCACGATGGCGACGGTGGCGACGGCGATAAATAACTCAAGCCAGCCCGACATGGAGAGGCTCCCAGTGCGTTACGAGATTTTGGCTTCGCGCTTGTAGGTCTCTTTACCGGCGTCCACGGCGGTGGAAATGGCTTCCTTCTGCCGGGCCATGATTTCCTTGCTGCGCTCGATCAGGTCTTCAGCGCGCTCGCGCAATTCGCGAGCCTTTTTTTGCGCGAAATCCCTGCCTTCCTCCGCCTTCGAGGACAAATATTCGCGCGTCTCTTCACCGGACTTCGGTGCGAATAGAATGCCGACCAGCGCTCCAATTCCCAATCCGACGAGAAAGAAGCTCACCCTCGAACCCACGTTATCGCTCATGTCGCACCTCCAAATTGCAGAGTAGCATAGCCTTCCCAGTACGGGCAAGGCGCGCCGGAATCAGGCACGGTGTCAGTTTCCGAACCGCGCGTCACCGCTTGCTTTTCCGATCGGGAGAATGTTGCCGGCCCTGTCCCGCATTTTTCGTTAGGTGCCAGGCGTCACACCAGGAGCATAAATATGCCCCAAGTTCCTTTGGCGCATTTGCGGTCGCGATCTGATGTGCGGCTGTTGCCAAAGCCTCGCGTTCGCTGGCGTGCATCCGCTTGCCGCTGACAGGACATTTTGGGTCGTTAGTTGCCATGATGCGGATTCGGTCGTTCACTCATTTTGATTTCCGGACTCTGGCGACGAGAGAAGACGCTACCGCGAAGAGGAGCACGTTCGCAATCACGGCGATTGGGTAAACGGTCCAGATCGGCCAATGCGTTCCCACATGACCTAGCGTAGAGAGTGGAAACGAGACCAGAGTTCCCGGCAACAACAGCAGCAACGACAATCCGAACATAACCGGGTCCTCAAGTAAAAGCAGGCCCTCGATAGCGGAAAGGAGACCCAGCAACTGTATCGCGCCGAAAATCCACCAGTATTTGCGCTTCATGGCGCTACCTCGCTGGCTTTGGCCGCTACGCTCTTGCTTCCGCCGGTCCGATGCTTCTACCTCAAGGGTACTCCGCAATCGCCGCGGGAATCAGGGAAGTTCCAGCTCTGCAAATGCGCGGCGGCGATCAAATCGAGCCTTCCCGCAGTGCGTCGAAAACACGCTGGGCTTGCGGTCGCGGAAGCTCGGCGGCGAGTTCCTCCACGCTCAATTGGCGCAGGCGGGTCACGCTCCCAAATCGCCGCAGCAGCTTTTGCGCCGTACGATCGCCCACGCCGGGAATTTCCGTGAGTGAAGTGCGGATACGCCGGCTCGACCGCCTTTGCCGGTGAAAGGTGACCGCAAAGCGGTGGGTTTCATCGCGGATTTGCTGAATCAAATGGAGGACGGGCGAATGACGATCGAGCACGATCGGCTCGCTTTCGCGCCCGAGCACGTAAAGAATTTCTTCCTTCTTGGCGATGCTCGCCACCGGCTGGTTGATAATTTGAAGTTGATCGAGCGCCTGCGCCGCGGCGTGCAGCTGCCCGATCCCGCCGTCAATCAGGATCAGGCTCGGCAATGGCTTCTGTTCATTCTGCAAACGGCGATATCGCCTCTCGACCGCCTCGCGCATGCTGGCGAAATCATCGCGCAGCAGGCCATCGGTCTTATCCGGTCCGGGCGCCATGCCGGAGCCGCGGATGATAAATTTCCGGAAGTCGGACTTCTTCATTTTTCCGTCTTCCCAAACGACCATCGACGCGACGGTGTCCGATCCCTGAATATGCGAAATATCGAAGCTCTCGATGCGCCTGGGCGGTTCCGGAAGCCCCAGCGCGGATTCCAGGGCGCCGGCAATAGCTTTGGAGGTCGGTTTCAGGACCCTGAAACGCTGTACGAACGAATGCTTGGCGTTTTTCTCGACCAGTTCGAGGAATGCGTGCTTCTGGCCCCGCTGCGGGTTGAGGATTTCAACGCGGTGCCCGGCCGACTCGGTCAGCACGTCCTCCAGCAGCGCGCGATCTTCGAAATCGAGCGGCGTGTGGATGTAACGCGGCAGATAACTCGCTTCGAGATAAAGCTGCTTCAGCAGCGACGGCAGAAACTCAGTGGGGTCGAACTCCTCGAGATCCTCCCAATAGAAATCGCGCCGATCAACGACTCGCCCGCCGCGAATGTGAAACAGATTCACGGCCACCTGCGGCGGCTCGGCGTACCAGGCGAGGACATCGGTGTCGTCGCCCTCCGCCGCTGCGATTTTCTGGCGCTCTTCCATCTCGGCGAGCGTGCGCAGCAGATCGCGATATCCGCCGGCCTCTTCGTAGCGTTGCTCTTCGGAGGCGCGCTCCATGCGCTCCTTCAGGCTGCGCGAAAGATCGTTGCGCCGTCCTTCGAGAAACAGGCGCACGTCGCGAGCGGCTTCGGCATAGCGCTCGTCGGTGACAAGATCGGCGCAGGGGCCGAGGCAGCGATGAATGTAATATTGCAAGCAGGGCCGGGGATGGCTGCGGCTGAGATCCACCGTGCACGACGGCACCAGAAAATGTTTGTGGATCAGGTGGACGAGCCGGTACGCGAGGCTCGCAGGGAAGTACGGTCCGAAGTAAGTCGAGCCGTCCTTGTTCAGCCGGCGGGTCACATACACGCGCGGATATTTCTCGAAGGCGGTGTAGCGGATGTAAGGGTAGGTTTTGTCGTCGCGCAGCAGGACGTTGAATTTCGGCATGTGCCGCTTGATCAGGTTGTTTTCAAGCGCCAGCGCCTCTTTTTCGTTGTCCACGACGATGTATTCGAGGTCCGCAATCTCGCGCACGAGCGAACCCGTCTTCGCGTCCTGCCAGCGCGATTCCAGGAAATAGGACCTGACGCGGCTGCGCAGCGAGCGCGCCTTGCCGACATATAGAATCTTCCCGCCCGCATCCTGAAACAGGTACACACCGGGCTGCGGGGGAAGTTGATCGACTTTTTCGCGGAGTTCCATTTGCTGCGCGCTACAATTGGCGAGAGGCTGGCTCGCCCCGGAAGCGGTAACCCGGGCGAGACAACTTTCATGATAGCAAACGCAATCTAAGCAGAACGAGAAACCCTATGCGCCCAGCACTCGCCCAAATCGCGCTTGTCGTGCTGTTCCTGGCTCTGTCCGCGGCAGCGCAGCAAGGCGACCAGAAGCCCAACCCGCCTCCGGCAGGGCCGACCGGGGAATCGTCGTCATCGAAACCGTTGAACCAGCCGCCGGCTGCGGCTTCTGACACGGGCACGTACGATCCAGTTTCGGCGGAAGACGACATTGAGGTCGGCACGTTTTACATGCACAAAGGCGATATAGACGCCGCGATCTCGCGATACAAGGACGCGATTCGCCTGCGATCGAATTTCGCGAAGCCGCGGCTGTTGTTGGCGGAGGCGTACGAGAAGAAGAATGACAAAATCGGCGCGCTGAAATACTACAAGGAGTATTTGGTCGTGTTTCCCAAGGCGCCGGACGCGAAAAAAATCCAAAACAAAATAGAGAAGCTCTCCGGCGAATAAGACGTGCGCGGCGCGGAAGAGCTACTTGCCTTGCAGGACCCAATCCGAAGTTGTCTCGTCAAACTGGAAACCATAGCGGTTAAAGGCAGAACCGGTGGATTCCTTGCGCACCACGTGCGCGCGTCCCGCGTGGCGTTCCGTACCGCCTGAAGTCAAAAACACGTCCACGGGCGTTCCCTTCAACAGGGGCGCCGCGCAATTGCAGAGAAATCCCCCAGCACTGACATTGTCCGTCGTCGTGGACTCATCAATTTGCTTGCCGTTCGCGTCGGTGCCCCGCAACTTCAGTATTACCCGCATCTGCACGCGCTTGTGAGCACGGCGCTCGGGCTGCTTGTCTTTGAGTTCCTCAGCCAGGGCAGTTTTCAAGGCCGCGAAATCCACGGGCTTGTGAAAATACCCCTTGGCTCCCAGACTCTCGACGTGCTCCTTGTATTTCGTGCCGGCCTCGCCCGTGATGACGAAAATAGGAATTCGCGATGTGTAACTGAGAGTGTGGAAGCTCTGGCAAAGCTCGAAGCCCGAGAATCCCGGCATCATCAGGTCCAGCAGGATAGCGTCCGGTTTGTGCTCGAGCGCGAGACCCAGGGCCTGTTCCGGATCGCCGGTCTCGACGATCTGATAAGAGCCCGAGAGCCGCATGCGCAGCAGCCCGCGTACCGCTTCGTCATCGTCCACAATCAGAATTTTTGGCATGGTCTGAGCTCCGATGTCCCTGGGCCTGTGGTGGTCGGCCGATCTCTACCGGTCCTGAGTGGTCTCGGTCACAACGCGGCGATCCAGAGCCTCGCGAATCTTTCGCGTCAAAAGTTCGCGCGTAAACGGCTTCAACAAAAACACGCTGCCCGGGTCAACCGGGCCTTGCGAGCCGACGGTCTGCCCCGTGTACCCAGACATATAGGCTAGTCTTATTTCAGGGCGGCGACGGGCTAATTCCTGGGCGAGTGCTCTCCCACCCATCACCGGCATCACCATGTCGGTCAGAAGCAGATCAATTGGCCCCTTGTAACCATCGCTCACCTGCAGGGCGTCGGCGCCGTCCTTGGCCTCAAGAACTTTGTAGCCGCACATTTCCAGAGTGTTGCGCGTCAGAGTCCGGAGGGATGTCTCGTCTTCAGCCAGCAGAATCGTCTCGCTTCCGTTGAATGAAGTGGCCGTTCCCGCAGGCGCTTCGACCTTGATAGCTTCATCAACGCGCGGCAGATATATCTTAAATGTGGTTCCCGCGCCGGGCGCGCTGTAGATGTCAATATAGCCGCCGCTTTGCTTCACGACGCCGTAGACGGTCGAAAGGCCCAATCCCGTACCCTTGCCCTTTTCCTTAGTTGTGAAGAACGGCTCAAACGCGCGCGCCTTGGTCTCGGCGTCCATGCCGATTCCGCTGTCGGTGACCGTCAGGCGGACATACGGCCCTGGCTGCACCGGGTAGGGATAGCGCCGAATGAATGCCTCGTCCATGACCATGTTCTCGGTATCAATCACCAGCTTGCCGCCCTGCGGCATGGCATCCCGCGCATTTACAACCAGATTCATCACAACCTGCTCGAGCTGCCCTTGATCGGCTTTCAGGCGGCCGAGTTCGGGGCTCAAAACCGTCGAAAGTTCAATGTCTTCGCCGATCAGCCTGCGCAGCATTTTTTCCATGTCGGAAACGACGCCGTTCAAATCGAGAACCTTGGGATCGAGAACCTGCTGCCGGCTGAACGCCAGAAGCTGGCGCGTGAGCGAGGCGGCCCGTTTGCCGGCTTTCAAGATCTCATCCACGCTGCTGCGAAGCGTGTTTTCGGGGTCGAGATTTTCCTGCAAAAACTCGGCATAGCCGATTATGACGCCAAGCAGATTGTTGAAATCGTGCGCGACTCCGCCGGAGAGCCGGCCGACAGCCTCCATTTTTTGCGCCTGACGGAATTTTTCCTCGAGTTGCCTGCGCTCGCTGACATCGCGGTTCACGATGACCAGCTTTTCCACTTGTTTTTGCGCGTTCAGGATCGCGCTCGCGCCGGATTCGATCACGTGCCAACTGCCGTCCTTGTGGCGCATCCGGTATTGAACTGTGCGGCCCTCGCTGCCGGCTGTTGCTTCCTTGGCCGCTTGCTCCGCCACCTGGCGGTCATCAGGATGAACCTGTTCGAAGAACGATGTGCTTTCCAGTTCCGCGTTGCTGTAACCGAGAATCCGCGCGTAGGCCGGGCTGTTGTAGAGCCGGCGCCCGTCGGGAGCCACTACGGCAATCATGTCGGCGGCGTTCTCGCTGATCAGGCGAAATAGCTCTTCGCGCTCCACCAGCTGGTGGCGAATTCGATAAATCTGGACTTGCTGATAGATGGTGTAGATGTCAAAAAGCAAAACGAGGCCAACGAGGCCGCGAATTGCCAGGCTCAGGTGCAGCTCGTCGAAGTCTCCAGCATATTCCCGCAACATCGGAAAGCTGAAGGACAGGATGCCGAGGGTGAGCAGTAGCGTGACGAGAATGGCCGAAGACCAGAGCAGCCATTCGCGTCGCTCAATTCGGCGCATGCCAGCCTGAATGTTGCCGGATGACGGTAGTCTCATATTGAACCAGCGCCAGTATGGCCGAGTACTAGGGCACCCCTCATTCACCGGGCCGCTGCTTACTTTGCCGCGCAGACCTGTTTAGGGAGGGGTGTGGGGAGCTAACTGGCTGAGGGATAAAGTGTTAGCGTCTTTTCGGGGCAGGGAAACGGGCCAAAAAACGGGTCGCGCGTGCGTAATCCGTAAACGCTTTTTCTTCGCTGCGGAACTGCGTGGAGTGTGATTCTCGCCTGCAGCGGGCGAATCGGATGGGGTGCTTCAGGTGCAGCATCTCGTGATAGAGGACGTATGCCACCACAAATTCGGGGACGTCTTCATGGTCGAGCTGGCGGTTCAGCACAATCTGATTCAGTGCGGGATCGAAACATCCCAATTGCGTGCGCCAAACCCGAGTGCTCCATCCCAGACGCGGACGGGACAGGGCGCTCTGAAAATAATGGTGGTTCAACCGTTCGAACAAAGGCTCCAAGTCATGGTGTGCACCGGCGGGGCGGTGCTCCATCCTTCGCGCGCGGCGCTGGCGCATGAGCAGAAGACGCTGGCGCGTAGACCGCGCGTAGGAGAATTGGCGGTAGGTTTCGATCAAATCGGCAGGTGGACGCCGCCGGTACAAACGTCCGAGCAGGATCGCCGCTGCCGCCTCCACCACAGTCCGCGGAGCATAGCCGAGGACATCTGACAGCCGAACGTGGGCCGTATCCTCGCGCAGACGGATCGTATGCGTCAGATCCGCGTACGGATGATATTCGACCACGAAATGCGGAGGACGCCCTTCGCATCCAAGCCGCGTATAGATGCGCTGGAAAATTTGTTCTCCGCCGGGCACGGCTCGCCGCAGGTTACGGTTCGCTTCGCGCGAACGCGTCACTGCTTTCTCCGGACCGGTGGCGCTTGCATTTCCTTTTGGGCATCTTCGATATCGGATAACGCGTCCTTCGTTCCCTCGATCGCGTCTTCCAGCGTCTCGCGGTAGGTGTCCAGCTCGGTTCCGTCTTTGTCGTACTTCTGGAGAATCTCAAGAAACGCCTTGTCCTTGGTCTGCATCAATTTCAACGCTTCCCGAATATCGACATGTTTTTCTTGCGCGAGGGCGATCTGGTCAGCCGCGTCGTCCACGCAGCCTGCGAAACCGTTCAGGAGCCCGTTGAGGATTTCGCTCCGGCGGCGCTCCTGCACGTTCCGGCCGAGTTCATACTCGAACTTGTTCAGCCGATCCTCCGCGAAGGCCACGTACAGCTTGATTTTCTCGGGAGGGAAGCGGGCGTCGCGTATCTTGTCGGCCTCCTCCTCGCTCAAGTAATCCTTGGTTTGCGCGGGGCGGTTGGGAACACGGGCCAGGATCGGCCCGGCCAACATCGCCGATATCAAAGTTGCGGTCACGATGACTGCGATACGCTGCTGCATCGAATCTCCTGGTCAATATCTCTAGCGCGTCTCTACTTCGAGATCGCCGGCTTCGACGGAGTCTCATGTGGGAAAAGGCTTTGAATCAAGCGCAGATTGACTTCGCCCAGATCCGCGCGGATCGCGAGAAAAGGCGCCTGCTCGTCGCTCGTCATGCTGACGATCACGGCGTCCAGGCGGCGAAGCGAGTCACGCAGCGAAAACTGCAATTGCTTGAATCCGCTGGGATGTTTCTCGGCATCCACGCCCATCGCACTGAGCCCCTTGTCGCACAAATTAACTTCGTCGCGGTAATGCTGGAGCACCTCGAGCGCTTCCGGAACCTTCCCCTGCGTCACGTGCGCGTCAATTTCCGCGAATTCGGCGTCGCCGAGCTGCGGCATCAATTTGGCTTTGTTGACCGGATTCGGTTCCCGCGTCAGGCGGGCGCGGAGGTCGGCGACCTTGTCCTGCGCCAAGACGGCACTCGCGCAAAGCGCGGTGGTGATGACGAGCGCCGAAATGCGGAACATCCCGGGCAACGCTACCTCTTCTTGTTCTGCAGCTCGCGGGTCAGGACGCGCACCCGCGCTGTGGATACAAAATACATATCGCTATTCTGATCTGTGTTCAACCGCAGAAACTTTTGATATGCATCGAGGGCCTGGGCCATCTGTCCGAGATTATCGTAACAGACGGCGCGGACATACCAGCTGGCGAGCGGAAGGTCCTCGCGCTTCGAAAGCGCGTCGAGGGCTGCGAGCGCCTCGGCATAGTTCTTGCCGCCATACTCGGCGTCAACCAGATACGCGAGCACGTCGTTCGCTTGAGGATTCATGTTGTACGCCGCGGCCAGCCAGTGCATCGCGTTCGGATAATCCTTGTTCCTAAGATACGCTTCGCCGAGGCGCGCGGAAATGTCCGCGTCGCGCGGCGCGAGCGTCGCCGCCTTCTGCAGGATCGCTACGGCATCCGCATAGCGCTTCTGCTTCCAATAGATGTCCGAGCGGAGCTTCAGGGTGCCCAGGTCCTCTGGCCCGGTTTTTGCTACGCGGTCGAGTTCCGCGAGTGCGGCATCATTCTTATCGAGATCGAAGAGCACGGAGGCGTGTTGGAGGCGCACCTTCGTGTCGTTCGGCTGCGACGCGAGGTAGAGGTCCAGTTCCGATGCTCCTTCCGGAAGCTTTTTACCAGCGATCAATACTTCAGCAAGCCCGAGGTGAACCTCCGCAATTTCGCGATCCGAAGCGTGGAGCGCCAGCGCCGCCCGATACTCGGTCTCGGCATCGCTCGCTCGTCCGGCGGCCAGGAGCGCGTGGGCAAGCGACAATCGAATCTTGAAATCCGCGTCGTCGAGCTTGCGGGCGGCCTGGTATTGGTCAATCGCTGCCGGGAGTTTGCCGGATCTTTCGAGCGCTGTGCCCAGGAGCCACTTCGTTCGCGCGTCCTGCGGAGACAAGTCGGCGGCCTTCTCAAGAAAGCCGACCGCAGCTGCTGGATCGCTGTCGAGCATCGTCAGTCCCAAGTTCAAATACGCGGCAGCTATTTTGGGATCGAGCGCGATGGCATGTTCGTATTCGCTTTTCGCATCCGCGGGCCGGTTGAGCGCTGAGTAAGCGTAGCCCAGGTCGTAGTGCACGATCGCATCGTCGGGCTTCTTCGCCAGGTAGTCCTGATAATTTCGTACGGCGCCGGCGTAGTCCTGTTTGTCGATTGCCGCCTGCGCGGAGTTGAGGAGATCGTTCAGGGCTTGCGCGGCGGGGTCGGCCACGCGCTTTCGAGGGGGAGTCGTGGACTGCGCGGACACTTCATGGAATCCGCCGAGCAAGAAGCACAGTGTAAAGCAGGCCAGCGGACTCCAATGCGATCTCATGCGGAGGAGCGATTCTCTCCGGGTAACTTTGCCTTGGCCGGTGAAACCTGGTTCTCGTGGTTCGATCCGTTGCGGGCATTCAACACGCGCGCGAGATATTTGCCGGTGTGGGACTGCGAATTTCGCGCTACCTGCTCGGGGGTTCCCGCGGCCACAATTTTACCTCCGGCATCGCCGCCCTCGGGTCCCAGATCAATCATCCAGTCCGCCGACTTAATCACGTCCAGGTTGTGTTCGATGATCAGCACGGAAGCACCGCCTTCGAGCAATTTCCGAAACGACGTGAGCAGCTTTTGAATGTCGTCAAAATGCAAGCCGGTGGTTGGCTCATCAAAGATGTACAAGATGCCGCTGTTGTCCTGCCGCGTAAGATGCGCGGCCAGTTTCAGGCGTTGCGCCTCTCCGCCGGAAAGAGTGGTGCCTGATTGTCCGAGACGCAAGTAGCCGAGGCCGACTTCGTCAAGTAAGCGCAGCCGCGCGGTCACCTTGGGGTACGGCGCAAAGAACGTAAGAGCCTCTCGCACGGTCATCTGGAGCACGTCGTGGATGTTCTTATCACGGTGGCGCACTTCGAGCACGCTGCTCTTGTATCGCGTGCCGCGGCACTCCTCGCAAACCAGCTCTACGTCGGCCAGGAAGCGCATTTCCACCGTTACCGTCCCGTCCCCCTGGCACGCTTCGCATCGGCCGCCGGGTATGTTGAACGAGAAATGCCCCGCGCCGAGGCCTCGCTTCTTAGCTTCGGGAGTCGAAGCGAACAGGTCGCGGATGGAATCAAACGCTTTCATGTACGTGGCGGGATTCGAGCGCGGAGTTCGCCCGATGGGCGACTGATCAACCATCTCCACGGCCAGGATCGGGGCATCCCCTTCGATTCGATCGCAGTATTCGCGCCAGTTTCCTCCCGTGCGCTTGGCTTCGAGCGCCTTATAGATGACGTCGTACACCAGCGTTGACTTGCCCGAGCCCGAGACGCCCGTCACGGCGACGAGCATGCCCAACGGAATCGTCACGTCCACACCCCGAAGATTGTGGCTGTGCGCGCCGATAATCTTCAGGAACTTTCCCTGCGGCTTGCGCCGACGCGGCGGCACGGCGATTCGCAATTCTCCGCGCAGATACCGGCCGGTGAGCGATTGCGCGTCCGCGAGCAATTCTTCGCGCGTTCCGGAGAACATCAATTGGCCGCCGTGCTCACCCGCGCCCGGCCCAAGATCGAGGATGAGATCCGCCGCGAGAATCGTGTCGGGATCATGCTCGACTACCAGCAGCGTGTTTCCGAGGTCGCGTAGGCCCTTCAATATTTCAATCAACCTGCCCGTGTCCCGCGGATGCAGGCCGATCGAGGGCTCGTCGAGCACGTAGAGCGCGCCGACGAGATGCGATCCCAGCGATGTGGCGAGCTGAATGCGCTGTGATTCGCCGCCCGAAAGCGTCGAAGTGAGCCGGTCGAGCGTGAGATAGTCGAGCCCCACCTCATCAAGAAATCGCAATCGCTGCTGGATTTCCTCGAGTATTTTTTCGGCGATTTCGGTTTCAGCGGCGCTGAGCTGCAGGCCGGCGAAGAAAGGGCGCGCTTCCTTCACGGTCATCTGGCAGACCTCGGTGATCGAGCGGCCCGCGATTTTCACCGCGCGCGCCTCCGCTCGCAGGCGCGTGCCCCGGCAGTCCGGGCACGTGGCGTATCCGCGGTAGCGGCTTAGAAACACGCGCACGTGCAGCTTATATTTCTTGCGCTCGAGCCAGCCGAAGAATCCCTTCACGCCGGGGAAATCTTCCTTCTTATCGCCGTCTAGAATCGCATTGCGCTGCGCGGTCGTCAGCTCGCGGAACGGCACGTCGAAGGGAATTCCCTTCGCGCGGGCGTACCGGCGCATATCCATGGCCAGTTGCTTGTAACGAGGTTTCGTCCACGGCTCGATGGCCCCTTCCGCGAGCGATTTTCCTTTGTCCGGCACCACGCGGTCGAGATCGAAATCAATCGTGTTGCCGAATCCCTGGCAGCGCGGGCAGGCGCCGTAGGGGTTGTTGAAGGAGAAAAGCCGCGGCTCCGGCTCCTGATAAATTGCTCCGCATTTCTTGCAGTCGAAGCGTTCGTTGAATACCAATCTTTCCGGGACTGCTGTCGCGGACGAGTCCGAATCGTCCGGAACAAATTGAAGAATGGCCTCGCCGCGGCCCTCCCGATAGCAGATCTCAATCGAGTCCACCAGACGCGAGCGTATTTCGGGTGAAAGCGCGAGCCGGTCCACGAGGACAAACGCGGACTTCGCAAAATCCACGTCGAGAAGGTCTTCCGGCGTCGAAAATTCGAATACGCGCCCTGCCTGGTAAAGGCGATTGAATCCGCGCTTGCGCAGGCTGGTGAGCGCCTGGCGAATGATTTCCGGAGATGGGCGCGCTGCCTTTCGCGGCCGCAGCACGGAATCCTTGTGCGTCGCGACGGGCGCCGGCTCCGGCGCGAGCGACAATTCATACAGAACGTAAAATCGCCGCCCCGCGGGAAGAGCCATCACGCGCGCCGCAATTTCATCGAGCGTGTCTTTCCGCACTTCTTCGCCGCAGTTCAGGCAGAATGTATGTCCGGCCCGCGCGTAAAGCAGCCGGAGGTAGTCGTAAATTTCCGTTGCGGTTGCGACCGTGGACCTCGGATTCCGCGTCGAATTCTTCTGCCGGATGGAAATAGCCGGAGCGATACCGGTGATTTCGTCCACATCCGGCTTCTCGATGCGTTCGAGGAACTGCCGGGCGTACGCCGAAAGCGATTCGATGTAGCGCCGCTGGCCCTCGGCATACAGCGTATCGAACGCGAGGCTCGATTTGCCCGACCCGGAGACGCCCGTGACCACGGTAATCGCGTTGTGCGGGATGGTGAAGTCAATATTCTTGAGGTTATGGACGCGCGCACCCCGGACGCGGATTTCCTCAGCGTCTGCCGCGGGCGTGGTGGGCCCCGACGGTGGCAGCAGTTCATTCGAGTGACGCAGCTTCTCTGTGTGTTCCGTTGGCATGTGCCTAAACAAAAAATTATACGCCTGGGCGCGTCCGCAAACAAATTGAGATGTACGGGGCCGTGGTACCGGCGATGGCAGATTTTGGAGGCGCGTCAACCAGAGGCGTTAGGCGTCAGGTGGGTTCCGCTTCGCTCGGTACGACGGCCTTCAGGACTCAACGCAGCATCGAGTGCGTCAGTCGCCAGCGGCGGTAGGTTTCGGCGCAAAATATCCGGTTCGCGTGCGAACGGACAGCTTTCCGCGTCCATTCGGCGGAATTACCTTTACCACTACCGGTCGGAATGTGCCGTCGCGGGTCGTATTCGCGGGATAGTAGCCGAGCGTGTACTGGTTGCGGATCTCTTTCGCCACCTGCTCGCAAATCGGCGTCACCTGGTTGAGGTTGTCCGGGAAAAAGGCCTCTCCGCCCGTTGATTCGGCCAGTTGCGACAAGACCTTCTTCGAGCGCCGGACCATTTTCTTGTCGTGCTCGAGGTCATCCTCGCTGTAAACCCCAATCGCATAGATGGTGGCGTTCGATTCTTCGGCCGCCTTGATCGCGTCCTCGAAAGTCTTTTCGCTGGCGGTATCCTCGCCGTCGGTGACCAGCAGCAGAACTCGTTTGTCTTTGTGTCCCTTCTTCAAATGCGCGAGCGATCCGATCACGGCGTCGTAAAGCGCCGTGCTGCCGCGCGTATCAATTCGCGCAAGCGCGTCATGGAGATTCGCCTGATCGCTGGTGAAATCGCCGTCCGTATCGAGGTAATACTCGTCATTGAAGTTGACGACGAATGCTTCGTCCTTCGGGTTGCTGGTGCGGACAAACGTCATCGCCGCCGCATTCACCTGATCCCGCTTTTCGCGCATGCTTCCGCTGTTGTCAATTACCAGGCCCATCGTCACGGGAATGTCGTCGCGCGAAAAAAACGAGAGCTTCTGCTCGATGTTCTGCTCGAACACGCGAAAATTTCCTTGGGGCAGGTCGGCGACAAACTCGCCCCGATCGTCCGCCACGGTCACATGCAGCACCACCAGCTCCACGTCCGCTTTGAGCTTGTGATCGTCCGAAGTGGCCTGCTGGCCCGGTGGAACGTATCCCGGCGGAGGCGGCGGGCTGGACGGCGCCATAATCGGCGGCGGATTCTGCGCGCGCGCGCACGGCAAAATGAAAAACGCGCTTAGAAACAGAATTCGCAGGATGACGGAGGGAAGGGCGCTAGTGGCCCGGCGCGAAATACCCGCTCTTTGCGGCAACAGTGAGCGGCGGCAGACCCTTGGGCGGGTTAAGCCGGACTTTGATCTTGCGCCATTTGCCGTCGTGGGTTCGTTGGCTTGGCCTGTATCCGATAACATACTGATTGCGCAGCTCCATGCTTATTTTGGTGGCGATGTCCGGCAACTCGTTCACGTTTTTCACTACAAACGTCCGGCCGCCCGTCATCATCGTCATATCGCCCAGAAGACCCGGGCCTTCCCGTTCCTCCGGCGTTGGCCCGCCATCAGGCTCGAACAATCCGATGGCATAAATCTGAACGTCCGCTTCTCTTACGAACTTTCGAACTTCCGTTTCACTGTACCGGCTATGATTATCGCCTCCATCGGATAAGATGAGCAAAGCTTTCTTTGTGTTGTGTGCTCCGCGCATTTGGCTCAAGCCCAGATAGACGCCGTCGAAAAGAGCGGTCAATCCGTGCGCGCCGGTGTACATCAACCGGTCCTGCAAGTCATCCACGCTGCCGGTAAACGGGCTGATGAGCTGCGCGCGATCGTTGAAATTGACCAGAAAGAATTCGTCCTGCGGATTCGCGGTGCGGAAGAATTGCACGGCCGCCTGGCGCGATTTGTCAATCTTGTCCGCCATGCTTCCGCTCATGTCGAAAATCACGCCAATGGAGACGGGCACGTCTTCGCTCGAGAAACGGACGATCTCCTGTTCCACGCCGTCCTCGAACACCCGGAAGTTTTCCTGCTCGAGCCCCGTCACCAACCGCCCGAGCGGGTCAGTCACCGACGCGCCCACGAGCGTCATCTGCGTTTCGGTCCGGATCGGCTGGCCCTGCTGAATTTTGAAAGAGTCCGGCGGAGGAACGGCTGGGCCGGGAGGAGGTTCTTGTGCTCGGGAGGGCGCTGCGAGTAACCCGCTGAGGAGGATACCAAGGACCGCGCAGGCAACTACCAACCCTCGCTTATGAGCTGGCTGACCGGTGCGGTGATTCATGAATCCCCCGGGCACGCTAAAACTGGATATTACCACTGAAATATTCCAAAGCAAGAGCCAGTCTATACTCGGGGCGCGTCGGTGTCGTCAAGGGCATCCGGGGCTCCGTGCTACTATGGCCTCATCGGCGGCCGGCGCCGGCAAGTTTATGGCAAATTCAGATCCCACGAAGGTTTTGGCAGTGATTCCGGCGCGACACGCCTCGTCGCGCTTTCCGGGAAAGCCGCTTACGCCCATAGCCGGCAAACCCATGATCCAACACGTCGTCGAGCGGGTGCGCCGCGCGGCGCTGGTTTCGCGAGTCGTGGTCGCCACGGAGGATGCCCGGATCAAGAGCGCCGTCGAAGCCTTCGGAGGGGAAGCGATCATCACGCGCACCGACCACCGAACGGGAACGGACCGCGTGGCCGAGGTCGCCGTGCATATCCTGGCCGAGATTTACGTGAACGTGCAGGGCGACGAGCCCTTGATTGATCCGGGAACCGTGGACGCTCTCGTGTCCGCCATGTTGGAGGAGGTGGAGATTCAACTGGCGACTCCGTGCACCGCGATTTCGCTGCCCAGCGACATCATGGACCCGAACGTCGTCAAGGTCGTCCGCGATTTCGATGGTAACGCCCTCTATTTTTCGCGCGCGCCCGTGCCCTGGGTGCGCGACACGGCCGAAACCGTCGCCGCGCGCCACTGGAAGCATCTTGGACTCTACGGCTTCCGGCGCGACGCGCTGCTCGAGTTTCCCACGCTGCCGCCGGGTGAGCTCGAGCGGCTCGAACAGCTCGAGCAGCTGCGCTGGCTTGAGAATGGTTTCCACATTCGCGTGGTCGAAACCGATTACGATGCCGTCAGCGTGGATGTTCCCTCCGATGTCGCGCGCGTCGAAAAGTTGCTGGGCGAGCGCCGCGAGGCCTGAGCGCCAACTCGCTCGAAACATTTTTGTCCGCTCCAAAATGTTTTTTCGCCTATCAAATTGACAGCTGCGCGCTTTCCCTCCATAATATGTCGTACGCCGACTCCATCGGAGGGATTCGAGCGCCTTGCCCACCGGGCCGAAATACATCTTCGTAACGGGCGGCGTGGTTTCTTCCCTCGGAAAAGGCGTGGCAGCGGCTTCGATGGGCTGCTTGCTTGAAAGCCGCGGCCTTCGCGTTACCCTCCAGAAGTGCGATCCCTACCTGAACGTTGATCCGGGGACAATGTCGCCCTATCAGCACGGCGAAGTGTTTGTCACGGACGATGGCGCGGAAACCGATCTCGACCTTGGCCATTACGAGCGGTTCGCATCGGCTCACCTGACCAAGGACCATAACTGGACCACGGGCCGCATCTACGAATCCATCATCGCCAAGGAGCGCCGCGGCGATTATCTGGGCCAGACCGTGCAGGTTATTCCGCACGTCACCGACGCGATCAAAGCTGCCTTCCGCAAAGTAGCGCACGGAGTGGATGTCGTCATCGTCGAAATCGGCGGCACGGTTGGTGACATCGAATCGCTGCCATTCATGGAAGCAATTCGGCAAATGCGCCTCGAACTCGGCGCTGAAAATGTCGTCTTCGCGCACCTGACGCTCGTCCCCTTCATAGCTACGGCGGGCGAGCTGAAGACCAAGCCCACGCAGCACAGCGTCAAGGAAATGCTGAGCATCGGAATTCAGCCCGATATTTTAATTTGCCGCAGCGACCGTCCACTGGGCGCCGACCTGAAGGCGAAGATTGCGCTGTTTTGCAACGTCGCCGAGAGCTGCGTCATTTCCGCTCCGGATGTCGGCAACATTTACGAAGTGCCCATGACGCTCGCGTCCGAAGGCCTCGACGAGCAGGTTTTGCGGCTGCTGCGCCTGGAAGCGCCGCCGCGCGACCTGAGCAAGTGGCTCGCGATGCTCGAAAATCTCGAGCAGCCGCAAGGAGAAGTGCGCATCGGAGTGGTGGGGAAGTACGTTCAGCTTGAGGACGCTTACAAGAGTTTGCGCGAGGCGCTGGTCCACGGCGGTCTCGCGAGCCGGCAGCGCGTGGTGATCGAATGGATTGAGGCCGAGGACATTGATTCCGCCGCTACGGCCGAGCGCATGCTCCGCCACGTGGATGGCATTCTGGTGCCGGGCGGCTTCGGCAAACGCGGCATTCAGGGGATGGTCCACGCGATTACGTATGCGCGCGAGAAAAAAGTTCCCTTCTTTGGCATCTGCCTGGGGATGCAGTGCGCCACCATCGAATACGCGCGCCAGGTTTCGAAGCTCGATCACGCCGATTCCACGGAGTTCGATCCCTCCACACCCAATCGCGTGATCTACAAACTTCGCGAGCTGCTCGGGGTGGACGAGATGGGCGGCACGATGCGGCTTGGCGCGTGGCCCTGCAAGCTCGAGCCCGGCTCGCTCGCTGCAAAAGCGTACGGCACGACTGAGATTTCCGAACGCCATCGCCATCGCTACGAATTCAATTGCGAATACGGACCGACGCTCACCGACGCCGGGTTCCGCATCACGGGCCGCACGCCCGATGGCACGTACGTCGAGATCGTGGAAGTTCCCGACCACCCGTGGTTCGTGGGCTGCCAGTTTCACCCCGAATTCAAATCCAAGCCGCTCGCTCCGCATCCGCTGTTTGCCGCGTTCGTGCGCGCGAGCCTTGAACACCGTCATCTGCGCCTCGGTCAGCCCACCGACGCAGTTGCGGCCGACGTGCGCACCCATCGCCCGCCGGATTCCGACCCCGACGCCCGCGCCTCCGCCGCCGCGTCTTAGCGCCGCCGCATCCAGAGCGAAATTCGCGAAGGGCGGCGGTGAACCGGACAGCCATGAGCCACAAAGAAGCCGGATTCGCTTCTGTAATTCTACGAATTGACTGATCTGCGCCCCCAATCTACGGTCCATTCTCCATGAAGACGATCGCTTGTGGCGCGGGGACGCACCGGCCCCGGTAAGAGCGTGGGCCTTCCAGGCCCACGAAAAAACCTCGGAGGAAAACGGGCTTCAGCCCTGGCTCCCTATGCTTCTCGCCGCACAAGAAGTCAGAACATTTTTCGTAACCTCGGACACGTTCCATCGCCACGCGATCTTTCAATCCGAACGCATGTCCAACCTGCTGCTCCACGTAATGCAAGATTACCGAAGCCAACGGAAATTCCTGCTCAATGAGTTCGTCGTAATGCCAGATCACTTTCATCTCTTGCTCACGCCCGCCGCGAACACTCCACTAGAAAAGGCAGTCCGGTACATCAAGGGCGGTTTTTCGTTTCGAGCAAAGAAAGAATTGGATTTCAGGGCTTCGATCTGGGAAAGGAGCTTTACGAACTATCGCGTCGGCGGCGCCGATCATTACGCACGCCTTCGCTGCCATATTCGCCGGAATCCTGCAAAGCGATGTCTGGCCGGCTCCGAGGACCGTTTCCCGTATTCGTCGGCGTATCCCGGAGCTGCAATAGACCCCGACCCACCATGGCTAAAGCCATAATTTCGTAGAGCCCTTTTCGTGGGCCTGCAAGGCCCACGCTTTTACCATTGGGCCGGACGGTCTCCCGTGTGTGACGAAAACAATTTGCTGTATTCGGAAGGGCGTCAGGTGTACAAGAGTGCCCGTCCGGGCGGTCAAAACGGGAATCCTGGTTTAGATGGCCTCGTGTGTGCAAAAGCTGCCTATCCGCGAGGTCAGCATGAAAATCACAGCTTACTGCGAAAGAGGAAACGCCAATGGCTTCCATGGTTGATTCGTTATTCGATCGGTACGAACGCGGCAACCTGACGCGGCGGCAGCTTGTCCAGGCGTTGGCCGCATTGGTCTTGCCGGCGAGGATCCTGGCGCAGGATGCCGCCCCCGCTCCTGCTCCGATTGTTCGCGGCTTGGGCGTGAACCACGTCGGGCTGACGGTCAGCGATATTGAGCGTTCCTTTGTTTTTTATCAGAAATTATTTGGAGTCACCAAAGGCTGGCCGGCAACGAACGCGGGAACGGGTATTCACCTGGATTTCCCGACCGGGTATATCAGCGTCGATTCAGTCGCCGAACAGAAGGGTGTGATCACGCATTTCTCCGTGTCCATAGACCATATCGATCAAGATTCTGCAAAACGCCTGGCGGATAAAATTAACAGCGAACTGCCGGATGCCAAAGCGAGAGCCGCTTTTCAGCCAAATGACGGGGTATCCACGGTCAATCTCCTCGATCCCGATGGCTTTCACGTGCAAATCTCGCCCAGAGACGGGCGCTGAACGGAGCTTAGGAGTTGCATCAGGTGAGATCGCGATTATTACGAGTCCATCGCACCAACTCCTGGTTAGTCGAATAACCGAACACGTCCCGTAAGCGTGACCATTCGAAATGGGACGAATCGTACCGCCGATTACCTACGTATTTCCCACAATAGACAGCCAACGCGGATCCTGTTAACGTCAGTCGGGGCAGAATTCGGCCCCGCATTCGCGCGCTTCTGCGCACCGTCCTCCTGGCGAGGGCGTGAAAAGCTCTTTGAAAATTGAATACAGAACAGGGCTCCTAGGCCACGGCAAGTGGCGCTCGGGAGATCAAGCGAGCCTGGGAGATCAATCGCAGTCCCGCCTGCCCCGACGCAGGAAGGGAGCGAGTCGCCATGGCGACGAGCCGAGGGATCTCTCCGTGCGTTCCGGTGGAAGCGTGGGCCTTGAGGCCCACGAAACACACCCGGATCATCATGGCTTCAGCTATGGGATTTGACGTGACGTCGTCGCTCACAAATCACCAATATGGTGACACACCATGCTAAGCAATTTCTCGCGTAACCCCATGAAAACAAACGAAACGGGCACCAACAAAGTGACACACTTTTTCGAGGCCGGTGGACGGCGTTTTCATCACTCGCGAATCACGAGTCACGTCTCATGGGGCCTTCGGCTTGACAGGAAGGCACCGGAAACTACATCTTAGTTGGCCATGACTCTGCTTCCCACATCACTCGTCGGATCGTATCCGCAGCCGGAATGGTTGATTGATCGGCAGAAGCTCGGCCACAGGATGCCGCCGCGCGTTCGCGCTGCCGAGCTGTGGCGCGTAGCGCCGGAGTTCCTCGAGCAGGCGCAGGATGACGCCACGATCCTCGCGATTCGCGCGCAGGAACTTGCGGGGCTCGACATCATCACGGACGGCGAAATGCGTCGCGAAAGCTACTCGAACCGGTTCGCGACGGCGCTCGCGGGCGTGGACCTTGAAAATCCGGGTCAGATTGTCAGCCGAACGGGCAACGCCGCTTCCGTGCCGCGAGTCGTCGGCAAAATTCAGCGCAAACATCCCGTCGAGGTCCGCGATTTGAAGTTTCTGCGCGCGAACACCGATCGCAAGATCAAGATTACCCTGCCGGGCCCATTCACCATGTCGCAGCAGGCGCAGAACGATTACTACAAGAACGAAGAAGAAATGACGTTGGACTATGCGGCGGCGGTGAATGAAGAGATGAAGGATTTGTTTGCCGCCGGCGCGGATATCGTCCAGCTCGACGAGCCGTGGATGGAAGCTCACGCTGAAAAGGCCCGCCGCCTCGGCCTTGGAGCATTGAAGCGCGCTCTTGAGGGAGTGAAAGGAACGACCGCGCTGCACATCTGTTTCGGCTACGCGGCGATGGTTCCGGGACGTCCCGCGGCGTACTCCTTTCTCGAAGAGCTGGCGGATTCTCCGGTGCAGCAGATTTCGATCGAGACCGCGCAAGCGAATCTCGATTGCGCGGTGCTCGCCAGGCTGCCCGCGAAAACGATCATACTCGGCGTGATTGACCTTTCGACGCACGACGTGGAAACCGCGGAAACGGTCGCGGCGCGGATTCGAAGGGCGCTGCCGTTTGTGAGCCTCGAGCGGTTGGTCGCCGCGCCCGATTGCGGGATGAAATATTTGCCGGCGGAATCGGCGTTCGGAAAACTGAAAGCGCTGGCGGGCGGCGCGGCGATTGTGCGGAAAGAAGTCGCCGGACGCGCGGCGGCGAATTAGAAAGTTGCAGCGAGCTTCAGCGGCCCAAGCCCGTCACTTCGAGGGCCGGTTTTTATCGCAGGTGAACCTGCGACCCACAAAGCCGTCCAAGCGAGATGCATGGTTCACATCGCGCCAAGCATTGTCGCTGGGCATCCGCCGCGGCGGATGCCCTTACCAAACCACTGCGAAATCTAGTGCGCGGCTTTGCTGGTGATTTGCGACGGATCCGCGCCGACGCGGCCCGAGCTTTGATCCTTGGCCGCAGCAAGCTTAAAGTCGTATCGCAAGCTTGCCAGATGGGGAAGCGGCGAAGCGGAGTCCTTTTTGTT
>Ga0302324_100004970_pt1 | contig 29275 bp, 29 predicted proteins | sample Palsa_T0_1_FD_201949 | JGI IMG/M metagenome (GOLD analysis project Ga0302324, IMG submission 201949) | Peat permafrost microbial communities from Stordalen Mire near Abisko, Sweden - Palsa_T0_1 | ecosystem: Environmental > Terrestrial > Soil > Palsa > Peat permafrost | place: Sweden: Abisko...
AGTTCATCGAGATGAATGCCGTGATGCGTGCGGGACTTGAGGGGCGCCTCGCCGCAGCGCGCGCATGGCGCGGGGAGGAGCCGGTGCGCGTCATCGACCTAGGAGGCTGAGCATGGGCGAGTGGCACAACCTTCGTTACGATTATCACGGCGCTCACGTGCTGGTGACCGGCGGAACTGCGGGGATCGGCGCGGGCATTGCCGCGGCCTATCGCGAGGCAGGCGCCGAGGTCAGCATCACCGGCACGCGCAAGAGCGCTGCCGACTATGCCGAGGATCTGAGCGGCTACCGCTACCTGCAGCTGAATCTCACCGACAATGCGCAGATCGAGGCGGTGGCGGCGGCGCTGCCGCGTCTGGACATTCTGATCAACAACGCCGGTGCGAACTTCATGCTGCAGAACGAGTACAAGCCGGAGGTGTTCGAGAAAGGCCTGCAGGTGAACCTCGCGAGCCCCTACCGCATGGCCTACGCGTGTCACGCGAAACTTGCCGCGAGCCGCTTCCCGGCCGGCGCAAGCCTCATCGGCATCGCATCGCTCACCTCCTTCTTCGGCCTGGAGGTCGTTCCGGCCTACGGGGCCGCCAAGGCGGGGCTGGTGCAGCTGGTCAAGACCCTCGGCATCGCCTGGGCGAAGGAGAACATCCGCGTGAACGCGGTCGCCGCCGGCATCACCGAGAGTCGCATGACCGCGCAGATGCTCAAAGTGCCGGCCATGATGGCCCCGGTGCTGGAGCGCACACCGATGAAGCGCGTGGGCAAGCCGCACGATGTCGCCGGCGCGGTGCTGTTCCTGACCAGCGGCGCGGCAGGCTACATCACCGGGCAGACGTTGCTGGTCGATGGCGGCTACTCCGTGGTCGGCTGAGCCGCAACGGCGGGGTGAGGGGGATGACCCAGGACATCCGCATCGATGACCTGGCGCAGCCGCGCCTGAACGAGGCGCAGCGCGCTGCGCTCGCCTGGGGCGAGAGCAACCCGGTCGAGCTCACACCGCGAGCGGTTCTGGAGGCGGCGCGCACGCGCACCGGGCTGAGCGACTTCGGCCCAGATGACTTTCGCGCGCGGCTAGAGCTGCTGTGCAGCGAGTGGGACGGGGACCGGCCACTGACGTGCATGCACCGCGCGGTGCTGTTCGGGTACCTCGCGCGCTATGCCAGCAACCGCCTGCTCATTCACGACACGCTCAAGCGCCACCCCGAAATCCTCGCGCAGCCGATCGAGCGGCCGGTGATCGTCACCGGGCTGCCGCGCTCGGGCACCACGCACCTGGTGAACCTCCTGGCCGCCGATGCGCGCTTTCACTCGCTGCCGCTGTGGGAATCCTACGAGCCGGTACCGCTGCCGACGGAGCCCTCGCCCGGGGATGCCAGCGATCCGCGCTACGCGCGCTGCGCGGCCACGTGGGCCGGCATGCAGCAGGTGACCCCGCTCCTTGCGGCCATGCACCCCATGGAGCCCGAGCACATCCACGAGGAGCTCGAGCTGATGGGACCGGACTACGCGTCCTACAACTTCGAGTGGCTTTCCATGTCCCCGCGCTGGCGCGATCATTACTTCACGACCGACCAGAGGCCACACTACGAGTACCTCAAGCGCGTGCTGCAGCTGCTGCAATGGCGGCGCGGTGCGAGCGGCAAGCGCTGGGTACTCAAGTGCCCCCAGCACCTCGAGCAGCTGGCGGTACTCACACACGTGTTCCCGGATGCCACCGTGGTGTTCACGCACCGCGACCCGGTGGCGGTGATTCAGTCCACGATCACCATGCAGGCTTACACGCAGCGCATGCAGCGCCCTAAAATCGAGATCGAATGGCTGCGTGACTACTGGACCGCGCGCATCGAGCGGCTGCTACGCGCCTGTGTGCGCGATCGCGCACTCGTGCCGCCCGCGCGCAGCGTCGATTGTCCGTTTCAGCTCTTCATGCGCGAGCCCTGGAGCATTCTTGAGCAGGTGTACGCTCGCGCGGGCCTGTCTGCCGAGCCCGCGCGAGCGCGGCTGGAACAGTATCTGAGCGCGCATCCGCGCGGCAAGGCGGGGCAGGTGCGCTACGAGCTCGAGCGCGATTTCGGCGTGCAGCCCGCGCAGCTGCGCGAGTGTTTCCGCTTCTATTTCGAGCGCTTCGGACTACGCCCCGAGACGCACTGAAGAGCGCAGCGCACTTCCCCGGGCGGCTTACCCACCCAACTGCGCGACGCTGCGCAGTATCGCCCGCACCAGGCGGGCCTGGCGGTCGATCCCGGTCTTGGAGAAGGTCGAGCGCAGGTGCGCGCGCGCGGTGTTGAGCGTGATCCCCAGATCGCTCGCCGCCTCCTGCAGACTGCGACCGTTGGCGAGGCACAGCGCGAGCTGCGCTTCTTTATGCGTGAGTTCGAACAGCTTTTGGATGGTCTCCACCGGCGGGGGCGTCTGCGGTGCCTCCTCGACGCTGATGAACACCGCCACCGCCGGACTCACCGAGGGCTCCTCCGCCTCGCCCGAGCCGGCCGCCGGCCGGATCATCATGCCGTAGTGTCCGGCGCCGGAGGGCCGGCGTGCGCGCAGCACTTCCAGAATGCCCGGCTTGGCGTCGCGTCCCACGGCGATGACGCGGCTGATCGCATCGCGCAGCCGTTGCGCATCGGCAGGATGCGTGAGAGCGAGCATGTCGTTGGTGAGCGCGATGCCGTCCTGGCGGCGCAGGATGTCGCGTGCCAGCGCGTTGGTGTGGATCACGTGACCGGAGGCATCGAGGATCACCGTGGCGAGGGTCAGGTGATCCATCGCGTCCGCATAGATCGCGCGCTCCATCTTGGTGGCATCGAGCGCTGCGTGGGTGCGCATGGCCACATCGAAATGCGGCACCAGGTGCTCGACGAAGCGCCGCTCGGACACGCTGAAGTTGCCGGCGCGCCGTCCGCGGGTGAGGCGCAGACGGGCGTACATGCGATCCCCGTCGCGCACGTCGACGCCGAGGTTGTAGACCGCGTCCCAGGGCACCAGGTACTCGGTGTAGAAGCGGCTGCGCTCGAGCTGCTCGAGCGGAACGAAGTCGTGCATGGTGATGACCTGCTTCTCGGGCAGGTTCACGAAGGGGTCGAGCGGAAAGTAGCGGTGTGCATACTGCGCCAGCACCTCATCGCTCCCGCCCCAGGAATACAGCAGTCCCGCCTCGGCCACGTGCGGGGAGCGCAGCAGCAGTGTCGCAGCACCCTTCAGACGTCGCCCGAGGCCTTCGAGGAATTCGCGCCAGCGTTTCGGATCAAGCGCCCCCTCGTGCATCAGCAGCGTCAGACGCTCACGCAGATCGGGTGCGGCGGCGCCATGGTGCGCGCCGGCACTGCCGGTACTCGCGGCTCGAGAGGCGGGACGCGTGGCGGCTGGCCGGATCATGGTCGCTTCCAATGAGTTGTCGCGCGCTGCGGGCGGCGACACTCATAAAGAGTACTCTATATGAGTGATGCCGACCATGCTTGGTGTGCGGGTAGGCTTGAACTCTTCGATAACTAAAGAACAACAGGACAGCCATGCAACGACTTGATGGCAAGGTGGCGCTGGTCACGGGCGCGGCGCGCGGACTGGGGGCGAGTATCGGCCAGCTGCTGCATCGGCAGGGCGCGCTGGTGGTGCTGGCCGACGTGCGCGACGAGGAAGGAGGCGCGCTCGCGGCCTCCCTCGGAGCGCGGGCCCATTATGTACATCTGGACGTTTCCAGCGAGGATGCCTGGGCGGCCGCGCTCGCCGACACCCGCCAGCGCTTCGGCCCGGTGCGCATTCTGGTGAACAACGCCGGCATCTTCCGCACGTGTGCGACGCTCGAGCAGTCGGCCGAGGAGTATCTGCAGATCGTGCGCATCAATCAGCTCGGGGTTTTTCTCGGCATGCGCGCTTGCATCGCCCTCATGCGTGAGGCCGGCGGCGGCTCGGTGATCAACATCGCCTCCACCGCCGGCATCGAGGGCGTACCGCTCGCGCTGGCCTACACCGCAAGCAAGCATGCCGTAGTCGGCATGACCAAGGCAGCGGCGCTGGAGTTCGGTTCCAGCAACATCCGCGTCAACGTCGTGTGCCCGGGAGCCATGGCCACACCGCTCCTCGCAGAGTCCTTCAACGTCCCGGTGGGCACCCTCGCCGCCGCGCCATTTCCGAACGCGCCGCTCGGGAGAATGGCCGATCCGGGGGAGATTGCCCCGACCGTCGTCTTCCTGGCCAGCGATGATTCCTCCTATACGACCGGCAGTGAGTTCGTGGTCGATGGCGGACTGACGGCGGGTGTACTGATGCAAAGCTGATGGGCGAGCGGGCACCAAAAGCTGCGATCGAGGGCTGGTACACGCTCGAGGCGCAGCCGCACCTGCTGGGCTCGCGCTGTCGCCGCTGCGGAACCTATTACTTCCCACCCCTGAAGTCCTTCTGCCGCAACCCGGCGTGCGAGGGCAGTGAATTCGAGGAGGTACGCTTAAGCCGCACGGGCCGCATCTGGTCCTACACGAACGCCTGCTATCAGCCGCCGGCGCCTTATGTCTCGCCCGAGCCGTTCGTGCCGTTCGCGATCGCCGCAGTGGAGCTCGAGACCGAGCGCATGATCGTGCTCGGGCAGGTCGTGCAGGGCGTGGAGGTTGCACAGCTGCGGATCGGCATGCCCATGGAGCTGGTGCTCGAGAGGCTGTACACCGAAGGCGGCGAGGAACGCGTGGTCTGGAAATGGAAGCCCCTGGAGCCTGCGACATGAGCGCGGAGGTAGCCATCCTCGGAGTGGGCATGCACCCGTGGGGGAAGTGGGGACGCAACTTCGTCGATTACGGGGTGCACGCCGCGCGTGCGGCGCTCAAGGACGCCGGCGTTGGCTGGCAGGACGTGCAGTTCGTGTCGGGTGCGGCGACCATGCGCTGTGGTTACCCCGGTTATATTGCGGGAGCGACCTTTGCCCAGGCGCTCGGCTGGCAGGGCGCCGAGGTCAACACCTCGTACGCGGCCTGCGCCTCGGGCTCGCAGGCGCTCGCGGCGGCGCGCACCAAGATCCTCAGCGGAGGGTGCGAGCTTGCGCTGGTGGTCGGTGCCGATACCACGCCCAAGGGCTTTTTGGCGCCTGCGGCCGGCTACCGGCCCGATGACCCGGACTGGGTGCGCTTTCGCCTGGGGATCACCAATCCGAGCTATTTTGCGTTCTACGCGCGCCGGCGCATGGAGCTCTTCGGGGCCACGGTGGAGGATTTCACCGCCGTGAAGGTGAAGAACGCCGCGCACGGCGCCACGAACCCCAATGCGCGCTATCGCAAACTCTTCACGCGCGAGGAGGTGCTGGCCTCGGCCATGGTGGCCGATCCCTTGCGGCTGCTGCACGTGTGCGCGACCTCAGATGGCGGGGCGGCGGTGGTGCTGGCGAGCCAAGATTACGCGCGCCGGCACTCAACGCGCGCCCCGCGCATCGCGGGGCTCTCCACGGTCACGCCGCGCTTTGCCAGCCAGGAGGTGGAGATGCCGGACATCGCCACCGATTCGGCGGCCGCGGTCGCCGGTCATTCCTTCCGGGCCTCGATCGCAGCTCGCGCCTACGAGGAGGCGAGCATCGGACCGGACGAGCTCTCGCTGGCGGAGGTGTACGACCTCGCCTCATCCACCGAGCTTGATTGGTACGAGTACCTCGGGCTGTGTGCACCGGGTCAGGCGGAAGGGCTGTTGCGCAGCGGCGCCACGCGCATTGGCGGGCGCATCCCGGTCAACACGAGTGGCGGACTCGCCTGCTTCGGTGAGGCGGTGCCGGCGCAGGCGCTCGCTCAGGTGTGCGAGCTGGTGTGGCAGCTGCGCGGGCAGGCCGGCGAGCGACAGGTCGCAGGTGCGAAGGTGGGTATCAGCGCCAACCAGGGACTGTTCGGGCACGGCTCGGCGGTCATCGTGAAGCGCTGAGGCGGCGCGTGGGCAGAGGCCCTTTCAGGGGCTGAGCGCCGTGTGCAGATCCGCGCCGAGGTCAGCGAGGGCGTGATTCGCCACCGGCGTCACGTACGGCATGCTTGCGAAGCCGTGGATCATCCCGAGATAGCGTCGCGCGATGACCGCGACCCCGCCCTCGCGCAAGCGATCGGCGTACGCCTCGCCCTCATCCCGCAGCGGATCGAATTCGCCCGTGATGATGGTGGCCGGCGGCAGTCCCGCGACCTCCGCAAGAAGCGGCGCTGCGAGCGGATTCTCCGCATCCTGCGGGGAGCCGAGGTAGCAGCTCCAGAACCAGCGCATCAGCTCGCGCGAGAGCAGGTAGCCATCACCCAGCTCACGCTGGGAGCGGCTCGCGCAGGCCGGATCGAGCGCCGGGTAGAGCAGGCCCTGGTAGCGCAACGCCGGTCCTCCGCGCGCGCGCGCGAGCTGCGCGGTAGCGGTCGCGAGGTTGCCTCCGGCGCTGTCGCCGGCGACCGCGAGGCGCGCGGGATCGACACCGAGCGTACGTGCCTGCGCCGCCAGGTGCTTTAGCGCGCTGTAGCAGTCCTCGAGCGGACCGGGGAAGGGTGTCTCGGGCGCGAGGCGGTACTCCACCGAGGCCACCGCGCAACCGGAATAGGTCGCGAGCAGCCGGCACAGGTCGTCGTACACCTCGATATCGCAGATCACGAAGCCGCCGCCGTGGAAGAACACCACCAGCGGCAGCGCCTCTGACTCCGCCGGACGGTACAGACGCACGCGTATCGCCCCGGTGGCCCCGGGCACCGACAGGTCGCGGGTGCTTGAGATCGGCGGGGCCAGCCTCGGGGCCGGAAATTGCCGCAGCGCCGCGCGCAGCATCTGGGCGGTCAGTTGCGCGATCGGCGGGAGCTGCCCCATCGGGGAATGCAGAAAGGCGCGGATCTGCGGGTCGAGTTCCAAGTTTCCCCCTTGCCGATGCGCTCAGCCGCGCCGGCGTGCGCGCGACATGTTGAGCGCCAGATCCTCGATCATGTCTTCCTGGCCCCCGACCGTCTTCATGCGACCGAGCTCGACCAGGATGTCGGCAGAGGGCACGCCGTACTTGGCGCCGGCGCGCTTGGCGAACAGCAGGAAGGAGGAGTAGACGCCCGCGTAGCCGAGGATGAGCGAGTCGCGATCGATGCGGATCGGCTGATCCATCAGCGGCACGATCAGATCCTCCGCGACGTCCATGAGCTTGAACACGTCCACGCCGGTCTCGATGCCCATGCGCGTGGCGACGGCGTTGAACACCTCCAGCGGGGTGTTGCCCGCGCCCGCTCCGAGCCCTGCGGCCGAGCCGTCGATGCGCACCGCGCCCGCCTCGATCGCGGCGAGCGAATTGGCGATCCCCATCCCCAGGTTGTGGTGTCCGTGAAAGCCGATCTGGGTCTCAGGGGCGAGCGCTGCGCGCAGCGCGCCGACGCGCGCCGTCACATCCTCCGGCAGCATGTAGCCGGCGGAGTCGGTGACGTACACGCACTGGGCACCGTATCCCTCCATGAGCTTCGCCTGCCGGGCGAGTTCCGGCGCGGGCACCATGTGCGCCATCATGAGGAAGGCGACCGTGTCGAGTCCGAGCTTGCGCGCGCAGCGGATGTGCTGCTCGGAGACGTCGGCCTCGGTGCAGTGGGTCGCAATGCGCACGGTGGCGACGCCACAGTCGTGCGCCAGGTGCAGGTGCTCGACCGTGCCGATGCCTGGCAAGAGCAGCGCGGAGATCTTTGCGCGCTGCATGCGCGGGATCACCGCGCGCAGGTACTGCTCATCGCTTGCCGCCGGGAAGCCGTAGTTCACCGAGGCCCCGCCCAGCCCGTCGCCGTGCGTTACCTCGATCAGCGGCACGCCGGCGGCATCCAGTGCGGTGGCGACCGCGACCATCTGCTCGATCGTGATCTGGTGTTGCTTGGGGTGCATGCCATCGCGCAGGCAGTTGTCGTGCAGCACGATGCGGCGGCCGCGCAGGTTCACGAGGGCCTCCCGGGGAAGGCACCCTCGGCCATCTCCTGCGCGATCAGCTCGCCGGTGCGTAGCGCGGCAGCCGTCATGATGTCGAGATTGCCGGCATACTTGGGCAGGTAGTCCCCGAGACCTGCCACTTCCAGCCACACCGACACGCGCTTGCCGTCAAACACCGGACCGTTCTTCAGCTGATAGCCCGGGACGTATTTTTGCACCTCGACCATCATCGCACCGATCGAGTCGCGGATGGCAGCCTGGTCCGGCTCGTCCTCGGTGAGGCAGTGCACCGTGTCGCGCATGATGAGCGGCGGCTCGGCGGGATTGAGGATGATGATCGCCTTGCCGCGCTTGGCACCTCCAACCTTCTCGATGCCGTTGGCGGTCGTGCGCGTGAACTCGTCGATGTTCTTGCGCGTCCCGGGCCCGGCCGAGCGCGAGGAGACCGTGGCGACAATCTCGGCATAGGCCACCGGCTGCACGCGTGCCACGGCCGCCACGATCGGGATCGTCGCCTGTCCGCCGCAACTGACCATGTTCACGTTCATCTCCCGCTTGCCGACATGTGCGGACAGGTTCACCGACGGCACGCAGTAGGGGCCGATCGCAGCCGGCGTCAGGTCGATCATCACCACGCCGTGCGCGCTCAGCTTCGCAGCATTGTCGGCGTGCACGGCGGCGCTGGTGGCATCGAATGCAATGCGGATGCCATCCCGCGCCAGGTGCGGCAGCAGACCCGCGACGCCCTCGGCGCTCGTGGCGAGGCCGTGCTCGCGTGCCCGCGCGAGGCCCTCGGAGGCTGGATCGATACCGACCATCCACACCGGCCGCAGCCAGCTGCTGCGCAGCGCCTTATACATAAGGTCGGTGCCGATGTTGCCCGAGCCGATGAGCGCGGCGTTGATTCTTCCCATGGCGTTGAGTGTAGCGCGCAAGCGCAGAGCGGCAAGCGCCTCTAAACGAAGAACTCCTGCACGTTCTCCCCCACGTACAGCGCGCCGAGGGAAGTGCCGATGATCGCCGGGTCGTTGGCGACGTGTGCGCGCGCGGCATTGATGTCGAGCCAATAACGCACCAGCGGGCTGTCCATGTAGATCGCCCGGCCGCCCAAGAGTGGCATGAGCTCATCGCACAGATCCGCGCAGCGGCGCACCACCTGCGAGGACTCGAAGCGGTAGCGGATGCGATCGGGCAGGGGAATCTCCCGGCCGCCGCGAATGTGCTCCATCATGGTCGCGAAGCTCTGCATCAGCACCGTCTTCATCTCCAGGATTGCCGACTGAGTGCGCGCAGCGGCGTTGAGCGCGAACGGATCAAGCTTGCTCGCCTTGCCGGTGTTGGTGGAGACGCGCTTGGCGGTGATCGCCAGATAGGCGTTGAGTGCCCCCTGCAGCGCTCCGATCGCAGCGCTTGAAACCGCGCGCACGAACACCTGCGCCCACGGCAGTCGAAACAGCGGCGCGCCGTTGAGGGCCTGGCCGGGATTGGTGCAGAGGAACCCATCGATGGCGCGATGCGTGCGATGCTCGGGCACGAAGGCCTGATCGACGATGATGCCGTTGCTACCGGTGGCCTGCAGCCCGAAGACATTCCAGTCGTGCACGATCTTGTAGTCGCCGCGCGGCAGCAGGAACGTGCGCATCTCCGGAGGCGCGCCTGCCTCGAGCGGCGGAATCAGGGCGCCGAGGAACGTCCAGTCACAATGATCGCAGCCACTTGAGAATCCCCAGCGGCCCGAGAGCCGGTAGCCGCCCGCCACGCGCTCGACCTTGCCGACCGGCTGGTAGGAGGAGGAGACGAGCGTCGCATCCTCCTTGCCCCACACATCCTGCTGCGCCCGCGGGTCGAACAGACCCAGCTGGAAGGGGTGCACGCCGATGACGCCGTACACCCAGGCGGTGGACATGCATCCCTCGGCGAGGGTCATCTGAATGTCGAAGAACACCTGCGGGTCGTGTTCGTAGCCGCCGAAGCGCTGCGGCTGCAGCACGCGCATGAAGCCTGCGTCCTTCAGCTCGCGGATCGTCTCTGCGGGAAGGCAGCGCGCCGCAACCGCCGCATCCGAGCGCGCCTTCAACGCCGGCAGCATGGCGCGTGCGCGCTCGAGAAGGGTTTCGCGGGAAGGGATCGAGGCCGTCGCAACGGCGGCGGGACTGGCCATGGGGGGACCTCCGGTCGAGCGCAATATACCCGCGCTCGCGATGGCGTACAACCATACTCGTACTTTTTGGGCTACCGGGCTACGCATCGTGTGGTGTAAAATGCAGTTTCACTTGAGATTGCGGAGCTGGTCATGTCCGAGCCGCGTCCTCCCACCCCGCCGTTCGGCCACACACTGAAGCTGCGCTCGGGGTACGAGCTGCACTATCTCGAGCACGGCAGTGGGCCGGCGGTGGTGTTCGTGCACGGCAGCGGGCCGGGCGTCAGCGCCTACAGCAACTTCTTTCCCAACTACCGCGAGATCGCCTCCGCCGGCTACCGTGTGGTGCTGCCGGACATGGTGGGCTTTGGCTGGTCCTCCAAGCCCACCGGCATTGACTACACGCTTGAGCTCTTCACCTCGACCTTCAGCGAGTTTCTTGACCAGCTGAAGATCGAGCGCTGCGTGCTGGTCGGCAACTCACTCGGCGGGGCGATCTCGATCAAGACCGCCATTGATCAGCCGCAGCGCATCGAGCGGCTCATCGTCATGGGACCGGGCGGCATCGAGACGCGCGAGCGCTATTTCCAGATGCCTGGCATCCAGAAGATGGTGTCGGGTTTTGTGGGCAGCGGCTTCGATCGCGAGGGTCTGCGCCGTATGCTCGAACTTCTCGCCTACGACCCGCGCATCATCACCGAGGAGCTGCTGGAGCAGCGCTACAACGTCCTCAAGACCCAGCCCAAGGACGTGCTGGCGCGTATGATCATTCCGGACCTCACGCCCGAGCTCGGGAAGCTGCGCTGCCCGGTGCTGGGCTTCTGGGGAGTCGAGGATCAGTTCTGTCCCTCGAGTGGCTATGAGAAAATTCTGCGCGCTGTCGGGGAGGGCCGCTTCATCATGTACTCGCGCTGCGGTCACTGGGCCATGATCGAGCGCGCCGAGGATTTCAACCGCAATGTCATCGCGTTCCTCAGAAGCTGAGGCGCCGCGGCGCACCCACGCGAGCGCGCAGCGGCGCACGCTGCACGAGGAACTGGCGGCGGAACTGTACCGCGCGCTCCTCGGGCGGCACACGGTCGCGCCGCTGCGTGCGCGGGGCCTTGAGCTGACGGTGGACGACGCCTACGCCATCTCCCTCGGGATCCTCGCGCGCCGCCAGCGGGCCGGGGAGCGTGTGATCGGTAAGAAGATCGGCGTCACCAGTGCCGCGGTGCAGGACATGCTCGGCGTGCACCAGCCGGATTTCGGCTTCCTCACCGATCGCATGCAGGTGCCCGACGGCGCCACGGTGCGCATCCGCGACAGCATGATTCAGCCGCGGGCCGAGGCCGAGATCGCGTTGATCCTCGCGCGCAGCCTCAAGGGGCCCGGGGTCTCGCCCGCGCAGGTGCTGGAGGCGACCGCGCACATTGCGCCGTGCTTCGAGATCGTAGACTCGCGCATCGCCGACTGGGACATCCGCATCGTCGATACGGTTGCCGACAACGCTTCTTGCGGGGTGTTCGTGCTCGGCGAGGCGCGCCTCGATCCGCGCGGGCTGGATCTGGCCGCGTTGCGTGCGCGCGTATGGAAGAACGGTCTGCCGCTCTCGGAAGGGCTGGGCAGCGCCGTACAGGGTTCCCCGCTCGCCTCGGTCGCCTGGCTCGCGAACACCCTCGGTGGCTATGGCGTGACGCTCGAGGCCGGAGACATCATCCTCTCCGGCTCGCTGGTGCCGCTCGAGCCGGCGCAGCCGGGCGATGTGTTTCGCACCGAGCTCGAAGGGGTCGGCTCAGCGAGCGTGAGCTTCGCGTAGCGCGAACTTCTGCACCTTGCCCGCGGCGTTCACCGGTAGCGCGGTGAGGATCTCCAGATAGCGGGGCACCTTGTAATTGGCCATGTTACTGCGCGACCAGGCGAGCAGCGCCTGCGCATCGGTGCGCTCGCCGGGCCGCAGCACGATGTAGGCCTTGCCGACCTCGCCCAGACGTTCATCGGGCACGCCGACGACGGCGGCCTGGGCCACGGCGGGGTGCTCGCACAGCAGCTTCTCCACCTCGGCGGGGTAGCAGTTGAAGCCACCGACGATGAACACGTCCTTGATCCGGTCGGTGATGCGCAGGTAGCCACGCGCATCGAGCACGCCGACATCACCGGTGTGCAGCCAGCCGTCCGCGTCGATCGCAGCGGCGGTCGCTGCGGGATCACCGAAGTAGCCGCGCATGACGTTGTAGCCGCGCACCGTGACCTCCCCGGGCTCGCCCGGGGCGAGCGCGCGAGCCTGGGCATCCACGCAGCGCACCTCGACGCCCGGGATGGGCACGCCGCAGGTGGTGGCGACCGTCTCATCGTCGGTGCCACGGGGGCAGACCGTGACCACGCCGGTCGATTCGGTCAGCCCGTAGGCGGTCAGCACGGTTTTGAACTTCAGCTCGGTACGCATGCGCGTCACGAGCACCGGCGGCACGCTGGCCGCACCGGTTACCGCCAGGCGCAGCGAGGAGAGGTCGCGCCGGGTGAGACTCTCGTGCGCCAGCAGGCTCTGGTAGATGGTCGGGGGCCCCGGGAGCACCGTGATGCGCTCGCGTTCGATGCAATCGAGTACGCGTGCGGCATCGAACACCGCCTGCGGGTACATTGTGGCTCCCTGCAGCAGGCAGGCGAGACAGCCGCCCTTGTAGCCGAAGCTGTGAAAGAACGGGTTGACGATGAGATAGCGGTCGCCTCGGGTGAGGCCGACGACCTCACTGTAGGTACGGAACACGCGCACGTCCTGCTCGTGAGTGGACAGCACGCCCTTGGGCTCCCCGGTCGTGCCGGAGGTGAAGAGGATGTCGGCGATATCTGCCGGCGCGACGCTTGCGCACCGGGATGCGAGCAGCGCGCTATCGACGCCGGCGCCGCGCGCGAGGAACTCCTGCCAGGGTACGCCGCGCGCATCCTCCTCGGCCTGCGCGGGGCGCTCTCCAAGGACCACGATGCGCTCGAGCTCGGGAAGCGGGTGACCGCTGAGCTGCTGCGGATAGTGCGTGCCGAGAAACTCGCCCACCACGACGAGCAGCCGGGCACCGCTGCGGCGCAGGATGAAGGCGGCCTCCCTGCCCTTGAGACGGGTGTTGAGCGGGACCAGCACGCCGCCGCAGCCGAGCGCCCCAAGTGCTGCGATGATCCATTGCGCGCTGTTCGGCGCCCACAGCGCCACGCGATCTCCGGCGGCGAGTCCTGCGGCAAGAAAAGCCGCGCTCGCGCGCTGCACCTGCGCCCCGAGCTCACCGAAACTGAGGCGCCCCTGGTCCTCGATGATCGCCGGCTCATCGCCGAAGAGTTGCGCCGCGCGCTCCAACACCCGCGGCACCGTGAGGGGAACCTCGCGCTGCATGGCTTGAAAATATCAAACCAGCCCGTACGATGCGAACATGGTGCAACCCACGGCCGACATCCGCCTCCCGGGGGCCGTGGTGCTGATCACCGGCGGTACGCGCGGCATCGGCGCCGGCATCGCGCACGCATTCCTCGGCGCCGGCGCGCAGGTGATCGTGTGCGCCAGGTCGGCGCCGCAGGAGGGGCAGCTGCCGGGCGAGGGCGCACGCCGTGCGCAGTTTATCGCCTGCGACGTGCGCGAGCCGGATGCGGTTGCACGGCTGTTCGCACAGGTCGGCGAGCAGGGCGGGGGGCTCGACGTGCTGATCAACAACGCCGGCGGCGGTCCGCCCGCGCCGCTTGCCACCGAGCCGGCACGACTCATCGAGCGCATCATCCAGCTGAATCTCACCGGGGCGCTGTTGTGTGCGCAGGCAGCCAATCAGCTGATGCAGCAGCAGCCGCGGGGCGGCTGCATCGTCAACATCGGCAGCGTGGCGGGCGTGCGCCCGGCGCCGGGCACGGCGGCCTACGGCGCCGCCAAGGCGGGACTGCTGCATGCCACGGAGAGCCTCGCCATGGAGTGGGGACCGAAGGTGCGCGTCAATGCCATCGTAGCCGGCTTCGTGGCAACCGAGAATGCCGAGCGTCACTACGGCGGCGCGGCCGGCATCGCGCGCATCAGCGAGAGCTTCCCGTTGCGGCGTCTGGCGACTGCCGCCGACGTGGCCGCTGCCTGTCTGTACTTGTCATCGCCGCTCGCCGCCTACGTGAGCGGCGCGCTGCTTGCGGTACACGGTGGCGGGGAAGCGCCGCTGTTCCAGCACCTGGCAAAGCCCCCCGCATGAGTGCCTCGGGGAGCTGAGTGAGCACCAACTACACACAGCGCGATCTGCGCGATGCGTTCGGGCTGTTTGTGACCGGGGTGACGGTGGTGACCGCGGTGCGCCCGGACGGGGAGCCGGTGGGCGTGACCGCCAACTCGCTCACCTCGGTGTCGCTCGAGCCCCCGCTCCTGTTGTGGTGCCTGGCGAACGCCAGCAGCGCGCTGCCCGCCTTCAGTCCCGGTGGGGCCTTCGCCGTGCACATCCTCTCGCACCACCAGCACGAGCTGGCGCTGCATTTCGCGCGCCGCACCCACGACAAGTTCGACGTCGACCGCCACTGGCGCAGCAAGCCGCATCCGCCGCACCTGGCGGACGTGCTGTGCCGCTTTGACTGCAAGGTGTACGCGCTGCACGCCGGGGGCGATCACCTGGTGATCGTCGGGGAGGTCGAGGGCATCGCACGCGCGCCCGGGACGCCGCTCGCATTTCACGGCGGGCGCTTCGGCAACTTCACCGCCGACCGCGGTGTCGGCAAGCTCGACGTCTGGGAGGGCCTCGAGGACCACTGGTATTGACTCACGACGGCGGCACCTGCCGGTAGGCGCCGTAGCTCGTGTAGCCGGCCGCTCCTTGGGTATACAGAGTCTTGCGCTCGAAGGGCGTGAGCGGCCAGCCGTTGCTGAAGCGTGCCACCAGGTCCGGGTTACCGATGAAGGCGCGCGCATAGGACACCGCATCGCCCATGCCGCCCTGCAGCGCCTGATTGCCACTTGCGAAATCAAAGCCATCGTTGAGGATCAGCGGACCTGAGAAGCTTGCGCGCGCGAGTTGGAATGCGTCCAACCGCGCGAGCGGGGAGCGCACGACATGCAGGTACGCAAGACCGAGCCGGCTCACCGCCTCGAGCAGCGCGCGGTAGGTCGCCTGCGGGGCCTCATCGTGGAGATCGTTGAAGGGATTGCCTGGACAGATGCGCAGCCCGACCCGTGAGGCTCCGAGCTGCACACTCATCGCTTCCAGTGTCTCCACGACGAAACGCAGGCGGGCAGTGAGGCTTGCGCCATACGCGTCGGCGCGCCGGTTGGTGCCGCTGGAGAGGAACTGCATCGGCAGGTAGCCGGAGGCCGCGTGCAGCTCGACCCCGTCGAAGCCCGCACGCAGCGCCGCCTGGGCAGCATCCGCGTACTCGCCGATGACCGCGGTGACTTCCGCAAGACTCAGCGCCTCAGGGAGGTCGAAATCCACGAATCCCGCAGCATCGGTGAACATCTGGCCGCGCGCGCGGATGGCACTCGGCGCGACGGTGCGCGCATCGGACTCCTTGTTGTAGTGGCTCGCGATGCGCCCGCAGTGCATCAGCTGCAGCACGATGCAGCCCCCCGCGGCGTGCACCGCGCGCGTGACCTGCTGCCAGCCTGCGATCTGTGCCGCGGTGTGGATGCCGGGCGTGCGGCAGTACCCCTTACCATGCTTGCTCGGCTGCGTGCCCTCAGTGACGATCAGGCCGGCACTGGCGCGCGCCCCGTAGTAGAGCGCTGCGAGCTCGCTGGGAACATCGCCGGGGAGCGCGCGGTTGCGCGTCATGGGCGCCATGACGATGCGGTTGCGCAGCGTAAGGCTCCCGAGCGTGGCGGGTTGCAGCAGCGGATGCATGTCCGCCCTCAGCGTACGCGGATCTTCGGGTCCGGCGTGCCGCGGCGCATGGATTCAAGAAAGCGCCCGAGCGGGGCGGGCGGTGCAACCTGCGGCTCCCCGGCCGGGGCGCCCGCCCAGAATTGCTTCCACGACGGCCACAGCGCGTGCCAGCTGCCATCGTAGTGCTCGTGTGCGGGCCAGCGCATCTTGTGCTCCCCGAGCGGGGGTTGGAGCAGATCGGTCGCATACCAGTAGCACGGCAGGCGGCGTCGAAAATACCAGTGACCCTCGAGGCGCTCGTATTCGTCCCAGTACAGCATCTGCATGATCACCCACGCGGAGGGGGTTTCGTGCTCGTTTTTCGAATACACGACGCCGTGGGCGCGCTCGGGGCTGCTGAACTCGATGATGTGGCCGCCAATGTGGTGCGCGGTGCCGGTGAACTGGTTGCGCAGGGTCGCATCCACCCAGGCCTTCAGGTGTGCGCGGCCGGTAAGTTCGCGGCCGACGCGGATGTCGGGTGCGAAGAGGTTGACGTGCGCGTCCAGGTCGCGCATGTCGAGCGACAGTGCGTACTTGGCCGCCAGCTGGCGGATCTCATCGATCGATTCCAGGCGCTCGATGCGCTCGGCCAGATCCAGGGTCTGCATGGTGCGGGCGATTAGGTCTTGGCGATGACGCCATCGCCGAAACGGCGGATCGCATCCAGCTGCGCCGACAGCGGGACCGACACGTCGAAACCCCAGGGGGCAACACAGGCATCGGTGACCCCGAGCCCGGCAAGGCGCTGAAAGTCCGCCGGAAAACGCGCCCCCATATCGAATCCGTGGATCTCGAAGTCCTCGCGCGCACGCGTGCCGTGCTCGCCGCGCAGCTTATTCAGCTGACCGATGAGCCCCTTCAGTGTGTCGAAATCGCTGTTGGCCGAAACCCAGCCGTCGCCCAGGCGCGCCGCCCGCAGCAACGCCGGCCGGGAGTGCCCGCCGATGATGATGGGTACCGCTCGGGTGGGTACCGGAGTCATCTTCATGCGCCCGAAGTGGTAGTTCTCGCTGTGATACTCGAAGAAATCCCCGCTCATGGCGCCGCGCAGGATGGCGATGCATTCGTCCATCAGCTTGCCGCGCTTCTCGAAGTCCACACCGTTGTAAGTGAAGTCCTCCTTCCACGGGCTCAGCCCCGCCCCGAGCAGAATCCGCTCCCCCGTCAGCACCGCAAGCGAGGACAGCGCCTTGGCGAGCACCAGCGGCTGGCGCGTCGGCACCTTGAGCACGCTCGGATACAGGCGGATGGTGCGCGTCACGGCCCCGATCCAGCCCATGGCGGCAATTGGCTCGATAAAGGGCGTTGAGACGATGTATTCGCGGATGGTGGCGGTGTTGGCGTACGGATATTCCGACTCCGTGCGCTCCGGAAAGAAAAAGCTGTCCGGCATGCCGATGGAGCTGAATCCAGCCTCTTCAGCGGTCTGCGCTATCTTCTGATAGTCCGGAAAGCGTGCGAAAGCCAACTGCAGGGTGAAGCGCATGCGGGACCTCGGGACGGCCGAGGCGCGTAGCTCGCCTACGCGCTCACCGGCGGCGCTCGATGATCACTCACCGAGCGCTTCATCTGCAATTACCACCGGCAAGAGGACCGATCAGGCGCAGTTGCCCGTTGCCGGCCCGCTAGTCCATTCGGACGAACCGCGGCTTTGCCCGAAGCGCACGCACGCGCGGCAGCTTTAGTGCCCTGGGCGGCGTTGTGCACCTCGGCAGTTGATATTTATACTCGAGTCTAAATGAGGTTCATCCACAGCGCAGAGCAGCAGCTGATCCGCGAGAGCGCCCGCAGCTTCCTCGCCGAGCACGCGAGCCCCGCGCGCGTGCGTGCGGCCATGAGTCAGCCGGGGGGCTATGACGGCCAGCTGTGGCAGGTTTTGTCGGGCGAGCTGGGCTGGACGGGACTGGCGATCGCCGAGGAATACGGCGGCGCGGGCCTCGGCTGGGTGGAGCTATGCATCCTGCAGGAAGAGCAGGGGCGACGACTGGCCGCCTCGCCCTTCTTTGGCACCGTTGCACTCGCCGCGCCTCTCATTGCGGCCACCGGCACGCCGGCGCAGCGGCACTCGCTCCTCGGGCGCATCGCCGCAGGCTCGGTGCGCATCGCCTGCGCGCTGGGCGGCAGCGATGGGCGGCCACCCTGCGCCGGGGTCGCCGTGCAGCGCGAGACTTGCGGCGATGGCTTCAGCCTGAGCGGGCACAGCGACTTCGTCATCCACGCAGACTCGGCCGACCTGCTGCTGGTGCTGACGCGCGCCAAGGCCGAGCGCGGGGCGGGCAGCCTTGCTGTCGCGGTGCTGCCGGCGCGATCGAGCGGTATAACGATCGAGCCACACGTCATGCTCGACCTCACGCGGCCGATGTCGCGTATCAGCTTCGATGACGTGCGCGTCGAGCGCGAGCAGCTGCTCGGGGAGCAGGACAGCGCCGAGGCCGGGATCGAGCGGGCGTTGAATCTTGCCCGCATCGCGCTCGCCTCCGAGGCGCTCGGCGGCGCCGAGCAGGTGCTCGAGATGACCAGCGCCTATGCCCGGGAACGCGTGCAGTTCGGTCGTCCGATCGGCAGCTTCCAGGCGATCAAGCATCGCCTGGCGGACATGATGATTGCCGTGGAGGCGGCGAAGTCGGCCGCGTGGTATGCCGCGTGCGTGGCGGACGAGGGGAGCGAGGAGCTCGCGGAGGCTGCCGCAATCGCCAAGAGCTGCTGCTGCGATGCGTTCTTCGATTGCGCGGCGAATGCGATCCAGCTGCATGGGGGTATCGGCTTCACCTGGGAGCATGATGTGCATCTGTATTTCAAGCGCGCGCGTGCGCTGGCGACGCTGCTTGGAAGTCCCGCCTGGCTGCGTGAGCGGCTGGCGCGCCTGATTGCCTCGGGCGCTGCGCCGACGCCGGTGTTCTAGCCATGCGATCAGGTTTCACCGCTGCCGAGGAGCGCTTCCGGGTCGAGGCAATCAACTGGCTCGAGGCGCAGCTGTCAGGCCCGTTTCGCGACCTGCGAGGGGTGAGTTCCATGAGCAGCCCCCTCGAGCGGCGCAAGCAATGGGAGCGCGCGCTCGGTGAGGCACGTTGGAGCTGCATCGGCTGGCCGCAGGAGTTCGGCGGACGTGACGCCTCCCTTGCCGAGCAGGTGATCTTCGCGGAGGAGTACGCGCGCTCGGGTGCACCGGGACGCATCGGCCACATGGGCGTCGAGCTCGCCGGCCCCACCATCCTCGCGTTCGGCACCGAGGAGCAGAAGCGGCGCCTGCTGCCGCCGATCGCACGCGGCGAGCAGTTCTGGTGCCAGGGATTCAGCGAGCCGAACGCCGGCTCGGACCTCGCCAACGTGCGCACGCGTGCGGTGTCCGAGGCAGGCGCCGACGGGGCGCAATGGCGGGTGAACGGGCAGAAAACCTGGACATCCCTGGCGCAGTTTTCCGACTGGTGCTTCGCCTTGTGCCGCACCGAGGAGCTCTCGCGCGGGCACCGGGGCCTCTCGTACCTGCTGATACCCATGCGGCAGAGCGGCGTGACGGTGCGGCCCATCCGTCAGATGACCGGTGAGGCGGAATTCAACGAGACCTTCTTCGTCGACGCACTTACCGCCGCGGGCAACATCCTCGGCGCACCGGGGGAGGGCTGGAAGGTTGCCATGGCCACGCTGTCCTTCGAGCGCGGCGTGTCGACGCTCGCACAGCAGATGGGATTCAGGAACGAGCTGCAGGCGATCATTGCCGCGGCCCAAGCCAATGGAATGATCGACGATCCGGACATCCGCCAGCGCCTCGCACATGCCCACGCCGGGCTGAAGGTGATGCGCTACAGCGCGCTGCGCATGCTGGCAGGGGTTGCGGCCGGTACGCTCTCGAACGAGGCCTACACGTACAAGATCTTCTGGGCCACCTGGCGCAAGAAGCTCGGCGTGCTGGCGCTCGATGTGCTCGGGCCGCGGGGCGAGATTGCCGCACAGCCGCCCTACGCGTGGGACCTGTTGCCGCACCTGTTTCTTGGCTCGCGCGCCGACACGATCTACGGCGGCACCAACCAGGTACAGCGCAACATCATCGCGGAACGCGCGCTCGGGCTCCCCAGGGAGCCGCGCGGATGAACATCGCCGCGCCGGCCGGTGCGCTCGGCACCGTGCGTTCGCGACGCGCCGACGGCAAGGCGCGCGTGCGCGCGGGCCTGCTCGCGGTCGCGCGTGAGCGCTTCGCGCGTCAGGGGGTTGCCGCCACCACGATGGATGACATCGCGCGCCGTGCCGGCGTGTCGCGCGCGACGGCCTTCAACTACTTTCCCTCGAAGAGCCTGCTGCTCGAGGGGCTCGTGCACGAGATGGAGGCGCGTTTCCTGCGCGTGCTCGAGTTGCAGCTCGAGCAGCCGGCGAGCGCGGCGCAGCGCATCGCAGCGCTCTTCGATTGGACTGCGCGGGCGATCGGCGCGGCCCCGCGGCTGTCGCGTGTTCTGATCGGGGCGTCCGAGACCACCTTCGGTGCGGCGCGTGATTCGGGCGTGCGCACCCAACGCGTGCATCGCGCGCTCATGCGGGTGCTCGATGCCGGCAAGCGCGAGGGCAACGTGCGGGTCGATCTTTCCACCGAGATTCTCGCCGAGATCGTCGGGGGCAGTTATGCCGGCATCCTGCATGCCTGGCGGGTCGGCACGCGCTACCCGCTGGCGCGGCGCCTCACGGAGGCCGCTGGCGCGCTCGCCGCGCTCATCGCGCCGGCGGCACCGAGGGGCGGGCGGCCGTGAGCGGGGCGGAGCTGGAGCGCCTCGCGGACGAGGCGGAGCTGCGACGCAGCGCTGAGCTGTATGCGCGCGGAGCGGACCGGCGCGACAAAGCGCTCTGGGCCTCGATCGTCACTGCCGATTGCGTCATCGAGGCACCGGGAATCCGGCTTGAGGGTCGCGAGCAGATCGTGGCCGCGCTCGACATCATGGCGCAGCTCTACATCGCAACTCAGCATCGGGTGCACAACCAGACCGTGAGCATTACCGGGGACAGCGCGAGCGGTGAGACCTACTCGGTGGCCGAGCACCTGAGCCTGATCGATGGCAGGAAGAGTCTGCTGACTTGGGCGATCCGCTACCAGGACCGCTGGCGCCGCGAGCAGCGGCAATGGCGCTTCACGCAGCGTACGCTGCTCATCGATTGGACCGAGACGCGCTCGCTCGATTAAAATTTGAACGTCGACAGCAACAGGCTGGTCTCGGTCTGCGCGATACCTGCGATTAGCCGGATTCGCGCCAGCACGCGATCGAAGCCCTCCAGGCTGTCGGCGCGCAGCTCCGCGACGATGTCCCAGCGTCCGTTGGTGCTGTAGAGCGCGGCCACCGCCGGCTCCCCTCGCAGCGTGCGGATCACCGCGTCCACCTGATTGCCTTCGACCGCTACCGTCATGAAGGCACGCATGCGCTGCTCTTCCAAGTCGGGTTTGAGCCTCACGGTGTAGCCGACGATGACGCCCTCGGCCGCCAGTCGCGCCATGCGGTTCTGAACCGTACCGCGCGCTACACCGAGGGCCTTGGCCAGGGAGGCGACGGAGGCGCGTGCATCATTTCGTAGCAACCCGATGAGGGTCCGGTCGGTGTCGTCCACGGCATCTATCCAAGTCGGGAGGAAGGGATACTGATCAAAACGCCAATATCTTATGACATAGTGTGCACGAAGCCTGTTAATTTGATCAATTCTTTGGCTATTTTCTGGTTCCGCCAGAGCCCACGATAGCCGGTAGTCGGGCAGCCCTTTCCGAGCTCGCTTGGCCTACCGGGAGATCAGTCATGGTCGATTTCATCGGCGTCGAGCGTATCCAGGAGCTCCTCGCACGGCGCGGCGTGGCGCGATTCATCGAGGAGCTGGCAGCGCAGATCGAGTCGGACTTCCTGCGCTGGGAGTCGTTCGATAAATCAGCGCGGCACGCGACGCACTCGAGCGGGGGAGTCATTGAGCTGATGCCCGCCTCTGACGGACAGCTGTACGCCTTCAAGTACGTGAACGGACACCCGCGCAACACCGCCGTGGGATTGCTCACCGTGACCGCATTCGGGGTGCTGTCGGATGTCGCCACCGGCTATCCGCTGCTGTTGTCCGAGCTCACCGTGACCACTGCGTTACGCACCGCTGCGACCTCCGCGCTGGCTGCGCGGGCCCTGGCGCGGCGTGACAGTCGCGTGATGGCGCTGATCGGCAACGGCGCGCAGAGTGAGTTCCAGGCCATCGCCTTTCACCATCTGCTCGGCATCCGCGAGCTGCGCCTGTACGACCTCGACGTGCGCGCGACCGAGAAGCTCGAGTACAACCTGGCGCGGCTGGCGCTGCCGGGTCTGACCATCGTGCGCTGCGCCTCGATCGCAGCCGCCGTACGCGGCGCCGACATCGTGACCACGGTGACCGCCGACAAGCGCAACGCCACCATTCTCACGCCCGAGCTCATCGTTCCGGGCATGCATCTGAATGCGCTCGGTGGGGACTGCCCTGGTAAGACCGAGCTGCACCCTGAGATCCTCCTGCGTGCCGACGCGCGCGTGGTGGTGGAGTTCGAGCCGCAGTCGCGCATCGAGGGGGAGATTCAGCAGATGCCTGCGACGTTCGCGGTGACGGAGCTTGCGGCGGTACTCGCCGGGCGCGCCCCCGGGCGGGCCGGCGCGCGCGAGGTCACCATCTTTGACTCGGTAGGATTTGCGCTGGAGGATTTTTCGTCCCTGCGCTACCTGCTGCGCATCCATCAGGAGGAGCGCGGGACGCGCCGGCAGATCGACCTGCTGCCCGATCTGGATGATCCGAAGAACCTGTTTGCGCTGCTGGCCACGCAGCCAAACACCGCCGCGGCACGGGCACCGGTGGCGGCATGAGTGCGCGCACCGCGACTCTGATCGGGGCCCCCACGGATGTGGGCGCGGCGGATCGCGGCGCCTCCATGGGGCCGGAGGCGCTGCGCGTGGCCGGCCTGGCCAACGCACTGCGGGCGGCCGAGCTCGCGGTCATCGATGCCGGCAACCTGGCCGGACCCTGCAATCCGTGGCAGTCACCCGTGGATGGCTACCGGCATCTGCCCGAAGTACAGCGCTGGAACGAACTGGTGCACGAGAGCGCATACGGTGAGCTGCGCCAGGGTCGGCTGCCGATCCTGCTCGGCGGGGATCACTGCCTGAGCATCGGCTCGATCAGCGCCGTCGCGCGCCACTGCCGCGAGCAGGGCCGGAAGCTGCGCGTGCTATGGCTCGATGCACATGCGGACTTCAACACCAGTGCGTTATCCCCGAGCGGCAACCTGCACGGCATGCCGGTCGCCTGCCTGTGCGGCTTCGGGCCGCCGCAGCTGACGCGCATCGGCGGCGCCGTGCCGGCCATTCAGCCCTCGTGGGTAAGGCAGATCGGCATCCGCAGCGTCGATGAGGCCGAGAAGCGCTTCGTACACGAGCAGGGGCTGGACGTGTTCGACATGCGCTATCTGGACGAAATGGGCATGCGCCAGACCATGGAGCAGGCGCTGGCCGGACTGGACAACGACACGCACCTGCACGTGAGCTTCGATGTGGACTTCCTCGACCCGGACATCGCACCGGGCGTGGGCACGCAGGTGCGCGGCGGGCCGAACTACCGCGAGGCGCAGCTGTGCATGGAGATGATCGCCGACACGCACCGGCTCGCGTCGCTCGATGTCGTCGAGCTCAACCCCGCGTTCGACGTTCGCAACAAGACCGCCATGCTCGCGGTGGACCTCATCGAGTCGCTGTTCGGCAAGAGCACGCTGGTGCGCCGTCCCGTATGGCAAGCGCCGCTGCGGCCCGCGGCCCTCGCTTCCTCCCGCACCGACCGCTCACGCGAGCAGGCATTCTGAAGTCCGCGCACGGGCAGCGGCAGCTCTGCGGCTCGGTCGCAGGCTCAGCCAAGCGCGGCGCGTCGCAGCGCGGCGCGCGCCAGCAGACGCGTCGAGTCGAGGGTCGGCAACGGCGAATTGTCATCGTTGATGATGAGGGGGATCTCGGTGCATCCGAGCACCACCGCGTCGCACCCCTCGTCCTTCATGCGGCCGATGACCTGCTGCATGCACGCAATCGCAGCGGGGCTGAAAATGCCGGCGATGAGCTCATCGAAAATGTAGCGATTGATCTGCGCACGCTCGGCCGGGTTCGGACGCATGTACTGGATGCCGCGCGCGGTGAGCTTCTCGGGGTATACCTCGCTGTCGATGAGATAACGCGTGCCGGTCAGGCCGAGGTAGCGGAAGCCGCGCTCGGCGGCGTGTGAGGCGACGACCTCTGCGATGTGCAGCCACGGCAGGGGCGAGTGCCTGAGTACCCACGGCAGTGCCTGATGAATCGTGTTGTCCGGGCAGATGAGGAAATCCGCACCGGCCCGCGCCAGTTTGTGCGCGGAGGACAGCATCAGCTCCCCAACCCCCGGCCAGTCGGCGCGGCCGATGCAGCGCATGTACGCAGCGAACGAATGGGTGTGCATCGACACCTCGGGATGCTCGAGTGCGCCGAGCAGCTGCGCCCCCTCAAGACACACCGTGCGATAGCAAAGCGCCGCCCCTTCGGCGGTGCAGGCGACAATTCCGATGTGCCGCGGCATGTGATGATTCTACAGCCGCCTCGCACCGCCCTTGGGCATAATCGCCCGCGGCCAGGGAGTCTCATGTCACTGCATCGCACCGAGGCGTTGCTTCTTGCTGTGTGCCTCATCGGCTCACTGGTACTGCTGTGGGCCTGTACGACGCTGCGGCCGCAGCGACGCCCGAACTACCCGCCGGCAGTTCGCGGTGCGGTGGTCGAGGACTACCACGGTACCGCCGTGGCGGACCCGTATCGCTCGCTCGAGGAGCTCGACTCGCCGGCCACGCGCGCCTGGGTGCAGGCGCAAGCCCTGCTGACGCAAGCCTACTTCGGGGAAATCCCCGAGCGCGCCCGCATCGCCTCGCGCCTGGCGCAGCTCTATGACTTCGAGCGGCGCGGGATCCCTTTCAAGGAGAACGGCCGCTACTTCTTTACCAGTAACAGCGGGCACGAGGAGCAAAGCGCGCTGCTGAGCATGGGGGCACCAGGGCAGACCCCGACGCTCGCCCTGGATCCCAATGCCTTGCCCGCCGCGGGCCATCCGGTCGTGGTCGGCTACGTCGCCAGCCAGGATGCGAAGCTCATCGCCTACGGCGTCTCGACGGCCGGCTCGGACTGGACCGAATGGCACATTCGCGATCTCGGAACCGGGCAGGACCTGCCCGACGTGCTGCGCTTCACCAAGTACTACCGGCCCGAGTTCACGCCCGACGGCTCGGGGCTCTACTACAGCGCGTTCCCCGCTCCACTCCCGGGCACGGAACTTAGCACTCAGGATCTCGGCAACGCGCTCTACTATCACGCCCTTGGCACTGCCGCGGCAGCCGATCGCCGCCTGCTGGGTGACAGCGCTCACCCGGATTGGCAGTACGAGCCGCATCTGACTCCTGACGGGCGCTGGCTGGTGGTGCTTGCCGGCGAAGGGCAGGTCGGAGACAAGGCACGCGAGGACGTATACCTCCTCGATGTCTCGAGCGCGACGCCGAGCACCGTACCGATGACACTCGGATTCGAGGCGGCTTTCGTCTATATCGGCGCGGCCGCGGGGCGGGTGTACTTTCTGACCTCGCTGCGGGCCCCGAACGGACGCGTGCTGGCTGTGGACCCGCAACATCCGGCGCGCGCGAACTGGCAGGAGGTGATCCCGGAGGGCGCCGATGCCATCGATCTGGGCGTGGACGCCGGCAGCGTCACGCTGGTCGGCGAGCAGCTGATCGTCAGGACGCTGCACGATGCGCACAGCCGCGTCGTGACATACGGACTGGACGGCGTGCGGCGCGGGGAGGTCGTATTGCCGGGGCCGGGCACGGTGGCTGGCTTCGGCGGTCACCCGCAGGACCGGGAGACCTTCTACTCGTTCTCGAACCTCGTCACGCCTCCCACGATCTACCGCTACGACCTCGAATCGGGCAGCAGCACGGTATTTCACGCCCCGCAGGTCGCCTTCGACCCGGCCGCGTTCGAGCAGCATCAGGTGTTCTACCCCGGTAAGGACGGCACGCGCATCCCCATGTGGCTTGCGTGGCGCAAGGGACTCAAGCCCGACGGCCGCAATCCGCTGCTGCTGTGGGGCTATGGTGGTTTCGGCATTCCGGTCCCGCCGGCATTTCAGGCCGCGCGCATCGCATGGATGGAGATGGGCGGCGTGTTCGCGATTGCCAACATCCGCGGCGGCGGGGAGTACGGGGAGGCCTGGCACCGCGCGGGAATGCTCAATCGCAAGCAGGTCGTGTTCGATGACTTCATCGCGGCCGCGCAGTGGCTGATTGCGCAGCGCTACACCTCCGCACCCCGACTCGCCATTTACGGGCGCTCCAATGGCGGCCTGTTAGTCGGTGCATGCCTGACCCAGCGGCCTGAGCTCTTCGGTGCTGCGATCGCGGGCGTCGGGGTGCTCGACATGTTGCGCTTCAATCGCTTCGGCCAGGGAGCCGGCTGGGAGGGCGACTATGGGTCCCCGCAGGACCCGGGGCAGTTCCGCGCGCTGTACGCGTACTCGCCGGTGCACAACGTGCGCGCGGGAACGCGCTACCCGGCCACCCTGGTGATCACCGGCGATCACGACACACGCGTGATGCCCATGCACTCGTTCAAGTTTGTCGCGACACTGCAGGCGGCACAGGCCGGTCCGGCACCGGTGTTGCTGGCGGTCGACCTCTCCTCGGGTCACGGCGGCGGTGAGACGATCACGCAGGCCATTGAACAGAACGCCGACATCTACGCGTTCCTGTTCAGGAATCTCGCCCTACGTCCCGGCCGGTGATGGTGCAGTGCGCTGCAACCGCGCGCCGCAACCGATCGCCTGGTCCTTCGCCGTGCGCGGCCCCGCCAAGTTGCGGATTGCGGTGGCCCCGCCTGAGTGCGCGGCGGATACTGTAGCCACCCGGTCCGGTAATTCGAACAACAACTCTATATTCAGGAGGTCACAATGATCCGCAACACCACGCGTTCGCGGCGGCGTGCCACGCTGGCGCTGGCGATGGCCGTGACCGCACTCTCCGCAGCATCGTTCGGTGACGAGGAACCGCTGTGGTGGGATGGCGGAGCCAAACTCGTAGTCACCAGCGACACCTTCAAGCAAAACGGCGCACTGCCCGACAGCATGATCTACAACGACGCACCGAGCGGAGTGAATCTCTGCACGGCGAACGGCGCGTTGGGCGCAGATAAGTCGCCGCAGCTTTCGTGGAAGCACGTGCCGCCCAACACGCGCAGCTTCGTGGTCGTTCTCTACGACCCGACGGCAGCCTTCACGCACTGGGGGATGTACAACATCAGCGGCAGCGCGCGCTCGCTGCCGGAGAATGCCGGAGTGCCCGACAGCAAGTTCGGCCAACAGATCAACAACGACTTCGGCGATCTGCATTACGACGGGCCGTGTCCCCCGGCGGGCGTCGCCCCGGACGCGCACCACTACGTGGTCACCGTGTATGCGCTCGACACCGAGCTTAGGATAAAAGCGGCATCGGTCAACTTTCCGGCCGGCGCCGAGACGCTCTATCACGCGCTGATCCACGCGGCGCGCGACGGGCACATCCTCGGCAGCGGCAGCATTGGCACGTACTACTCGAGCACGCCGGCGAACTGAGCTCCCTAAAACGTAATATACTCAGTGATGTCAACAACTTACCTGTTGCCTCGTCACCGCGCCTGTTCCTAGCCTGCTAGCGTCGCAGAGCTGCGGCACGGCATGATCTGCGCGCACCATGGCAAGCGCGCCGACCAAAGAAGCTGTTCGCAGTGGCTGGACTTCACGCCGCGACGAGAAGCTGCGCAGGCTCGCGCAGGTGCGCGCGCACGTCGCGGGCAAGCTGCTCGAGAGCACGGCGATCGTGCCGGCGCTTGAGGCATTGGTGCGCCCGCTCGACCGCGTGGCCCTCGAGGGCAACAATCAGAAGCAGGCTGATTTTCTGTCGCGCTCGCTGGCGCAGGTTGAGCCATCGAAGGTTCACGACCTGCACCTGCTGATCTCCACGATCAGCCGCCCGGAGCATCTGTCGCTGTTCGAGCTCGGGATCGCGCACCGTCTGGACTTCTCGTATGCGGGGCCGCAGAGCCTGCGCGTGGCGCAGCTGCTCGAAGCGGGCAAGCTCGAGATCGGCGCCATCTACACGTACATCGAGCTGTACGCGCGAATGTTCATCGACCTGACGCCGAACGTGGCGTTGGTGTGCGCCGAGAAGGCGGACCGGGCGGGTAACCTGTACACCGGCGCCAACACCGAGGATACCCCTGCCATTGTCGAGGCCACCGCTTTTCGCCACGGCATCGTGCTGGTGCAGGTGAACGAGCTGGTGGACGAGCTGCCGCGCGTCGACATCCCCGGCTCGTGGGTCGATCTGGTCGTGGTGGCAGATCGGCCATACGCGCTCGAGCCCCTGTTCACGCGCGATCCGCGCCACATCAGCGACCTGCAGGTACTGATGGGCATGATGGTGATCCGCGGCATCTACGAGCGCCACGGCGTGACCTCGCTCAACCACGGTATCGGCTTTGACACCGCGGCCATCGAGCTGCTGCTGCCGACCTATGCGGCGTCGCTGGGACTCAAGCATCGCATCTGCCGCAACTGGGCACTGAATCCGCACCCGACACTCATTCCGGCGATCGAGAGCGGCTGGGTCGAGAGCGTGCACTGCTTCGGCGGGGAAGTCGGCATGGAGGACTACATTCGTGCGCGACCGGACGTATTCTTCGTCGGTGCCGACGGCAGCCTGCGCTCCAATCGCCTGCTGTGCCAGCTGGCCGGGCAGTATGGGGTCGACCTCTTCATCGGCTCGACGCTGCAGATGGACGCGGACGGCAATTCCTCGACCGTGACGCTCGGGCGGCTGGCAGGATTCGGGGGCGCGCCCAACATGGGCCACGATCCCAAGGGGCGCCGCCACAGCACGCCGGCGTGGCTGAGCCTCATCACCGCCGATGCGCCGGTGGTGCGTGGCCGCAAGCTCGTGGTGCAGCTGGTCAAGACCTTTCGCAAAGGCGCACCGAGCTTTGTCGAGTCGCTGGATGCGGTGCGGGTCGGCAAACAATGCGGCATGCCCATTGCCCCGGTCATGATCTACGGCGAGGACGTGAGCCACGTGGTGAGCGAGGAGGGCATCGCGTACCTCTACCGGACGCAGGGCGTAGAGGAACGCCGTGCGGCACTTGCGGCAATCGCCGGCACCACGCCTCTCGGTCAGCGTGCCGATCCAGGGCGAACCGCGGACCTGCGTGCGCGCGGCATCGTGGCTTATCCGCAGGACCTGGGCGTGCGACGCGCCGACGCGAGCCGCGCTCTGCTTGCCGCCCAAAGCCTCGATGACCTCGTCAGCTGGTCGGGCGGGCTGTATCGACCGCCGGCGAGTCTGGCGGGGGGCGGCTAGTGTCCT
>Ga0302324_100004974_pt1 | contig 29253 bp, 18 predicted proteins | sample Palsa_T0_1_FD_201949 | JGI IMG/M metagenome (GOLD analysis project Ga0302324, IMG submission 201949) | Peat permafrost microbial communities from Stordalen Mire near Abisko, Sweden - Palsa_T0_1 | ecosystem: Environmental > Terrestrial > Soil > Palsa > Peat permafrost | place: Sweden: Abisko...
TCGCAGGATCTGGCCTGTGAATATCGTGCTTTCGCTCGTTTTCGGATTGGTGGGGATGCTGCTGATCAATGCTGACCGGCGCTTCAAAAAGTTGCCCGCCGCCTGAAGAAGTTCGCGCGAGTAGGGCGGGCTTCAGCCTGTCGCTTTGTGTTGGAACTGCCGGCGGAAAACCGACAGGCTGAAGCCCGTCCTACTTGCGGCAGATTAACTTGCAGCCGTGGCCGCCATTCCCCATTTGTTGCGCACCGACGCATCGAGCCTGCGGAACACGAGGCTGTCCACGAGGTATCCAAGGAAGGCGATCAGAACCATGACCGCCACGACCAGATTGATATCGTTCAAATCGCGGCCGGTCATCAAAAGCTGGCCGAGGCCCAGCGAAATGTAAATCATTTCCCCGGTGATCAGCGAGCGCCACGCAAAGGCCCATCCCTGCCGCAATCCATCCAGCAAGTACGGCAGGCTCGCCGGGAGCAGCACGTGCCAGAACATCTGCGGCCCTTTCGCGCCCAGATTGCGCCCGGCCATGGACAAGATGCGCGGCACATTGTCGAACCCGGCCTTGGTGGATTGCGTGACGGCCAGGAGCGAGCCGGTGATGGTGACGAAAATAATCGCCGCCTCGCTTAGACCAAACCAGAGCAATGCGACGGGCACCCAGCAAGCGCTGGGCAAGCTTTGCAGGCTGAGGATCACGCGCCCCAGCGTGTCCTCAAGGAATTTATTGGAGGCCAGGGCCATTCCCAGCAGAATTCCGAGAACCACGGAGATGGCGTAGCCGATCACGACGCGCCGCAGGCTCACGCCGATGCCGATCCACAAACTGTGATCCTTGAATCCGTCGTACAACGATTGCGCGACTCCCTGCGGCGTCGGGAAAAGATAGGGCGGCCAAATTTTTGCCAGCGCCAGCGCTTCCCAGACCGCGAGCACGCCGGCGGCAAAAATCAATTGGTTAACGCTTTTCTTCACGCGAATACTCCGCATTAAACGAACGGTCGATTTCTTCGCGCAACTGCCCCAGAATTTCCTTGGAAAGATAAGCCACGTCGGAATCCTCGACGTGCCTGGGGCGCTGGAGATTGATTTGAAACTGTGTCTTGATGCGCCCGGGCCGGAAACTCATCAGCAGCACGCGGTCGCCAAGACGCACGGCTTCGCGGACGTTATGCGTGACGAAGACGATGGTCGGCGAAGTTTCCTTCCAGATGCGCTCGAGCTCATCGTGCAGCATGTCGCGCGTCTGCGCGTCCAGTGCGGCGAACGGCTCATCCATCAAGAGGATTTTCGGGCGCAGCGCCAGCGACCGCGCCAGGGCCACGCGCTGCTTCATCCCGCCGGAAAGCTGATGTATGTAGTGTTCTTCAAAATGGGAGAGGTGAACCATGCGCAGGAAAATTCGCGCGCGATCTCTCCTTTCGTTTTTCGATACGCCGGCCATCTTCAGCCCGAACTCCACGTTTTGCCGCACCGTGAGCCAAGGAAACAGCCCCAGTTCTTGGAAGAGCAGAATTCGATCCGTGCCCGGACCCTTCACCGCGCCGCCGTCCACGGTGATTTCGCCCGTGGTGGGTCGGTCTAGTCCGGCGAGCAAATGCAGCAGCGTGGATTTTCCGCAGCCTGAGGGACCAACAATGCAGACGAATTCGCCTTGCTCGATTTCCAGGTCGATGTTTTGCAGGGCGGGAGTGAAGGAGCCTTGCGAATTGGCATAGCTGCGGAAAACGCCGCTCAGGGCAATGCTTTCCTTTCGCGCGGGCCGGTCCGTTTCCCGAAGCGCGGCATCCACGTACGCCCTCTTGCCGTTTTTCGGCGGCTCCGGCAGCACATCGTTTTCAGACGGCGGCCGGCCTCCGCCCATCGAACGGTTAATCAGGTCCAAAACGTAGTTGGTCATTGCACTGGTCTCGCCTTCTTTTCGCGTAGGACTTCATTCAATAGGGTCAAGTCGTACAGGCCGGAAAGATCCGGCTGCGTTCTGCCGAGAAACCCTTCTTCAAATGCTCGCTGGGTGGAAATGAGCAGGGACGAGCGAATGGGATCGTAGGTCACGGCCATCCGCGAAAATGCGTCGTCGAGCACATCGGCCGCCAGCGGCTTTCCCGTTTCCTTCTGCAATTGTTGGTTGAGGATCTGCTTGGCCTGCGCCGGATTTTTGTCGATCCAATCCGTGAGTTCCACGTGAGCGCGGAGAAAATTTTTCACCGCGTCGGGATGCTCCTTCAGAAATTTGGGGCGGACGATGAGGTTCGTGATGACGAATTCACGATTCGGCCACAGGTCGCGCTCATCGAGGAAAATTCGCCCGCCCGCTTCATGAACCAGGCGCGCCGCCCACGGTTCGGGAGCCCAGGACGCGTCGAGCTGTCCTTTTAAGAAGAGAGTGAATTGGTCGGCGTTCGTAATCGGAAGAACCTGAACGTCGCCGCCCTTCTCCCGCGGCTTCATTCCATTGGCTCGCAACCAGGCTCGCAGCGCCACATCCTGCGAGTTGCCTTGCTGCGGCGTGGCCACTTTCTTGCCGTGAAAATCCGCAGCCTTCTGAATCCCCGCGCCCTGCCGCACCACCAGCGAAGCCCCACCGCTCGCCGCCCCCGCGATCACGCGGACCGCCTCGCCTTGCGACCGAACGTAACCAGCCACCGTGGGATTGGGGCCGACATAGGCGAGGTCAATCGCATTGGCAAACATCGCTTCGATCTCGGATGGCCCCGCATTGAACGCTTTCCATTCGATTTGGACGCCCGGCCCGAGAGCCTTGTCAAACTGCCCGCCCGCGCGTCCCACAAGCGCCTGAGCGTGCGTGAGATTCGGGAAATAGCCCACGCGAAGGGTCAGCGGCTTCTGCTGGGCCTGGATGCCCGCAGCGGCGAAGAATAGAAAAGCGATCCGGAGGGAAATCCAAGCCCATCTGAGCTTTCCCGTTGTGGAACTGGTCATCATGTTGGCCGCGTGCAACTTAAGGCTTCCCCCCAAAATAAAAATCCCACCGCCGGTTTTGTTCCGGCGGTGGGATTCTAGAATGGCTCGATATGATTCTAGAGGATTTAGCTCCCGGCGCCAGAAGACGCACACATACAGCAGGTACAACAGAGGCAAGCCTGCTTGGTCTTCTGGACGTGGAAAATCATCGCCTAAGGTTACTGAAAGGCCGGGTCGATGTCAATCAAAGGTTCAATGTGAAAGTGCCGGAATTCTCAGTCCGCGTCGCCTGGCCCGTTTCCGTTTACCGGCTCGCGGCTCAACGCCTATCCGGTGGTCATTTTTCGAGGCTTGAAGGGCCAATTTCTGTGCGATCTCGTCAAAACCGTCATTGGTTTGCGGCAAATAGAGCCATTTGCCCAGCACCGGATGAGGTTTCAATCCAGGATGCTGGCCGATTAATTCGGAATGAAACTCGCGAGACGTGCAAACCAGGAGTCCGTTCCAAGGTTCTTCATTGGCAGCCAAGACCAAAACCAGTCTCCCGAATAAATAGGCCCCCTGGCAGCCAAACATATGTTTTTGGAAAAAAGAAGGCTCGGCTTCCAGAGGCTCCAAAATCCACTGAAGAGGATGTTGGCGGGTGATTTTTCGTCGGCCAGGCATCCGAGTTTGTTACCTTTGTCGCGCTTGCGCCAGCATATCGATCAAAACATTTCTCGCTTCCACCGGATTGCTCACTTCGCTGGTGAATGCGATGCGTGCGCCACGCGGGCCATCCGGCGTTTTCAAGCGCACTTGAAACCCGAGCCGGTCCACCGAAGTCATCGCCGCTTCCTGGGATTCAATCCCGGCAAACGCCTGGGCCAGTATCCGAAGCGCTTCTCCGTGGCCCGTGTTCATATGCTCGATGATGCCCGCTGCGCTGTCGGCCAGCGGATCTGGTCGTCCTTGGGAATATTCCGTGGCATCGACCCAGCCCATCACCCCGAAACCACCCACGTAATAAACGTCCACCACATTCATGCGGTAAAACGAAAAGTCTTCAAAGTCCACCCAATTTTTGCTGTTGGGGTAGCGCGCCAGGTAGAGGTTCCGAGCTTCGGCTATCTCTGGCTTCGGTATCGGCAGAACATCTCCTAGCAATGTGACCCTGGACGCCCCTAAGGGATCGCCGCCGGCGTCATTTTGAGTTACCAGCAGGCTGGAGCGAGGGTCCGCGTGCAGATTCTGAGTGTGCATGGCCATCGTGCTGATGAGGTGGATAGGGCGCCCCACATCGTCCAGCGAATAGGGCATCACCGATCCAAAAGGAAATCCGTGCTGTTTGCGTGATAGCGTCGAAAGAGTGCCGACTCTGTTCAGGTACAACAAGGTGCGCGCTCGGTCGGCAAAACTAGGCTCGGCAACTGCCGGCAGATTGCTCGCTGGGCCTGAGCCGGCGTGTTTTCCGATCGGTGCCGAAGACATTGCTGTTCTCCCTCTCTTCATGGAATGACAACGAACAAAAAAACCTGCAATCTGCCGAGGGCTACTTGCGCCAGAATTGCTCGATTTGTTCCAGCGTGTGCCCTTTCGTCTCCGGAACCAGCCGGTACGAGAACACCCACGCTCCGATCGCGAACAGGCCGTAGAGCCAAAACGTCTGTGGGGCGCCCAGGCCATGTAGCAGGGAGAGAAACGTCAGGCTGACCACCAGGTTGGACCCCCAATTGAAGGTTGCGGCAAGGCCCTCGGCCGAGTTGCGAACCTGCAAGGGATAGATTTCCGAGATCAAGAGCCAAAAAATCGGTCCCAGGCTGATGGCAAAGCTGGCGACGTAGAGCATCATGCTAATGACGGCGAGCCAGGCGAGCGCACCCGTCCGGGACGCGGAATGAAAAACCCAGCCGAGCGCGCCCAGCGTCACCACCATTCCGGCAATCCCGGTGAGCAGCAGCGGCCGACGTCCGGCGCGGTCGATCAGCCACATGGAAACAATGGTCATCAGAACATTGACGGCGCCGATTCCCGCTGTCGCTAAAATCGCTCCGGAGTCGGACGAAATTCCCGCCGATTGAAGGATGATCGGGGCATAGTAGATGACCGTGTTGATCCCTGTTACCTGCTGAAGAACTGCCAAGCCTATGCCAATCAGCAGAGCCGGGCGAAGCGAGGGGATCAGCAAATCGCGCCAGTTGCCATGCTCTTCGGAGAGGCTCAGGCTGCTCTCGATTTCTCGTAGTTCGGTTTCCGCCGCGGCGGGGCCGCGAATGCGCAAAAGGGCCTTGTGGGCTGCATCGTGATGGCCGCGCTTGGCCAGCCAGCGCGGCGACTCCGGCAGGAACAGCATCCCTAGAGCGAAGATTCCCGCAGGCACGACCGCCAGGCCGAACATCCATCGCCAGCCTTGAATGCTCGCGAATGCGTAATCGACCAAGTAGGCCAGCAGAATTCCCAATGTAATGGCCAGCTGGAAGATGGAGACGGTCCAGCCGCGCGATTCGGGCGGAGAAACTTCCGAGATATAGACGGGAACCGCCCCGGAAGAAAGCCCGATGCCCAGGCCAACGATGATTCGCCCGACAATCAAGATGGCCGGCGTGGGCGCTAGCGCACAAAGAATGGCGCCGGCGCCAAAGATGAGGGCCGTGACAATCAACAAACTTCTTCGGCCGAAAAGATCCGCGAGGCGGCCACCGGCGAGAGCGCCGACGGCTGCTCCGGCCAGCACGCCGCTAACGATCACCTCGAGGGCGAAGACGGAGAGCGAGAAATCTTTCTTAAAGAAAAGTTCGGCGCCGGAAATCACGCCCGTGTCATATCCAAAGAGCAAGCCGCCGAGTCCGGCGAAAGCAGCGGCAACGTACACAAATCGACGTCCCCGGGCAAGAAGCGCGGCAGTGCTGTTGTTTGGCGCCACACTGGAACTCACGGTGCGAACCTCCTGAGCGATCCGACATTGGCCTTACAACGAGCGGTTCTCGATTCCGGCTTTGCTGGGCGTCTTCCTCCGATTTATTCCTTTTTCACTTTGGCGGCCAGCTCCTCGGGCGATTCGTGCAAAAGCTCGAGAAAAACAGCGTTGGTCCATCCAAATCCATTCACGTTCTGGGTGTATCCCACTCCAATATGCGTCACGTCCGAATCCGCGACAACATCATATTTCTCCCGAATGGTGTGATCCCGTCGAAAATTGCGCAGCACCATGGACAGATACTTGTAGGTGATGCGGTCGGCATTGGCGGCATACCCATAGCGGCGCAAACCCTCGACGGCCAACAAATGCACGGGAGCCCAGCCATAAGGATAGTCCCATTGCGCTTTGCTCTCATGGCGGCTCATGGCCAGCCCGCCAATATGCTCAAACAAAGCGATGTTTTTGGCCACGGCCTGTGCTTGCTCGTTTGACGCCAGGCCGGACCAGAGGGGATAAAAGGTCGTCGCGTATTCATACGAGGACCTCTTGTGAGTCTCAAAATCGTAATCGAAGAAGAGCCCGCGCTGTTCGTCCCACAGATATTTTGTGATTTTCTCGCGTCGCGAGAGCGCCTTCTCCTGCCAGCGTCGCGCGTCTTCCGGGCGGCCGAGCAGGCGGCTCATCTCCTGCAAATCTGTTTCTGTTTTGTAGAGCAGACTATTCAGACAGACCGGAGCAAAGTGGTGGGTGCGAATGCCGAAGGGGCCGAATCGGAAGGTCACGTCAAAGCCCGATTCGCGCATGCTTCGGTCGCCCTTGTAGGCATCCGGCGCTAGGCCGACGCGATCGTGGTCAGCACAATTTTCCATCTTCTGCCCGGCGGTCGCCGGATCGCACTGAAAAATCGGCCCCAGAATGGATGCCGGGGGATGTTGCGCATCGACGCGCACCAGATGCGGGCTGTCCACGCCTTCGTGCTGCAGGAAGTAGCGCACAACGCCGTGATAGTAATCGCTGGGATCGCCCATGATTTCGGGCACTGGCCCCTCGCCTTCATCGTAATAGCGGGACAGGCCGGTATCTCCTGCCAAATGAGGGGCTTGCGTCCATTGTTCATAGTCTCGAACCGCAAAGGGATAGGCGCGGGCAAGCCATTCGAGATTCGTTTGCCCGGCGGCCTGATCCGCGTGAAATACGGCCAGGATCATGGAGCTGAGAAACGGGGGCTGGGAGCGCCCCAGATAATAGCTGCGGTTGGCATTCAGGACGCCGCCGTAGTGCTCGATCTCGTAGAAGAAATTCTCGACCATACCCTTTGCCAGATTTAGGCGCTGGCTGCGAATCAGGCCGCGGATGATGAAGTAACTGTCCCAGCCGTACATCTCATTGAATTGGCCGCCCGGGACGACGTAAGGGTTTTCAAGATAAAGCAAACCGTGGCCGTCCAGTGGAGAAGGTACTCGTTCGCTCGAAATTGGAAGTTGTTTCGGCAAGCGGACGATTCGAATCGAGCAGCGCTCTTGTACGCCTGACAGACCGCTCGGCAATTCCACGCCCGCGGGAAGATAAAGGACTTGCTTTCCTTCGGTCTTGCTATCCGGGAAGGAATGGCAGTCGTTCAGGGTGCGAGTGAGGCGATCCCAATCGCTGGAAATGTAGGCCAACAAGTCATCCAAAGACCGGAAGCTTTGGCCGGGGAGTCCGGTTCGGGCCGAGGGTGGGGGACCGCCCGCCCTATTCGAAGAATTCATCGCAGGCAAGCATGCAACTAAAAGCAAAAAGAATAAAACAAAAATTTGCCCAGCTGTTCGAAGCATAGCCTGCTCTCACGAATTGCGAATTTCACATAACGTGCGCAAAGGGCTGGATGCTTGCGAATTTCGATCCGGGCGAATCGCAGTCTCGCAATTCATGAATTTTAGAACGACGGGGGCGGCATTGCAATGCGAACAATGCCTGTCTATTGAAATTTGAATCCCGGCTTGAGCTCGCATTGGTAGCTCTTGGAGCGGTCCCTGCCAACGATCACGGTGCAGGCGGCCCAGCTCATGTTCGGTTCAGGGCCCAATGGAAACGTGATCTCGACTCCGCTGAGTTCCGCTTCGAGGCTGGGGCCTTCGGCTGAGCCCGGCAAGCTGAAATCCACGGTCCGTCCGAAAATCACGGGATAAGCCTGGCGGACGATGTCGCTGACTTGCTGCCCGAAGACTTCCGCCTCCAGCAGAAACGTGGTTGTGTCGGACCAGTCCCGAACCGACACGGTGATGTTCCGGCCTCCGTGGGAAAAGCCGTCGGATTCGATCCTTGTAAAAGGGCAAGGGCCTGCAATACAAGAGACGCGAGCATTCTGAAAAACATTCCCCGGGCCGGCGTCAAGGGAGGCCGAATCGATCGCCGCCTTCCACTTGCCATCGGGAGAACACGGACCATTCGGAACGCAAGGAGTATCGCCGGCATTCTGGACCTGGAAAGTCTTGAGGGCGGCCCCAACATTCACCTCCGCCCTTGTTTCCGTGGAATACCTAACCAGAACGTTTGTGACGACGATTTCCGGACGATTGGGAGGCGGCTGTTCGTTCTCGCGGAGCGGCGCCATATGAATGATGTGGAGATCGTCGCCCGCGACAGTTTTTAGATCGAAGGGCTGGTAGCCGGGCCGGCGGAATTGCAGCGAGATCATTTGCCCGTTCCGCAATTCCGGCGGCAGCACAAGCCGGAAGTACCCGGCGGAATTCGATGTGGAAGTAGGGCCGGCCTTGCCGTTCTCTATGCTGACATCCACATCGGCAATTGGGGCTTGTTTTCGCGGATCATCATCCTGTAGGACGACGGCCCCGGTGATGGATATGGGGTTACTCGAGTAACGGGAACCGACGATGGTGAGGGAGGAGGCGAGAATAACGGAGCAGCCCGTAATTATGGCGACGCGAAGCCAGACTTTTCCGTCATTGCGGTTCGGCTCCATCACCCTTTAATTCTAGCAAATAGACGGACGCCGGGCACAAGTTGGTCATCGGCTTGTGTACTAAGGCTTTAAAGGGTCTTCGGGAGCATCTATAATAAGTTGGAGGCTTGGGAACGTGGGCGTCAGGAATCATTCTCGACGGGAGATATTGAAGCGAGGCGGTCGCGCCGCCGCGCTAATTCCGCTGGCCGGGCGGACCATTTTATCCGCGCCATGGCCGTGGGAAACAAACTCCATCCAGCAGTCCACCGGTTTCAGCAAGGACCCTTTGTCCGAAGCCGATGAAATGTTTCTGGAGGATTTGGAGCAGGCCAGCTTTCTGTTTTTCTGGGAACAGGCCAATCCGGGAACGGGGATCGTGCGGGATCGCTGCAACGCCATTACTCCGGATCGGAGCGAGCTTGGAAGCATCGCGTCGACGGGCTTTGGGCTTACGGCGCTTTGCATCGGGGACAAGCGAGGCTACGTGTCGCACGCCGAAGCGCGTCTGCGCGCCGTCAACACTCTTCGTTTTTTCTGGAAAAAAATGCCGAACCACCGCGGATTCTTCTACCATTGGGCCAATGTGAATACCGGCGAACGGCAGTGGGATTCGGAGGTTTCCTCGGTCGACACGGCCATTTTGCTTTGCGGGATTCTCACCTGCCGGCAGCATTTTCCCTATTCGGAAATCAGCGAGCTGGCGTCGGAAATTTTCAACCGGATCGATTGGACCTGGCTTTCCGAAGACACCAGGATTCTGCCCCATGGGTGGAAGCCGGAATCCGGATTTCTGCAATACCGATGGGACCGCTACAGCGAATTGATGATGATGTACCTTCTCGGAATGGGGTCCTTTACCCACCCGTTGCCGTCGGAGGCCTGGACTGCGTGGGAACGCCTGACCTTCGAGTACGATGGGATCCGGTACATCGGGTCCTTCGCGCCGTTGTTCGTGCACCAATATTCGCAGGCGTGGTTTGATTTTCGCGGCAAACGCGACCAGTACGCCGACTATTTTGAGAATTCCGCCAAGGCCACGGAAGTCCATCGCCAATTCTGCATCGATCTTGCCGCGCAGTTTCCCGACTACAGTGACAACCTTTGGGGTATTACCGCATCGGACTCCGCGAAGGGATATGTGGCTTGGGGAGGTCCGCCGGCCACGGGGCCGATCGACGGCACAGTCGTTCCCTGCGCCGCGGGAGGGTCGCTGGTTTTTTTGCCGCAAGACACGCTGCGCGTTCTTCATACGATCAAGGACCGTTTCGGCCAGCGCGCATGGACGCGATATGGATTCGTCGACGCCTTCAATCCGCTCACCCATTGGTACGACACGGACGTCGTGGGGATCGACACGGGAATTACGCTAGTGATGGCGGAAAATCTGCGCACGGGGTTTGTGTGGGACACCTTCATGAAAAACCCGGAGGCGCAGCGCGGAATGCAGCGCGCCGGATTCCCCGGATTCAAGGTCCACTCAGCTTCCGACGCACTCGGGAGCGAATAGCGCTTCTCGAGAATTCCAGCGCGAATAGAATTATCGATTTATAAGCTAACGAAGATCGATCAGCGCAAGGCCTTGCGGCGGAAGGATGATGGTGAGCTTCCCGTCCTTCAGTGTTTTGTTTTCGGGCGGGGGAATTTCCGCCGCGCGGCGGAGTTCCGCGGTTTGCCGGGGAGAAGGATCGGCCGGTTTGCCCATCGCGTCGTAAGCGGGCAAAAGCGATCCGTGCATTGAATCGAGGCGATACACGATAGCGTGACGGTGGTTTTTCCCGCCGGCCAACTGAATCGTCACGGTTTCCGGACTGCCCACCTCTCCGGGTAGGAACAGGTTCCAGGCGGCGATTACGAGGTCGCCGTCCTCGCGCTTTGTCACAATCGCCGAAGTGGAATGATTTTCCAATCGCACGCCGCCTAGCCGGTGCAGCAGACTGAACGCATTGAAGGATGGCTTCGGCAGTCCGCCTTCCGCGATGAGTCCGTAGCCGCCGTAGAATGGCTGCTTGACCACTCCTTGCTCCTCAAAGACATCGGAGAAGGTCCAATACGAAAGAATGTCCATCAGGCCGTCGCATTGCCGGATGGTGTCGGCAAGCCAGGGGCCCATGAAAACGGAATCGGTCACCTCGGGCTCATTTTTGTAGCTGGCGTTGTATTCGCTCCAAATGATGGGGAGATCGGGGCGCGTGGATTGCGCGACTTGATCGTGGACTTTTCGTGCCGCAAGGCAAACCATTTGCGTGCGGGAGATCGCTTCGTCCTTGCCGAAAATGTCTTTGGACAAATCGTTTGCGTAGACGTGGGTGGACACAAAATCAACTGGGATGTGGTTCTCCACGCTGTGGCGAATGAAGCGGTCGACCCAGGCTGCCTGCGCCGTGGCTGGCCCGCCAACGCGGAGCCGCGGGCTGACGCCCTTCAAAGCTCGTGCCGCCGTGTCATATAGCTGGTAGTACGTTTCCTCTTTGGGATCTCCCGCCCAGAAATCCAAATTCGGTTCGTTCCAGACTTCGAAATACCACTGCGAGACTTCGTCAATCCCGTAGCGGTCCACCAGGTGTTGCGCCAAATGAGAAATGAGTGCGCTCCAGCTTTCCCAGGATTTGGGCGGGGAAACGATCGGCTTGTACCAGAAGGGTTGATAGATTGGATGGGCGGCCAGTTGGGCCGGCATGAAACTCAATTCCACAAAGGGGCGCACGCCGTTGGCCAGCAAGCCGTCGTAGATTTGGTCGACATAAGAAAAGTTGTAGACGGGATCGCCTTGCGCATCCTCGCTGTACACTCCCACTTCATCGTGCAAGATGGCGTGGAAGCGCATGTATTTGAAGTCCGTGGCCTTTTTCACGTCGCGCAGATCGTTTCGATAGCTTTCGCGCAGGCTGAGTATGGCCCGTCCGGAACCGAACATTTGTTCCCAAAAATGAGGGAAGGGATGAGACGGCGCGGAAGTATCCACGAGTATGGATTCGCTGCGCGTTTCCGGCGGGGGCGCGGTTTTTTGAGGCGAGCGGCCAAAAGCGGGGGTTTTGACATTCCCTAAAAAGCAGGCGAGGGCGGCGCACAGGCAAAGCGTGGCCGCCCGGAAGCTTGTTCGCCGGGGCTTGCGTTTCATAGGGGAACAGTCGATAAAGGATCGCGCATACCGAGATGCGGCATCGGCTGCGCCACATCGGCCAGTGCCGGTGCCGACTTCAAGATTGCCTCAGCGTCTTCCTCATAAGCAAGAATTCTTGGAAGTTTTTCGTGCAAGACGCGCTCGGCGGCGGCCACGCGTGGCTCGGCGTGGAAGCGGCGCTGCATCGCCGAGTCGCAGAGCACATTCGCCGCGGCGACCAGGCACATGGCCTGATGGTGCGCCATCCAATTTCGCACCACGATGTGGCCGCCCTCTCGGTCGTTCCGCCGGGGCGTAAAGTCGGCGGCTTCATAAAATCCATACGCCGAAAGGCAGCCGATTTCCTTCAACTTGCGAAGATTTTCCACGGCCCGATGCGGGTCGACCATCATTGCGAGGAACGTGGCGTATGGCGCCACGACCAAGTCGCCGGTGCAATCATCGCGATGCAGCGCCACGCCCGGAACACCGAAGGCGTGATAGCGGTAGTGGCCATCGGGATTTCTCTCGGCGCAGGAGGATTCCGAGATTCCCCAGGGAATCCTGCTTTCCTGCCCGAATTTTTGTTGGGCGCGAAGGACCGCCCGGATGCCGCGATCGAGCAATGTATTGGGATAGGCTCGCACCCAGAGCGATGGCATCAAGTATTCGAACATCGTCCCGCTCCAGGAGAGAACTACATCCTCGCCCATGTAAGAACGGTAGGAGCGCTTCAATTGAAACCAACTCGCTTGCGGCGCCTCGCCTTTGGCGATAGCGGCGAACACCGCCGCGCGCGCCTCGGAGGCCAGCAGGTCATAATTGTATTCGCTGATCGTGCCTTTCTCCTCTTCGTAACCGATCGAAAACAATTTCTTTTTGGCGTCGTAGAGAAAACTGAAATCCATTTCCGCGGCCATGGAGTCAGCCGCGCCGGCAAGGGCGTGCAAGCGCCTGGCACAATCCTCCGCCAGGCGGATCGATCGTTCCAAAGCGGCGCGGAACTGCTTCACCTGCATGCTTTCCTCGATGCCGCCGGTCCGGGCGTCGAGCTTCTCGCAAATCTCCCCACAAACCCGGGGAAGCGATTCCAAGGTGAGGCCCTTGGTAAATTCCCTGATTTCCGGCTCTGACAGCAGACAGGCGCCTTCCCATTGAGGATCCAGCCAGGGCGCAAATGTCTCCAAGAGAGTCAGCAGACTTGACAGGCGCAGCGACAATTCCCTGGTCCACCAGGCAACTTCCTCATTTCCACCGCGCTTGACCGCCCGATGGAGAAAAATGAGCGCGTCGATTTCCAAGGCGCGCAGTTCTTCCATGTGAATCGTTTCCTCGGAGGCAATCTCTTCCACCAACTGCCGAAATTCGGCAACGGCAGGGACCAGATCGCTGCCCGCGCAATTTTGATTCACAACTTCGGCGAGCAGCACGGCATGGTCGCAAAGGCCCGCCCAAAGAGCGGAATGCAGCAACGGCTTGCGAATCATCTCCAGACAGCCGTGCTTTAAGGTCCACAAACTGCAGACCAGGTTGCCATTGTCCACCGTGGAGACGAACAGCGGCGGGACCGGCTCGAGCGTGGCCGTCTCATACCAGTTGTAGAGATGGCCCTTGCACTTCGGCATGCGGCGGATCGTATCGAAGGTCTTTTCCGTATCGCGGATGAATTCCTGCGCCGTCAGGAACCCCAGATCGTGCGCGGCGAGCCGGGAATTCAAGAGCAGCCCAAGATTCGTGGGAGAAACGCGGTGCGCGATGAGCGGAGGAGTTTCCTGAACGATATCCGGAATCAGCCAATTCTCCCCCGCATTGCAGAATTCACTGAAAAATCGCCAGGTGCGCAAGGCTGCATTGCGAACCTCTTCCCGATCTTTGGCCTTGATCCGTCTGGCATGCGACGGATTGGGCCGGTTCAGCCATTCTCCAATCCAGGCCGAGGCCGCCCAGAGAAGGAGAAAAGGCATCGCAATCCCCAGGGAACGAGGGTGAAGAAGATAAACGAGCGGGACCATTCCGAGCGTGAGCACCAAGCTCCATTTCAGGCAGACATCCACCAGATTGGCGCCCCCGTCCGCCAATTCCGCGTCGGCGGCGGTTTCCCATTCCAGGAGCCTTCGATGGGTGAACTTCATCCGGACCACCGCGCGAACCACAGCGTCCAGATCAATCAAGCTCTGGTGGCACAGAAATGCGAGGCGAACGCCCATACGGGCCATCTCGCCGGCGATGTCGCGGCACAGGCTTCCCCAGAAGTCCAGCCGGAACCACGCTTTCCCCGCGGTGCAGAGCGTCAGCAGCATTTGGAAGCAGGCCGGGAACAACATGACGCCGATGGCCGCGAGCGTCCAGCGGAAAGCGTCGCCCGGCAAGAGCAGCCAGCCATACAGGAACAGCAGCATGGTGGCCGCCTCGGTGAGGCTCCGGCGGAGATTGTCCAGAATTTTCCATTGAGAGACGTGGCTCAGCGGGTTCGGCACGACCTGACCGAAATAGTTCCGGACACGAGGCAGCAAATAAAAAATGAGCTGCCAATCGCCGCGCACCCAGCGATGTTTCCTGCGGCTGAAGGCGCTGAAGTGTGAGGGATAATCGTCGACGACTTCCACGTCGGAAACCAGGCCAGCGCGGGCGTAGGCGCCTTCGATCAGGTCATGGCTCAAAACGGCGTTGCAGGGGAAGCGGTGCTGCAGCACTTTTTGAAACGCTTCTACTTCATAGATACCCTTTCCTGTGAAGATCCCTTCGCCGAACAGATCCTGATAAACATCCGAGACCGCGCGTGTGTAAATGTCAAAGCCCGTATCGCCCGAGAGCAAGGAAGCAAAACGAGAGCGGGTGGCGGATTTGATGCTGATATCGACTCGCGGCTGAAGGATTCCGTAACCCTCGACGACGATATTTTTGACGGGATCGATTACCGCGCGGTTGAGCGGATGCGCGAGGGTCCCCACCAATTTCTGACCGGCGCCCGGCGGCAATTGCGTGTCGAGATCCAAAGTGATGACGTAACGAACGTTCTTGAGGACGGATGTGTCGCCAGCCTTCACTGGGAATCGGTCGCTCTGGCTCAGCAGATAACGATTGAAGTCGAGCAGCTTGCCGCGTTTTCTTTCCCAGCCCATCCAAAGTTTTTCGGCGGGGTTGTACATGCGGTGACGATGGAAGTGAAAGAATCGCCCTTTGCTCGCGCGCGCGTATTTTTCATCGAGCTCGCGAACAAGGCGGCAGCATAGGCCAGCCAGCGCTTCCCGGTCGTCAAATTGCTGAGGCGAGTCCGGCAAATCGGTGAGGAGCGCAAAATGAAGATTGGCGTCTCGATTGGCCAGGAAACGGATCTCCAGCCCTTTGACAGCCTGGCGTACCTGAGACTCGCTCGTCAGCAGCGCCGGGACCGCGACCACCGTGGCGCATTCTCCGGGAATTCCGTCTGAGAAATCGAGTTTGGGAATTTTCCTGGGAGGAAACATTCGACTGGTCAACAGATTGATCGAAGTCACCGCGCATTCCAACGCAGGGAGGACAAAGAGGGCTATCGCTATAATGGCAGGGGGCTTTACGTGCAGCAGAACCATCAGAAGCGCGATCATTGCGATGGTGAGAACTTCGATTCCGAGCAGGTAGAAGAAGTCGGGCCACTTCAGAATCACGTCTCGAATCCGCCCCGAGAGCGGCGGCCGATAACCGATTTCTTTTTTCAGGGCGATTTGCCCCGCGTCCACCAGGTAGTAGCCAACGTGGGTCCGCCGCTCCTTCGCTCTCTCATTCGAACAGGGAGTCTCTTGAGCGAGGCGGGCAAGGGCGAGGGCTTTTCCGGCTATCTCAGGCTCGGTGAATTTAGAGTGCGCGGCGAAATCCGCCAGGGCGGCACGATAGGCTTCGCGAGTATCGGAATCCATTCGGGAATATGCGCCTTGCGGGTCGGCGCGCAGAAGCTTTTCCGTCGAAGACACGCTTTCAAAAAAAGCCCTCGACTCGAGGTTGGATACGCGGGCCAAGCTGTCCAGGAGGGATGACAGGCGGCATGGGTTCTCCTGCAGTGCCGCCGCGTCGGCAACATCCTCGTTCCCACCGGCAAGGGCGGAGTCGGCCGTTTCACCGGCGATTTGCTCGAGGAGCACAAATTCCAAGAACGGTTTCAGGTTCCAGATTTCGGACATCTGGAGCGGGGTGTGCTCTTGCACCGCGGCAAGGAAGCGCGCAAAAGCGGCTTCGTCAAACTCAAATCCTGCAAATCGCAAATAGCCGTAGGCAAGCGCGTATGGGCGCGGAATCGGGGCCGGCCACTCACCCGCTCGGACGTGGGGAAGCTGATGCGCTTTCTGGATTCCCTCGCGGGCTTCCAGCAATGTTTGCTTTATGATGGGCAAATGATGAGAAAAGGCTTTTGCGCCGACACTCGGAAGGGAATCCCCCGGCCCATCTTGCGCCATCCTGGCTGCCGCGCCGACCCGCTCCGCCATGGTTTTCCAGAGTGTATCGAGGAAATCGCGGGATCCTTCCGGGACGGCCGGTTTCCATCGACGGGCTTCCTGGAGCGCCCCTAGCTGTCTCGCACGCCGCTGATTGCGGTCCGCGCGGGACAGTTCCTTTTGAGCTGCGCCGCCCGGCTCCGATTCCGGCCAGGGAAGTGCAAACCCAAAATCAAGCGATGTGTGATTTATGGTCCCCATTTGCGCCTCGCCCGTTCGCAGCCTTACCGGTAACTGGCCGCCTGAAGTTCAAACATTCCTGCATAATGCCCACCGTCGCTCATCAGCCGATCGTGCGATCCTTCTTCAGTAATCCTTCCGCCCTCGAGGACGAGGATTCGATCCGCCATGCGGACGGCGGAGAATCGGTGGGAGATGAGGACAGTGGATTTGCCTTGGGTCAGCTCCGCAAATCGCTCGAAGACTTCGCGCTCGGATCGAGCGTCGAGCGCGGCGGTCGGTTCATCCAGAATCAGCAATTGCGCGTCCCGCAAATGCGCTCGCGCCAGAGCGATCTTCTGCCACTCGCCGCCGGAGAGATCGACGCCGCCCTCAAACCGGACACCAAGGACTTGGTCGTATCTTCGCGGAAGCTTTTGGATCACACCCTCGGCATAGCTCTTTCTCGCGGCGGTTTGGATTTCGGCTGGAGAGTTGGGGGCGCCGATGCGGCCAACGGCGATGTTTTCCGCGACGGTCATGTCGTAGCGCACGAAGTCCTGAAAGATCACACCGATTTGGCTCCACCAATCTTCCATGTCGTATTCGCGGAGGTCGACGCCGTCGAGGAAGATGGTTCCGGCGGCGGGGTCGTACAGACGCGTCAGCAGTTTCGCGATCGTCGTCTTGCCCTGGCCGTTTTCGCCCACCAGGGCGATTCGTTCACCGGGCTCCAGCCGAAAATTGATGTCGCGCAAGACGGGGGTTTGATTTCCAGGATAGGCGAACCAAACGTGCTCAAATTCGATGCCGTGGCGCATCGGGCGAGGGGCGGGGAGAGCGTTCGGCTTGCTGACCACCTGTGGCTTGACGGCAAAGAAATCCAGCAAGTCCGTCATGAACAGGGCCTGATCTGCGATCCCCGAAAACGTGGAAAAGAACGCTTGAATGTTGGAGCTGGCTCCGGCAATCGCTCCGGCCAGGAACGTCAGTTGGCCCAGGGTTAATGCGCCCTGCACGGTCTCATAGATCACGTACGCGTATGTTCCGTAGTAGCCCAGCGTGCCGAGAACGGTCAAAAGCCCGCTGTAAAAGAGTTTGCGTTTCGCCAAATTCACGGTTTGGCGATGCAGTTCATCCGAGAGACCCTTGTAACGCCGCACCAGGAAGGGTCCCAGCGAAAATAGCTTCAATTCCTTTGCGCTCTCTTTGCTTCCGGCAAGGACCCTCAGGTATTCCATTTGGCGCCGCGTGGGGGTTTGTTTGAAATTCAGCGAGTAACCCAGGAAAGCAAAGTGCGTCTCTCCCAAAAATGCGGGCACGACGCAGAGCAGGAGAAACACCAGCATCCACGGAGAAAAAAGAAAGATTCCCGCCGCCAGGCTGGCCGTGGTGATCCCTTCCTGGATCAGGCGACCGGTCATCTGGATCATCATCACGCGGTCGGTGCCTTGCACCCGCGCGCGCTCCATCTTGTCGGCAAAGGAGGGTTCCTCGTAGCGGGTCAAATCCAGGCGGGAAGCGTGTTCCATGATCCGCGTGCTGATGTGCCGCGTGTACTTGTCGGCGAGCACGCTTTCGCAAAAATCGATCAGCCGCGCCAGAATCGCTCCCAGGCTGGCTAGGCAAAATTCGAGGGCCACGAGGCGCCAGAAAAATCCCGGAAGAGGCTTGTGCTGCGAATTCAGGGCGACAATGGAATCGATAATCACCCGCGTTATAGCCAGCATGGAGACCGGAAGGAGAGAAACGAGCAGGCGAAGCAAGAGACCTGAAGCGACGACGAGAGGGGCGGCCTCCCAAACCATCCGGAACAGTGCCGGCGCGTTATTCAATCCGCGGATTCGCTCGCGCCATCGGGGGTGTGATTCTTCGCGTTCCTGGGCAGTGGGTGGATTCATGTTCTTATCGCTTCGCGAAGTGCACGCCTCCTGCGCCATTCGGTTGACCGGCCTTGACGCCCGCGCAAATTGGCGGGCAGGCCGCAGTACCGACAAATCGTTTTGCGACAAAGTCTGGGGCACTTACCGCGACGGGGCGGAATATTCTGTGGGTCTAGGGGACCGGGGCTGATGCCAACGAAATGAAGCATTTCGCTGGCTTCATTCATTAGACCAAAGCAATCCGTGCCATGCCAGACATCGAGCTTTTGGTGTGCACGTCAATTACCATACAAAAATGTCCGCAAGCCCTTCGAATGACGTAACTTCCCTCTTTTCACCGGGTGGCAGGTATGTGTACTTTCGTCACATTCGGAAAGAATTGCGTAGAGGGCGCTTGCAACGGTCGCCCTCGAAGTCGCGCCGCTCGGCAGAATTTTTGGAATTTCTAATCCGGGAGATCGTCTTGGAATTACTGCTCGAGCCAAGAGAGATGCGGCAAAGATAGGGGGCTGCCTTATTTTTGCGATGTGGATGCACCAGGCAGCCCCATGGGAGGCAAGATCGGTCAGTGACAGGAGAGATTGAGGAAATTACGAACTAGGATTTTGAGGTAGAAGAAGCGCCTCCAATGCCCGTTGCATTCGCATACTTTAACCACTGTCGCCGTTCTTCCGTTTTGACCCCCTGAAGAGCCGCGGCGTTTCCCTTTTTTCCATCACCCTTCTTGGGCGGCCCCATTTGAATCGCGGGTGATGGGATCGCACAGGCCGCCCCGCTAGGGGGCCTCGCGACGGGAAAGCCATTCACCCAACATAATTTTGACCGGGAGGAAAAGAACTGCCGGCCCAGCCCTCATTGTCTTGATCTCTCAAGACGATACGGCTTTTCTTTCCCTCCCAGGTGCGCGGACTTGCTAGGGCCATCTTCCACGACAGGCCTCGGCCGGACAATACATGCAACTCATCAGAACTTCTGGGAATTCACTTTACGAGGGCGTAAGGAGAAAATTCCATTGAGGCCCGCGAAGGAACGAGTTTCAAGCCTCGATGATCTGGTTGCGGACCGCGTATCTCACCAGTTCGCTGACCGAATGGATTTCCAATTTTCGCATGATGTTGGCGCGGTGCGTTTCCGCGGTCTTGACGCTGATGCCGAGGGAGGTGGCGACCTCTTTACTACTCTTTCCCTCCGAAAGCAATTGCACGATTTCCCGTTCTCGAGATGTCAGCCGGCTGCTGCGCATTTCTGCCGGGGCCGGAACAGACGCAGGCCGCTGGAAGCTCGTCAGCATCACCTCGGTGGCCTTGGAAGTGAAGAATGGCTTGTGGTTGGCGAGCGTTTCCAGGGCGATGATCAGGTCGCGGTCGGAATCGGATTTCACAATGAAACCCCGCACGCCGGCATCGAGGATTTCCTTGATCAGCTGATCTGAGTAATGCATGGACAAGATCAGGATTTCGCTATTGGGCGAAACCTTCTGAATTCTTCGCGCCGCCTCTAAGCCGTTCAGTTCCGGCATGGAGATATCGAGGACCACGATGTCCGGTTTCCGTTCTTCCGCTTTTTGGACTGCTTCGCGTCCGGAATGGGCTTCATCACAGACCTGCCATTCGGGCCGGGACTCAATCAGGGATCTAATTCCTCTTCGAACCACGTCGTGATCGTCCGCAATCAGAATTTTTAAGGTTTTCATGACGCTCCCCCATGGTTTCTGTCCTGGCAAAGGACTATTCTGATTGGGCTGGCCAATTCCGAGTGCCGGCTTTCTTTCCTGTCGGAGTGCGTTGCTTTGCTGTCGTTGGGGCTCACAAACATAGAATACCTCTATACCTTAGTCAATTTTCGAGAATTCCATTCCCCCCGCAAATAATGTCTGATTCCGAACCTGGAACCGGCGCCGAACACCGCCGCCTCCGGGTTTTTTCCCCGAGGATTGCCTGAAACATCCACGGACCTGCTCATAGGCATATTGTCGCTTCGGGTGGCTACGGCCACCCAGCCAGCGCCTTTCGCACACCGGCATTTCGTTCACACGATTCCGGTTGGATGGCGAACGTCAAGATTGCCCCGAATGAAGAGACGCATCCCCTGAGAGGCTCGTTTCTTTCTGTGCGCAGTTCTTTCGGTTGCGGGCCTGAGAAGTCTTCTCATTCTCGCATGCCATGAGGTAAATCCGGCGAAGATAAGTCTCGTCCAGCAAACGAAAGTCCCGCTCATCCGCAGCCCAGCGTGGCTGATTATCTTGAGAAGTTCCGGCGCCCTTCAACCCTGGTCCCTCGACTGCGGAATCCGTCAGCACTTTGAACCCTCCGTCTCCAAATATCCCAGCCATCTTTCTTCTCCCACCCGTTCCGAAATGGAACGGCTGCGCAACCACCTTCCCCACTTGAAATTTCCCTCATACGAGGATATTTAGTCCATTAGCTGGACCCTGTAATTCGCTTAGGGGCATTACTGTATCAACTATTTAAGTACATTGTTTTCAGGAAATTCGTGGCTTTTTCCTGAGGCATTGTGCCAGCTAAGGCGCCCCTCCAACCGGATATTGTCTCTTTTCTCCCCTGGTAGGTATCCTCTTTCTGCGGGCCGGAATTTAATTGCCGCCTGGAAGACGCACCGCCACACTTGAGGGGTTGAAATTTAAGCTGCCTCGCCTATACCGATAGGAAGCGAATGGAGGAGGAGCCGACACCCACCCCTCCTCCTCCCGGATGGCGCTGCGAATGTTTTCGGAGGCAGCGGCACAATAGCACTGAAATTGAGCGCTTTCCATACGGTGCTATACATAGAAGCACCTGGAACTTGCCCTAGAAATGCTGCGAGCAGCTGGCGGACCAAAGCTGCTACAGAGAAAGTAGGGGTCGAATTACATGTTCTATCGGATGGGCAATTCTTATTGTTTTGACTAGATTGGGAACGGGGGGAGTCGTCCCTCGGCAGGAGGCGAATAATGAATACCCGGTGGGAAGCATTGATTCTATCAAACGATTTGGACCTGCGCCGCGTACTCGGTCGTCTCCTCGCCGCGAACCATATGGATTTTAGCTACGCGTCGAGCATTGAAACCTGCAAGGAAATTGTGGCGCGGGAATGTGTGGGCTTGATCTTCTGGGATAGCCACACGTGGGATGGGACGTATCGGGACTTGGCGCGATCCATGCGCTCGTTGGACCCCAGGGTGAAAATCGTTGTGATCTCCCATTCCGATGACTGGAACGAACACTTGTCCACCACGCAAATGGGAGCTTTTGGCATTATCCCATTCCCATGCGAGCCGACAGATGTAGAGTGGGTTCTAAGTCGGGCGGTTCGGGCCGAGCTCCAGGAGGCAAAGTTACAGCACGTTCGCGAAGTGCAACTCCATTTGTAAATACTTCTTCCCTCTCCAGGGTATCGTGGCCGAAGTCCGGGATCGATCGTTTTGGTTCGAAATTCTTGCTGACGAATCTTCCTTTATGTGGCGGAAAACAAGACGGTTAGGCTATTTAAGGCGTTTTGCCAAGGATCGACTGAAATTGGAATGGAAACCCATTCCACGGTTTTCTGCTGATGAATTACAGAGTTCCGCCGATACCGCGAGGCAAACGACTGATGTATCAATGGGATTCGCAAATTCGCAGGCACGACACTTCCGTCTGGAGACGGCGAGCGTAGTCACTTACCACGGGCGCCGAATCAAACGGTTACCGTCACCGAAATGAACACCAGGAGGCCCTTATGGAAGGAAAAATGCAAGTAATGATTGGCTCCTCAGACTTGGCGACGAGGCCTGACTTCACCGATATCCTCGAATCAAAAGGGCTTGGCCTTACGCAGTTTCGCTCGATCAAACAAGCCTACAGGGCCCTGAATCGAGAGGATGTGCTCTTAATCTTCTGCGAGAATCGGCTCATCGACGGCACGTATGAGGACTTGCTGACAGCCGCAAAAAGCCTGCACTCACAGGCACGCATTGTGGTTACGGGTTTAGAGGCTGACCAATTCGATTCCCTCGGCTACTCAAAGGCCAGAGATTTAGGAGCATTTGATGTTCTCCGCAAGTCCTATGGAATCAAAGATCTGGAGTGGGTTGTGATCTGCGCCATTCGCGATGCGCAAGGCGTTCGATCCACTGGCGCCGGGCATAGTCAGAATTAAGCGCGTGGAGCGGGAAGCTCTCTGTCAGGCGAAACCAGTTCCCTTACCATACTCGCCGGGAGCCGAGACGTGCCTGCAATTTAGATTTGACACATCGAATTCCTCTTCCTCAAGGCTCCAACTCCTCCAGTCGGCGCAAAAACCACTTCGACTTGACGCCTCAACGCCCATCAAAAACGGGCTTGATTACCTGAAAGTAAATGCCGATTGCCGCGCCGGACAACCCAGGCATCAGGCCCTCAACGCGAAGCAATCATTAATCTTACGGTAAAATGGATAGCCAGGCTCCATCCGTTACAAGCTCTTTCCGGCACCCGGTAAGGTCTTCCATGTATGGACGGACTCGCGAATCCGGCCTAAATAAAGATGGTACGTTTTTATTGCCCGAAACCGCGAGCTTGCGAACGGTGCGAGCAAAGCAGTCTTTGCGTTGCCGGTCGTGCCAAAATCGCCCTGTCCCTTGGCCAAATCGACGTGTGTCGGCTGGTTGGAAGCAGAATCGAGCGAGGCTTTTTGATCGTGACCATTCGGCTCGGGGGGAGCAGGCCACATGGAGAACGCAAGGAGAATTCACGATGCCGGCCTTATTGCTTTTCCCGCAAGCTTAAATCTGGACGACCGGTGCGGGCACGTGGCCCTGTTTTATAGGGAAGAGGAATTTCTTCTCGACGAATTGTGCCAATTCCTTGGTGACCCGCTGTGTTCCGGGGCTCCGGCGATCATGATTGGAACTCAAGAACATCGGGACGGCCTTGCCGATCGTCTTTACCGGCGAGGGCTGGACGTCAATGAACTCATCCAAAGCGGAAGTTACGTTGAGGTGGATGCAGCCGAGGCGCTGGGAGAATTCCTTTTGGATGGCGTGCCGGATCCAGGTCGATTCCGGGCCTTGGTTGACACCCTTCTCGCACGAACCAGGAACGCCGCAAAACAGGATGGGCCTGTCGCCGCCTTCGATGAGATGAGCGCGCTCTTATGGGCCCAAGGCCGGGAAAACCCCGCAGTCCGCCTGGAAGAATTGTGGAACGATTTGGCGGATGCACAGCCAATCTCTCTCTGTTGCGGCTACTCCCTGGACTCGTTCCCGGAAATGAAAGACGGAGAACCCTTTCACAGAATCTGTTCGAGGCACACGGCAGTTGTGCCGGGAGAGGGATATTCGCGGCGTTTCGACCTGGATGAGCGTCTCCGCATCGTCGCCGGCCTGCAACAGAGGTCGTTGGCTCTGGAAACCGAGGCAAAGCTACGCTGCAGCGAGGGACGATACCGGAAACTGGTGGAAGCCATCCAAGACTACGCGATCTACACGCTGGATACTCACGGCTACCTGACCACGTGGAATGCCGGCGCCACACGAATTCTGGGTTACCAGGAACCGGAAATTCTCGGCCGGCATTTTTCCTGCTTCTTCACGGAGGGGGAAATCCTCGCCGGCGAGCCCATGCGCGAGTTAAAAAGGGCTGGCGCCGAGGGAAGATTTGAAGGCCAAGGCTGGCGGTTGCGGAAGGACGGGCGGAAATTTCCGGCAAATGTGGTCCTTACGCCGGTCCGAAACGATGCCGGCGCGGTGATTGCGTTTGCCGGCGTCACGCGAGACATGACCGAACGAGTTCTCGCCCGCGACTCGATCGGAGAGGCTCGGGACGGCTTCCAAGAATCGGAAGAGCCCCTTCGCCAATTTTCCTTCCTTGTCATGCGCAGGCAGGAAGAAGAAAGAAGGCGAGTGGATGGAGAGTTGCTCGACAGCCTGGGGCAATATCTGTCCGTATTGAAGATGAAACTGGATTGCATGCGGCCCGTCGCTGAGAACTTCGGAAGCGAGGGCGATGAGGAACTGGCGCAATCCCTCTATTTGGTCGAAGAGTCCATTCGGGAAGTCCGTGAAGTATCGTATCTCTTGTATCCGCCACTCCTCGAGGAAGTGGGATTGAGATCGGCGATACCCTGGTACCTGGATGGATTCACAAAACGTACCGGCATCCGGACGACGTTTCAAATTTCCCCTGGCTTGCGGCGCCTTTCCAACGACGAGAGCGTGGCAATTTTTCGCGTCCTTCAAGAAGCGCTCACCAACCTCCACCGTCACTCCGGCAGCAGCACGGCCGATATCGAGCTGCTGGCGAGAAATGACCGGATCACTTTGATTGTTCGCGATGCAGGAAGAGGAATACCCTCTGAGCTTCTAAGCCGGGCGCAGGGGCAGCCTGCCAGCTTGGGCATGGGCCTCCGAGAAATGAGCGAGAGGATGAGGTACCTTGGCGGAAAACTGGAAATCGCTTCCTCTGGGAATGGCGCGACAGTTACCGCTACGATACCTTTCGCGGATTGCGCCGCGGCGGCAATGTCCGCATAAACTAAACTATAAATATTGGTGAACTCTTGATCGAAGGTCAACGAATGATTGCGAGTCCCGCGTCTCGGAGGCAAGAGGCGAATTCCCGAACGAACGCCAGGGTTGTGATTGCCGACGACCACGAAATTGTTCTGGAGGGAATTCGAAGGCTTCTGACCCGGTTGCGCCCGAACTGGGAAATACTCGGCGAGGCCACCAATGGCGGCCAGACCATCGAACTCGTGAAGGCCCTCAAGCCGAACGTGGTGGTTCTCGACATTACGATGCCGGGGATGAGCGGATTGGAAGCCGCGCGGCGGATCGCCAAGATGAATCTGGGGTGCCGAATCCTGATTTTTACCGTCCATGATTCGGACTGGCTGAGGTCGGAAATTTCCGATGCCGGCGCTCACGGCTACGTTCAGAAATCGCAGGTGGCGCGGGATTTGGTGGCCGCCATCGAGCGTCTCCTTGAGGGTGGCACCTTCTTCATCGATGAAACCGAGCCGGAATCCTCGCAATAAAAGAATCGCCAACAAAAAATCGGAGCCATCCCAGAACTAGGACCAATGAGCAAGAGTCTGCGACCGCGGTGTGAAAGCGGAAGATTGGGCTGAGGGAATCGGAATCACCAGCTCCACGATGGTCCCGGGGCTGGCATTTCGAATCCTCATCTCTCCGCCCAGTTCCTTGGCTCGTTGCTTCATGCTGGCAATTCCCACGCCTGTGTTGCCGGCGCGAAATTGCGCGCTATGCTCGAGGACACCCACGCCGTCGTCGCGAACCGAGACGGCGATTTCTTTTTTCTGTTCCGCCAGCGTAACCCACACCTTGTGCGCGCGCGCATGCCGGAAAACGTTCGTCAAGGCTTCCTGAATGATGCGGAATAACGCAGTTTCCACTTCCGGGGCGAGCCGGGGGAAATCGGCGGGCTGCGTCTCCAGGGAGGTCTGGATGCCGCCCCGCTTGCTGAGTCCCTCCAAGAACCAGCCCAAAGCTGAGCGAAGGCCGATTTCGTCCAACAAGGGAGGGTGCAGAAGATAGGAGATATTGCGAACTTGCTGCAGCATGCCGTCGATCATGCCGCTGACTTCCCGAACCGATTCTTTTGGAGCTTTCTTGGATTCTTCCCTTGATCCGTCGGGATCATCTTGATGAAGAATCTCCTGCAACATAATTTTGGCCGCCGTGAGTTCCTGGCCCAGTCCGTCGTGAAGCTCCCTGGCAATGCGCCTGCGCTCCTCATCCTGCGTGGTGATCAAGCTCATGGAGAGGCGGCGCAGCTCAATATTTAGGGCCTCGAGCTGCTGCGATTTGCGATGGAGGTCGATAAACGTGCTGACTTTGGCCCGCAGCAGTTCAGGAATAATGGGGACGGAAATATAATCCACCGCGCCGCGCTGGTATCCCCGCAATTGATCCACGTCGGTCAAGTGAACGGCGGAAATGAAAATAATGGCGGTTTTTTGATATCGCGGGTGCTGATGGATGATGTCCGCCATTTCAAACCCATCCATATCCGGCATGCTAACGTCCATCAGAACCACGGCAATCTCGTTTTTCAAAAGCAATTCCAGCGCTTCTCTGGCGGAATTCGCTTTGAGAAGGTTTTCATCCAGGTCGGCAAGGATAGCCTCGTAGCTCATGACTTTCGCCGGCTGGTCATCCACCATCAGAATGTTGACCTTTTCCTTGGGAGCCATCGTCCCTCTCTGTTCTAAGCCCGCCGAATCCATCGGGCGCTGAGATCGTGAATCTATCTGTGGAGCCACATTCGCAATGCGGAAAGCAGTTGCTCCGTATTGACCGGTTTCGCCAAATATTCTGAGGCCCCGGCCTCCAGGCATTTTTCGCGGTCGCCCTTCATGGCCTTGGCGGTCAAGGCCACAATCGGGAGCCGCCGGAAGGATGGGTTTTGCCGGATGACCTGCATGGTTTCATAGCCGTCCATTTCCGGCATCATGATGTCCATCAGAACGATGGCGATATCCGGTGTCGACTCGATGGTCGCAATGGCTTCGCGCCCCGTCCCGGCAGTAAGCACGCTCATGCCGCGGCGTTCGAGGACGCTGCTCAAAGCGAAAATGTTCCGGACGTCGTCATCCACGATGAGCACCTTCTTGTTGAACAAGGCGTCATCGGAACGGTGCAACTGATCCAGCATTCTCTGTTTTTCCGCGGGCAGGTCGGCCACCACCCGATGTAGGAACAGAGCCGTCTCATCCAGCAATCGTTCCGGTGATTCCACTCCCTTGACCACTACGCTGCGAGCCAGGGTGCGGAGCCGTGCATCCTCCTCGGGCGACAGTTCCTTACCGGTAAACACCACCACCGGCAAGTCAATCAGCGAAGGAGTATCGCGCAGGCATTCCAACACCTCAAACCCGGACATGTCCGGGAGGCGCAGATCCAGCACCATGCAATCAAAGGATTGCGCTTCGGCTAGCGACAGGGCCTCTGCGCCGGTCGTGACCATTGTCACGTCGATATCGTCATAGCCCAGCAATTCCCCGACGCTGAGCTGTTCGGCCGGATTGTCCTCGACCACCAGCAATCTCTTGCGCCGCGGCAACGTGTATTGCTTGATTCGGTCGAACACGGCATCCAGGGCTTCGGGGGTCGTAGGTTTCGTGATGAAAGAGAAAGCACCGCGAGTTAGCCCGTGCTGCCGGTCTTCGTCCAGTGTGAGCATCTGCACGGGAATGTGCCGCAGGGCGGGATCCTGCTTCAAGTGGTTCAGCACGGTCCAGCCGAGCATGTCCGGGAGAAAAACGTCCAGGGAGATGGCCGTGGGGTGAAACTCGCGTGCCAGGGTAAGGGCGTCGGCGCCGTGCGTGGCCACCAGGACCTTGAATCCCTTGTCGCGCGCCAGATCGCACAGGACTCTGGCGTAATGGGGATCGTCTTCCACGATGAGCAGCACGGTGTCTTCCGTCTGCAGAATCTCGCGGTCGTCCTCGACGCGATCGACGGTCACATCCGCGAGCGCCCCGGCGGGCAATTGGCCCTGCGCGGCCGCGGAAAGTTCGGCGTCCCGTACACTGACGTTTAGCGCCGAGCCGCCCAGGTACGTCTGAGGCAGAAAAAGCGTGAAGGTGCTGCCCTTGCCCGGGGTGCTACGCAATTGAATTTCGCCGCCCAGCAAGGTCGCCAGTTCCCGGCTGATAGCCAGGCCCAACCCGGTGCCGCCGTATTTTCTGCTGGTGCTGGCGTCGGCCTGCTGGAAGGCTTCGAAGATGATTCTCTGCTTTTCAATCGGGATACCGATACCCGTATCGGACACTTCAAACCCGATGACGGAGGCTGCGCCGCTCAAAGTCGGATGGTCGGTGCTCCATCCGCCCGAAGCCGCGAATACGGAAAGCCGCACGCCGCCGTGGTCCGTGAATTTGAAGGCATTGGAGAGCAAATTCTTGAGTACTTGCTGCAGACGCCTGGGGTCCGTCACCAGGCTGCGCGGCAGGAGAGGATCGGTGCGGATCTCGAAATTGAGCCGCCGGTTCTCCGCCTCGTGGCGGAACGGGCGCGCAACCATTTCGAGGATACTGGTGAAGAAAACATCTTCCGCCTGCACGGACACCGTGCCGGATTCGATCTTGGAAAGGTCCAGGATGTCGCTGATCAGGTTCAAGAGATCCGTCCCGGCGCCGTGAATGGTTCTGGCGAATTCCACTTGTTTGGATGTCAGATTCCCGTCGGGGTTGTCCGTGAGCTGCTGGCCGAGAACGAGAATGCTGTTGAGTGGAGTGCGCAATTCATGGGACATGTTGGCCAGAAATTCGGATTTGTACTTGGAGGTGAGCGCAAGTTCCTTGGCTTTCCCTTCGAGAGCCCTGCGAGCCTGTTCGATTTCCTGGTTCTTGCGTTCGACTTCGACGTTTTGTTCGGCGAGCTGCTGCGCTTTTTGGGCCAATTGCTCGTTTTTCTGCTGCAGTTCCCGTTGCTGCGTCTGGAGTTCCGTGGCCAATTGTTGGGATTGCTGCAGCAAGGATTCGGTCTGCATCGTCGCTTCGATGCTGTTCAGCACGATGCCGATGCTGGCCGTCAGTTGTTCCAAAAACGCCATGTGAGACGCCGTGAAGGTGCTCAACGAAGCTAGCTCGATGACCGCTTTGGCGCTGTCCTCGAACAGCACCGGCAACACGATCACGTTTTGCGGTGGGGCCTTGAACAATGCTGAGTGGATCGGGACGGTGCGCTCCGGGATATTTGTGATCAACATGCTGCGCTTCTCTGCCGCGCACTGGCCCGCGAGCCCTTCCCCGATCTGTAAACGCCGCCGATGGCCATTTGAGGCGTCGTCCGCATAGGCGGAGAGAAGCGTCATACCGGCGGTCTCCTCCGCTTCCATTCGGTAAATCACACCTTGCTGCGCGTTGACCAGGGGAACCAGTTCGGAGAGCAG
>Ga0302324_100004976_pt1 | contig 29247 bp, 31 predicted proteins | sample Palsa_T0_1_FD_201949 | JGI IMG/M metagenome (GOLD analysis project Ga0302324, IMG submission 201949) | Peat permafrost microbial communities from Stordalen Mire near Abisko, Sweden - Palsa_T0_1 | ecosystem: Environmental > Terrestrial > Soil > Palsa > Peat permafrost | place: Sweden: Abisko...
GACGCCGCCCTCTTCGGCTGGCTGCAGCAAAAGATTAGATCGGTCGCCATGGAGGATCTTAAGACGCGTGCGCAGATTGCCGAGTCCGACGCGGTGGGGAGCGAGCGCCATATCCTCCTGTTCCCATGGGCCGTCATTGTAGACGGTCAAGCGAAGCGCACCATCGCGGCTCATCCCGGCGACTCGAACCTCGCCGCCCGATCGACGCTTGGATACGCCGTGCTTGATGGCGTTCTCAACAAGCGGCTGCAACAGCAGGCTCGGGACCTGCATTGCCAGCAGCTCATCGGGAATGTCGATGCTCACTCGCAAGCGGTCGCCGAAACGGATCTTCTGGATGTCGACGTAGCGCTGCAAGTACTCCACTTCCTCCTGCAGCGTGACCTGTGCACGGTGAGAGTCTTCCGAGGCGCGGCGCAGGAGCTCGCTCAAACCCACGATCATGCGAACTGCCGCGTCGCCGCGTTGGTCGTATACGAGACTTGCGATCGAGTTCAAGGTGTTGAACATGAAATGAGGGTCCATCTGACCCCTGAGCGCGGCAAGCTGCGCTCGGGCGAGCTCCTCATTCTGCCGCGCCATTTTTTCGCGCGAGTCCACCACATAGGTGGCCGCCAAAATCAGCGCATAGGCGATCACAAACGTCACGATTTGCTCGAGGAGCAAGTCGGACCAGGTGTTCAAGAATGTGGGTGGCGATTTCCGGTGCCACGGGTCGAAAATGACCTGGAGTAATGCCGACCAGCCTTCCGCCGCTGCGCTGACCGCAGCGAACGCAGCCAGATGCAAGCTCATCGCCTTAAAGATCGCGCCGCGAACGATTGGCCATCGTCGCGCCAGCTCAATGACGAACGGCGTCGCAAGCGCCCAAGGTAGCCAGGAAACAAATACGATCAACAATGGGCGAAGCCAAGCCTTGCCCACACCCACCAAGTGCATGGTGAGAAGCGTCTGGCTCGCATCGAACAACGCCGCCGCGCACCAGATGGCCGCAATCCAGATCCAGCCGGCCATGCGTGCGTCTGCGCGAGCGTCGGTCATGACCGACACACTACATCAAGTACGGGGAGAAGGTCCTGGACTGCGGCGAATGGCGGTTTTGCTGCAACGAGCGGTCTTAATCGCTTCGGCTCTTGCCAATACACTGTTCGCGACTTCCAAACGGGGCGAAATCAATGAATAAGCGGATCGGCTTCAGCGCGGTGCTGGGACTGGCCCTACTCAATGTCAGTGCGAGCTAGACCAGAATATTCACGCCAGGAGAAATCGATATGAAAATCATGGCTGTTTTGATAATAGTCGTCGCGCTTGTTTCCGGAGCAAATGCCTCGGACAACGCAAGCAATTCAGCCGCCGCCACAATGGCGGTCGCCGATCCGTCGCGCCCGGACTCTGACACCACACGGGATGCTGACCGAAAGCCGGCGCAAACCCTAGTGTTCGTAGGCATTAAATCGGGGGACAAAGTTGCCGACTATGTCGCCGATTCAGGCTATTTCACTCGTCTCTTTGCTAGCGTGGTGGGGTCCAACGGTCACGTTTACGCGGTGGAGCCAACCGCCTTCTTCCAGTTCGAGCATTTCGTCAAGGCAGTCGCGGAGCTGCAAGGCTATGCGGTCGCCCATCCCAATATAACGGTAACGACTGCCGCGGCGCTCGAAGGACTGAAGTTCCCCGAGAAGCTCGACCTGTTCTGGATTTCCCGAAATTATCACGACCTGCATGACAAGTTCATGGGGCCGGTTGACACGGCCGCGTTTAACAGGGCGGTATACGAAGCGCTGAAGCCGGGTGGCGTATACGTAATTCTCGATCATTCCGCCGCTCTGGGTGCTCCCACAAATGCAACCGAGACCTTGCATCGCATCGAGTCCTCGACTGTGCGCCGAGAGGTCGAAGCCGCGGGCTTCAAGTTCGACTCCGAGAGTTCGATTCTCGCCAATCCGGCGGACCCCCGCACGGCAAAAGTGTTCGACCAGACGATTCGCGGCAAGACGGATCAATTCATCCTCAAATTCAGAAAACCTGAGCAGTAAATGTATACGCACAGGGTTCCCTCCGTACGCCAAGTGCGCTTCAGGGGATTTCAAAACATTCCTTGTCAGGATTGTCGTCCTTGCGAAGCAAGCGTTCGGCCAGCACCGTGTGGCTGCAGGGCTGCAACGGAAGTTGGGTGTAAGAGAAGTGCAGAAAGGAACCCGACGAAGACGCCCGCTTTGGCTGGGCGGACCGGTTGTGAGCTCATGCAGGTTCCGCAATATTCGGCGATGCGGTTGTTGGTGGCTCAACCCATTTGAGTTTGAAGTCCCTATATTCCAGATGGAGGGCGATGCGCAACGTTCAAATGCCGATGAGGACTCCTAATGGGATGTTCACCAATTGGAATTTGAGTAGCGTTTGCCAGTCCGTGGGTTGTATCAGTAGTCTTTCAAATAGCAGCCACTGCAGCGCCGCGTTTGTTGGCAAGGAGACGAGGGCTTGTCTCCATATGTGGGCCCACACCACCTTTAGCGCTTGCCTGAACGTCAAGCGCTGATCCGAAGTTAGTTTTTGCGGACTCACGGGAGCCGACAGTTCGTCCACTCGAAGCGCCCAGGTTCCAAAGCGGGCACTCACCACCCATTGAAAGCCCCCCAGGTAAGCGAGCTCATCAAAACGCCGAGAAGCAATGTGAGGCGAACGAGTCTTTCGACGAGGAGATGCTGTCTAAGGGCTATGAGAATGATCCCGTAGCAGAGATCGAACGGAATCGTCAATACCACGAATAGCAAGAGACCGCGCCAGATAAAGGGCAAGGTAAAACAAAGCGGCGCGGCACCAGGGTGTTTTCATAAGTGCTGGACTACTGGCATAGAACCCCATTTAAGATGCAAACCACCTACGGTGCGGCGGCTGCCGCAATCACGGGCGCAGAATCCCGCTGCGCCTGTCGGCGCAAATGAAACATGATGCATGCGCCGATGAGCATCGGCACAGCCATAGTGACCAAGCCGCGCTGATTGTTACCGGTGAGGTCTTTGGCGATGCCCATCCAGTAGGGTCCGACGAAGCCGCCGGTGATGCCGATCGTATTCATGGCGGCTATACCGGCCGCAGCTGCGCGGCCGTTTAAAAAACGTGTTGAGATCGACCACATGGGTCCCTGCATGGACATGTGACCGACGATGAGAATGAGCAGACCGGAAATAGCGACCGCTGGCACGCTGGAAAGTGCAACGGCGAGAAATCCCGCGGACATCATAAGACAGCCCGGGATCACGTAGAGAAAGGTGTCTCTGCCGCGATCGGACCAGATCCCGTTCAGGTACATGGCGGCGGCCGCTGGTAGGTACATTGCGGCAATCAGAAATCCCGTGCCGGTGATGCTGAGGCCGGTCAGGGATTGAACGATAGCAGGGGCCGAAAAGCTATAGGCATAACTACTGGCCAACATACAAAACATGAAAATGCTTAAGGCCCACACCCGCGGATCGCGCAGCGCTGGACCGATGTGTTCAATCTGTCTGGGCAGGTTTCTAGAACCGATCCCTTGAAGTCGCCTGAGAACGGCGTTTCGTTCGGGATCAGTCAGCCAGCAAGCAGTCGCGGGACCGTCGGGGAGTTGGAGGAAAAAGACTATTCCCAGAATGACGGCGGGAAAACCTTCGACGGCGAAGAGCCATTGCCATCCCTTAAGACCCAGCCGACCGTCGAGACCCATCAGTGCGCCAGCCAACACTCCCATGACCACGGTACTCAAAGGCCAGGCGATGTAGAAGCGCGTGATGCTACGCGCACGCAGCTCGACGGGAAACCATTGCGTAAGGTAAAAAATGACGCCAGGGAAAAATCCCGCTTCGGCTATGCCGAGCGCAAAACGGCCGATATAGAACTGCGTCGGCGTACGGACAAAGACCATGGCCATTGCCACGAGTCCCCAGCTCACCATGATGCGGGCCAGCCAGCGCCGCGCTCCAAATCGGTACAACAATAGATTCGAGGGTATTTCGCAAGCCGCGTAGCTTAAGAAGAAAAGGCCCGCGCCAAAGCCATAAACGGTGGCGCTGAACTTAAGGTCGCGATTCATTTGCAGCGACGCGAAGCTAATGTTGACGCGGTCGATGTAAGCGGCGCCGTAGCCCAAGGCAATGAGGGGAAGGAGCCGCAGTGACGCCTTGCGATAGGCACTTTTTTCGAGAGCGGCGTTGTCTGGTGCGACTGCGTCCATGCTCTGCCTCGCTCATTTAGTTCTTTTAATAGAATCGAATCCCGCGGGGTCGGTACCAGAATATCACGGAGTAGCTCGCGTGGCTTATTTTGCGTTGCGGGCGAGTAAAAGGTGTCCGCTGAGCGAAAGATCCAATCGGTGTACTTCGCGAATCACGGGTTGGGTTGTGCTTCCGTTCTTGTCGTCTGTTCAAGCGACTCTTGAACCATGCTCCAACATAGCCGAGGGCGGCAAGCGATCGCGGATACAAGCTGCGCGCGCATAACTAAAGAAGATGAAGTTTCCCGAATGAGTGAAGAGTCCGCAAGCCAGCCGACCTTGGATAGCCACGTGCTGGGCGAACGACGGTACATTTGTGACACCGGGTTCATGAGATCGGCCCATTGGGCACGACCAGGATCTTACCGGCACGGCTATCGGCAGCGGCGTGCGCCACCGCGTCGGCGATGTGTTCGAGAGAATAGATTTGCTCGACCGGCACATCGATCTTGCCCTGTTTGATGCGCTCGGCTAGCTCGTCGTAAATTCGTACGATCTGCGTCCGATCGCGCTTGCCCAGGAAGCGGCCCAGCATAAAGCCGCACAAGTTCAGGCCGCGATAGATCAACGCCTGGGGTGGCATGTGGCAATCCTCTCCACTTAAGGCGCCGTAATTGCAGACCATGCCGCCATCGGCCACGGCATCGGCCAGGCGATGGACCGCATCTCCGCTTACACAATCGATGGCGTAGCGCACCTTCTCGCCACCACTTGCGTCAGCGATGCGCGCAGCCAGATCGGGACCGTCTTCCAGCACCTGATCGGCACCCCATTGCTTGAGAAGCGGCGAGAGCGCAATGCGGCGCACCACGTTGATGGTATGCAGGCCTTTGTCCCTGGCCAAGCCGATCAAGATTTTACCAACGGCGGAATTGGCGCCGTTCTGGATTATCCAATCGCCCGCCTTCAGCGCGACGATGTCATCCAGCAGCAACAACGCAGTCGGCGGATTGATGCGCAGCATAGCCGCCTGAGCCACCGGAATATCGACCCGCACCTTAATGACATCGCTCGCCTTAACCCGCCGTTTTTGCGCCCAGTTCTCGCGCTGCATGTTGATGACGCGATCACCCGGCTTCAGGTCACTCACTGCCGTGCCGGCTGCCGTGATGCGTCCCACGCATTCAGCACCGGGAGTTATCGGCAAAGGCGGATGGCTGGCGTAGTGGCCCTTCAACAGCGCCAGATCGGCCGGGTTGATCGGGAAGGCCAGCACCTCGAACACAACTTCGTCGGGCGCCGGGGTGCCCGGATCAGGGGGCCTCGACGCAGCGGATGACTTTGTGCGGGTCGCCGAAGGCTTCAATGATCGCTTTTTTCATATTTCATTCCCCGCCGATCCTGGCGTTAGTTGCCAACCCTTCCGGTATCCGAGTATATGGATGGCACTAACGAAGAAACCGTATCATGGATGAATTCGGCGAGGCAGGAAATCTTCAGGGCTCTGCCGGTCACGCGGAAGTGACCGGGCGGCATCGCTGTGTCTTCATCAGTTATGCCTCAGCCGATGCGGCCACTGGTAAAAAACTGTGTTCGGCTCTTGACGTAGCTAGTTTCCCCTGCTGGATGGCACCTCGAAACGTCGTACCAGGTACGCTCTATGCGGAGGGCATCGTGCGGGCGATCGACGAGTCCGCGGTGCTTGTGCTGATCTTGTCGGAACAAGCGATCGCATCCGCGCATGTGGGAAGGGAGCTGGAGCGAGTAGCGTCAAAACGGCATCCGATCATTGCGCTTAAAGTAGATCCGGCGCCGCTGACCCCGGCTATTGAATACTTCCTTAACCAGTCGCAATGGGTGAGGGCGGGTGCATTTTTGACGCGACTCAATGTCGCGTCAAACCGACCGAACGACGGTACATGGATGTACCGGCTGGGTAGACTAGCCATGGAGGGCGTCATGCTCGCCGGCGATGCATATCCGACCGCTGTCACGCGCAAAGTTTCGGTGATGGCATGACTCAGGGCTCCCCAACCCAGACGACTTTGGACAGCCACGTATTCGTGAGCTATGCGTCGCAGGACGCGGCGATCGCGAATTCCGTTGTGGCGAGTCTCGAAAGCCAAGGACTCAAGTGCTGGATAGCTCCACGTGACGTGGTGCCGGGAGCCCTATATGCCGACGAGATCGTTGGGGCGATCAACGAAGCTAGAGTCGTCGTGTTGGTTCTATCCGAACACGGAGCCACCTCTCCGCATGTTGGCAAGGAGATCGAGCGCGCGTCTTCCAAAGGCCGGCGAATCGTGGTGCTGCGCACCGACTCTGCACCGCTCACGCGGGCGTTTGAGTACTTGTGGACCATCAAAAGCCGACCCTCTTTGAACTCGCTGAAGGGGGATCCGCGATACAGGGCGTTCTTGAAGAAAATGAACCTCCCCGAATGACCGAAGAGTCCACAAACCAGCTGGCCTTAGGACACGACCTATTCGTGAGCTACGCGTCGCAGGATGCGGCTGTCGCGAACTCGATTGTCGAGGGTCTCGAAAGAGAGGGGGTCAAGTGCTGGATGGCGCCGCGGGATGTGAAGCCGGGGGCTCAGTACGCGGATGCCATCGTGCGGGCGATCAATGAGGCGAAGGCGGTGGTGCTAGTGGGGCGTTCAAGTGGCACGATTGCGCGTACGGGCAGAAGGACGTTAGTCTCTACACGGTGAAGAGCACGACAGAGCTCGACAATCTCCATAGAGATCCGCGCTACAAGGCGTTCTTGCGCAAGATGAATTGGCCAGAGTAGATAGGTGAGTACGCCTAGTCATGCCTTGATGCTGGTCAGTTTTTCGAAAGACGAAATGGTTCCGGGTGCAATATAGTCGGCACAAGTATAACCGTCGCTACTGACCCTGCCTCGATTCCACGTACATCAGACTCATGCAGCTTTCAGGCTGCGTTCGAAATCCGCGGGTGACCGATAGTCGATCGCCGAGTGCAGACGTTTTTCATTAGCTGCGTTTCGACTTCGCGCTCAGGCGATCTTGAAGGCGCTTGCGAAAGCGGCGGCTCAAGCGCAATCGCACTGCCGATTCTAAGACGACTGCGTAGTCGCCGCCGTTCTGCAATTCCATTGCATGAATCCGTTCAATATTCACGATGACCGAGCGGTGAATACGGACAAACCTCTCCTCGCCCAGATCGCGCTCTAGCTCCAAAAGAGTTCGACGCAGCACATGTGTCTCACTGGCCACATGCACGCATGCGTAATAGCCTACTGATTCGATCCAATCAATGTCCGAAACGTTCAAAAACAACACCTCGCCGCGACTCTTGACCACGAGACGCTCAGCGGTCTTCGATCGCTGCGGTGCGTAGTGCGCAAGCTTGTCCTTCGCGCGATCCAAAGCCCGACGAAAGCGTGCATCATCAAATGGCTTCAACAGGTAATCGAGTGCTCCTGCCTCAAAGGCGCGGAGCGCATACTCATCGTAAGCCGTCACAAAGATGGTCGTCGACGGCAAATTGGCACCCAACATTTCGAGCACGTCAAAACCGTTGCATCCCGGCATTTGCACATCGAGAAAAACCAACTCAGGTTTTGATTGTCGAATTACCTCTACGGCCTTAAGGCCAGAATCGCACTCGACGACGGAGCCTATATCCGGATCACGACGCAAGAGGACCGTCAGGTTACGGCGTGCCCAGGATTCATCGTCAACTACGAGAGCCCTTATCGGTTCGGTTTGTTTGTCGGGCAACAACGCCATTTACGAATCCTTAAAGGGCAGGCTCACGGTCACTTTCACAGCGCCCATGTCGATGTGCTCAAGTTGCAATTCAGAATGTTCGCCGTGCAAAATTGCCAAACGAGTGCGCAGATTGCTGATCCCGACGCCCGTGCGAGTCGCCAGCCCAGCAGTCGGGAGATCCGGGCCGTCATTGTAAATACTTAAGTAGAGTTTGCCGGTCAGAAGCCTCGCGGTAACCCGCACTGTTCCTCCGGCGGCACGTTTCGTAATGCCGTGCTTGATGGCATTTTCCACCAGGGGCTGCAGCAAGAGGTTCGGAACCTGCGCGCGCAGAAGCTCTGCCGGAATGTCCATGCTTACTTGGAGGCGTTCGCCAAATCGAATCTGTTGGATGTCCAGATAGCGCTGTAGATACTCGACTTCCTCCTCCAGCGTTACCTCGGATCGGTGCGAATCTTCTAAGCCGCGACGCAGAAATTCACTCAAGCCCACGATCATGCTGACCGCGGCATCGTTTTTATAGTCGCGCACTAACCCGGTGATGGAGTAAAGCGTGTTGAACATAAAGTGCGGCTCCATCTGCTGGCGCAATGCGGCCAGCTGCGATTTCGATAGCTCCTCATTGAGTCGCGCGGTTTCCATCATCTGGCGAGCCATGGTCTGTCGCGCATCCATGACATAGGTCGCGGTTAAAATAAGGCCATAGACGATCAGGTAAGTCAGGGCTTGATACAGCAGCGACGTGCGCCACGTGTCCACAAAGTTGGGTTGCTGTGGGTAGTCCCATGGATTAAAAAGCACTTGGAGCACTACAAACCACGCCTCGGCTACCAAACTTATCACCGCGAAGGCGGTAATGTGGACAGCGATCGTTCGGGTCGTAGTGATGCGAATGATCTCGTATCGCCTTGCCAAGCCAATGATTGGTGGAGTAGCCAGCACCCACGGCAGCCAGGATGCGACCTCTGTTGCGAAAATCAGCCACGCGTGCTGCTTGCCTATCGCACGCATGAAAAGTACGGACTGAATTCCTTCGCATAACACGCCCGCGCCCCACATCGCTGCGATCCAAGCCCAGCGGGTCGAGCGCACAGCAGCGTGGTTCTCTGTCATGTTCGTCACTCTATACCAAGGTCTTCAAACGCAGCCCATATATGCAATGAATGGCGGTCCCAGCGCAATGAGCGGTCTTGGCCCTGCACCTCGTTACAGCTACGCTTTGTTGCTGTTTCTCTCCTCCAAGTGCCAAGGAACATGATATGACCAAAAACGCGGTTACACGGTTGATTGCAGTGGGGTTGCTGGCTCCGTTCTGCTTATCGTGGGCAAGCCTTAGCAAAGGTGTATCCAGTCCGGGCAATTCTGGGAAGGCTCTTGTGACTGACCCACGCCTCGACATGATTACCGCACTGAAGGCGATGGGCCCGCATCCCTCGCTGGACGGCCAGGAAAAAGTCTTTGGTCGCCTTGTCGGAACCTGGGATGTCGAGTACACGGACTAAGAAGGATGGAAACGTAGCTCACCGCTCGGGTGAATTCACCGTTGGCTGGGTTTTGGATGGGCGCGCCATCCAGGACGTTTGGATTGTTTATCCGTCTGGGGCGCGTAAGGATCGGGAGGTTTATACGGACCTGCGCTACTACGACCCCAAGACCGGATTGTGGTCCGCATCCTTCATCGACGTAGAACATGCTTCGGTTGCTAGATTCACGGGCGGCGCAGTTAGCGACGATCGGATCGTACTCGACACCCGAGACTTTGATGGAAAGGACACTCGGTGGTCGATCAACGATATACGTCCCGAATCTTTTGTCTGGCGCGAGGAGGAGTCCCACGACGGCGGCAAGACCTGGCATTTACTGGCGGAAGATCACATGAAACGGCGAGGCGCGGTCCCACCTGCGCTGTGATCGTCGCATCCAGGGAAAGCTGACCGTCTTGGCGCAGCGCGCCCGCGCAAAATTAATTCTTGGCACGAAATACGCCATCCGTAAGTTCCACGATGCAAAGTTGCTGCCAGGTGCGCTGCCGCTCGAGCTCCTTGAGCGCATCTATGTCTGATCCGTCACGCCGGCGCTTTAGGCATCACAGCGTGGCGAGGGCGGATTAATGCAATGAATCGCTATCCACATGCAATAAGCGGTCTCGGTACCTGAGGTTACCGCACCTACACTGAGACTCGAGATTCATACAAAATCATCGGGGACTCATGATTGCAATTAAATGTGGAGCTATCGCGAAAGCCATGGGGACTGTGAGCGCAGTGATGCTGTCATTTTCGCTAGTCAGCAGAGTCAAAGCCCAGCATGCATCCGACGATCCTGTGGCTTCAGCCAACGACGGCTTTGGACTGACGCTGGGACTTGAGAGCATCGGCCTTTATTCGCCGGGCTTCGTCCGAGGCTTCAATCCTCAAGTGGCAGGGAATGTGCGCATCGATGGACTATATTTTGACCAACAAGGAGCGCTGTCCAATCGTGTGGTTGAAGGCTCGAGCATTCGAATCGGAGTGAGCGAAATCGGCTATGCATTCCCGGCACCCACCGGCATCGTGGATTATAACATGCGACACGTGGGTAACGGCACGCCGAGCGCCACCATCGTCGTCAGCGAGGGGCCTTTCCAAGCTCGCGGCGTGAGCATCGATGGCAATTTGCCTTTGATCTCGACCGAGCTGCAATTGCCGGTGGGCGCGAGCTATCAGGTGAGCACTCAAACACCATTTGGAAGTCCGAATCCCGGTTACACATCCACCGTCGTCAACGTGGGCGCGACGCCGCAGTGGAAGCCGAACGATCAACTCAGCATTCGCGGTATCGTCGATTGGACGCAGACCACTAACGCCAAAACATTGCCGTTCGTTCTGATGGCAGGCGATTACTTGCCCCCGGAAACGCCCCGAGGATATGACGGTCTGAATTGGGCGGAAGGGAAGAGTATCGCGGAGAACTATGGCGGAATTGTTATCGCACGACTGAGCCGAGATTGGTCGTTGGCGGCCGGCATTTTTCGATCTGTTGCTGACAATCCCATCAGTTACACTGACCTGTACTTAAATACACGCCCGAACGGTTCAGCCGAGCAATTCGTCGTTAGTAATCCCGACCAATCGACTTCGTCGACTTCTGGCGAAGCTCGTCTCACGGGTCATTTCGGAACGGATTCATGGCGTCAGGACGTGGTATTGCTGGCCCGCGGCCGCGACACGCTCGCGCTCTACGGGGGCTCTGATGTCATTGACGTCGGCCCCGCCTTGATTAGTCAGGATGTTCAAGTACCGGAGCCGGCATTCACTTACTCTGCGCGAACGCATGACCGCACGGACTTGTGGAGCGCTGGAGTGGCATATCGCGCCCAATGGCAGGGACGCGCAGACCTTGCGTTCGGAATCCAGCAAGAGAATTACTCTAAAGAGGTGAGCTCCCCGGGTCTCCCGGAGGCGGAGGTCTCCGATCACCCGCTGCGCGCGTATGGCACGGCGGCGATAGCCGTGACCGAGCGAGCGACGGCCTACGCGTGTTACACCCAGGGACTGGAGGATTCTGGCATTGCGTCGAGCAGCGCGGAAAATCGTGGCGCAATCCTGCCTGATGCCCGTACCTGGCAAGCGGATGCTGGACTGAGATATTCACTCACGCCACAACTGAAACTCATCGCGGGCATTTTCGAAATAGATAAACCTTATTTCAATCTCGATACCAGTAACGTAGATCGAGCACTCGGACGACAACGCGCCAGCGGATTTGAATTCTCCGCATCCGGCGAATTGGTTCAGAATCTTAAGATCACTGCCGCGATGTTGCTGGGCGAGGTGAAGGTCATCGGACCCAATCTGCAGGCCGAGGGTGTGGGTCCCTTCGCGTTGAATCAGGCCCGCTTTCTCACTACGGTCAATGCTAACTATAAGCTTCCGTGGGCTTCGGCCCTTTCCGTGGACATTGCAATCACTCATTTTGGATCCTATCCGGCCAGCCTCGATGACGTGGCACAAGGTCCAGCGGCGACACTGGTGGCTGTGGGTGGCCGATATCGGTTTAAGATACTCGGAGCACCAGCGACCCTTCGTGTGCAGGTGCAAAACCTGACCAATGAATATTTTTGGAACCTTGCTTTCAACGCCCCCGTATTCAGCCAGTATCAGCCGCGAGCATTCTTCGGCTATCTAACCGCGGACTTCTGACGGAGTCTTTGAGGCTATGAGCGAAACACCCTGCGCCTTCGCCCGCGACGCTTCGCCAAGACGCAACGCTATCCCGCTTCGTTCGCGGACCAGCCAGGACGTCAATGTCCTGGCGCTCGCGACAGTGTTGCTCGCCCATGTCCGGTTGTTCGCTGGCGTGCGGCCTGTGCGCAGAAAGCCAGTAATTTGCCTTCCTTGGCAAGTCCCGTTCGGGGTATATGCCTATTGATCTACGCTATTCCTTGCTGCGATCAAGCTTCGCGCCTCACCACTCGCTGACGCTCGGGGCATTGCGCTGTGCGGTCCATGCTGCGCGCAAGCCCTGGGCGTACTTTCCATGTACGCCCGTTCGTGCGTCTCACCCCTGGGGGCCGCCGTCGCCAAGGTCTCCGGCGTTCGATGCGGACAAACGTCCGCAAAGTCGGTGCGCAAGCAGTGTCAGCTCGCCGACCCCTTATATTTCAAGCACTTACATAGCATTTGAGGGCGATCCGGTGGGGCCTATAGCGCGTCGCTTTCCACCGGTGAGGGCATGCGGATCAACGCATGGGTGCTCAAGGGGGTGCCTCACCTAAATCAATTAGTCAGTGAGCCACCATTCAGACCGCTGCTCTAGCCATTTCAGGCGATTCAAACATTCTCCGTCGCGGCGCAAATTGAAGCCGTCGATCAACAAATACTTGCTCAAGGAGATTGAAATGAACAACATCAACACCCGCGCGGTCCGCGCCATTACGATCAGCACCGCGATTGTCCTCGGCTTCAGCGCAGCAATAGCCTCTGCCAACACCTCCAACAGTCAGTCGGTGAACGACGGCGTGAAGCAATATACGGTGCGCTTTGCCGATCTTGATTTGAACAAGCTCGATGGCGCCGCCGTCCTGTACCGCCGCCTGAATCAAGCGGCGGCCATTGTTTGCAGTCCCCTGCAAAGCCGGCGTGCGGAAGTGGCTGCGCAGTATCAGTTGTGCGTTAATCATGCGATCGCCGGTGCAGTGGCCAACGTCGGCCGTCCGATGTTGTCGCAATACTACGAGTCACAGACCAAGGGCTGGAAGTCTGCCGTGACACAACTTGCCAGGGTCAATTAAGTTGATGGGAGACACCATACCGCGCGGAGGGAGCGCCGCGCGGTATGGCCGGGGATTTCGATGCGATCAATCCCTGACAAAGAATGGCCTCACTAATAAATTGCGATGTCCGTTGCGTTGGGCTGGATGCATGACACGAGTAGGCGACCCACTGGGGGCAAGAGCGCGCGACAATGCTAGATGTCATTTATTACTTCATGGCTGGCCAAAATAAAGAGGGTCCCCCGCGGGGCCCCTAAGAAGTTGGCGCTGGGCCTTCTTGCCGTTTCGGCCGAGAGTCGGGTGGCAGTGCCACTAAGCTGCCATCGAGTGGGAACGCCTTCAGTTCGGTGCTGAATCCGAGTCCTTCATTGTGCGGGAAGGCGGCGCCGATTCGCGTCCACTTTTCTGCGTCTTGCCGTTGTGGTTGTTGCTGACGGGTCGGAAGAGGGCGCCTTTGGTATTGGGAGAAAGCAGATCTCACGGGAGTGATTGCGCAAGAATTTGAAACCGGCAAGGCCCTTGCTGTGTATTACTCTTTGAACAGCATTGCTAATGGGTCTACGCCACTCGTTTGGGAGGGACTTTGCGCGTCACATATGCATGCGTATTGACTGTCTTAGCGGCCGTCGCCCCCCTGACAGCCGCCTGGGCCGGCCCGAATGCCAAAACATCGGGGCATCAAGCGCGACATTTCGTGGAATTGTATCGGGACGATTGGGGTGTCCCTCACCTCTACGCCGAACGCGAAGAGGACGCCTTCTACGGTCTGGGGTACGCGCAAGCCGAAGATCGTCTGGAAGGGCTGCTTCGGAAATTCCTTGCTGCCCGGGGGGAGTCCGCGTCGGTATTTGGAGCAGAAGCTGTTCCGTCTGATCTACGCGCGCGCCAATGGATGCAGCTCGAGCGGGCTAAGGCGGGCATCAAGAATTTAGAGCCACAGCTGCTCAAGGACTACCAGCTGTTTGTCGCCGGCATCCAGCAATACATGAGCGATCATCCCTGGGAAGTACCGACCTGGGTCCCCCCAATCGATCCATCTTTGCCGATCGCTGTAATGAATTCGATTCTGTGGGGCGTTGACGAGGTGGGCGGCATCGAGGACTGCTCCCGCGGCGGGGCGGCGGTGTCCGAAGAGAGCCGGCGCGATCCAAATGCTGGAGGACTAAGCGTTGCATCGAACGAGTGGGTGCTGATGCCGTGGAGAACGGCCGATCACGTGGTCATGCAGTTGGAGGATTCGCATGTTCCCTTCGAAGGTGAAGTCCGCGCGTTCGAGTTCCGCCTCCATGCGGGGAGCCTCGAAGTGTCCGGTTTCTCGGGCGACGGCCTCGTGCTCCCGGTAGCGGGGCACAACAGAAATGTGGCATGGGGTATGACGGCCGGCGGCCCAGATGTGGTGGACTGCTACGCAGTCGAAGTCGACCACGACCATCCTCGAAGGTACCTGATGGACGGCAAGTGGCACCGCATGATCACAAGGCAAGTAACGATCATTGTGAAAGGAGGCTCCCCGGTCGTCCGGGACTTTGAATACACTCGTCACAACGGCGTTCTATCTCCTGTCGTGGCGCGTCGCGGTGACACGGCCTTCGTCGTGAGCTCCCCTTACATGGATCAAGCTGGACGGGTCGAGCAGCAGCTCTACCGGATGGATGAGTCCAAGAACATGCAGGAGTTTCGCCAGGCGATGGAACTTCTCGGTCTATTCAGCCAAAACGTCATGGCGGGCAGTAGCGACGGGCATAGTCTGTACGTTCGGGCCGGTCGAGTCCCTATTCGACCCGACGGCTACAACTGGCGGGCGCCAGTACCGGGTAATACTTCCGCTACAGCTTGGCGCGGGATTCATCCGTTTACAGATTTGGTCGTCGTCGAGGACCCGGAGGCAGGTTATATGACGAACAACAACGTCGCTCCTGACATGATGACGGAGCAACGATCTGTTGCCGCAGACCGGTACTCACCCGAAACCTTCAATGACCTTCCTGGCTTCAACAATGCTCGGGGGCGACGTGTGATCCAGCAGCTGTCGAAGGCCTATGCGTTTTCCACAGAGAATGCGATGGACCTTGCGTTCGATGAACAGTGGGAGGGGGCTGCAGACTGGATCGAGGCCCTGCGCCAATCCCTCAACGACAGAGCCGATCTCATGAGCACAATGACGCTGCCACTTCGCCGCTTCGCTGATCGTATTTTGCATTTCGACGGTCAGGCCCGACAGCAATCCGTTGCTGCGCTGAACTATCTATACTGGCGTAGGGCAATAGGGAAAGCTGGGGACGTGGCACTCCCAGAGGCCATCACCAGCCACCGGGAACTGACATCCCAGCAGAGACAGGCCCTGCTAAATAGCCTAAAATCGGCCATGACCATCATGACTGCCGAACAAGTCAATCCAGAAGCCACGCTGGGCGATGTGTACCGCGTAGGACGCGGAGGCTCATCGTGGCCCATTGGTGGTGTGAAATTCTGGGCGGGCTCGGAGGAGATTACGACGCTCCGTGCGATGCAATCAGAGGCTCCAGATACACAGGGATTACGCTGGGTTACGGCCGGACAGCGGCAACCCTGCCTAACCGTATTTTCAAATCCAATTCAATCCTTTACATCAGCGCCCTTTGGCCAAAGTGACCACCCAGAGTCACGGCACTATTCGGATCAGGCGCACCTGTTGAGCGAACGGAGATTCAAATCCACATATTTCAACCGGGCCGAATTACTCAATCACGTCGAGTCCAGGACGGTGCTAGAAATTCACTGATCATCCGGGATTTCCCCAGCCGGCAACCTCCGGAAACCAGGCTTTGCTACGAACCCGGCTATGCCGTCAGCTTAGACATCATGGCCCCGTCAATGCGGAGCGGGTCGCAATAGCTAGGATATAGAGGTCTGCCATCGAAGGGGTCAGCGACATCCCTTGGCGCGCGCAACTGCGACTAGCGCAGCGGTACCGGCTCCTCAGTGCGAGGCACTTGCATCACAACAAGGTCTGCGTTACGACCGCGCGCGAGTTGGCCGGATTTATCTGGGACATCTGGCGGACACATGTCGATCCGCGACATACCCGTGAAGGTAAACTAGGGGTACCGAGCACAAGGGGTGCCGCGCAACTGGCGCCGTAAGAGATTCGTTTGGATTATTTTGAGTGGGCGTAGAGCTTCACGGCAAATCGTTGGCCTTCGGCGTGCTTGCCGCTTACAGGGACCCGGAGCTCTTGGGCGGCGGGGTTCCATTCGAACGGTTTCGCGTCGATGGGATGAGTTGAGAATTCCGGATGGCTCTTAAGGAATCCCAGTACTCCAGCGCTGTCGATGCCTTGGCGTCTCATTTGATAGACGAGGCATGCCAGCCGTTGCATGGCGACGATGTCATAGACGCGAGCGGGATAGTCGTCATAGGCGTAGAGCCAATTGCGACGAGGATCTTGCCCATGGGATTGTAGAGAGAGGTAATCGATGGGAAGACAGCTGTTTTTTCTTGCCGGCGGAGATAGGGTTCTTTCCGGACAGACCATGTCGATGGATTGGTGTCGGCGAATTGAATTCGGACGGCCACCTGTTTGGCCTCGAGGTTTTCTGTTGCATTCAGTTTAGAGTAATGTAGTTGGAAGCGATTCGAGAGCTTCTGCCACCAATTGAACGATTGACCTTTCAAATGCTCGATGGCGGAGGCGGACATGGTGCTAGTAAAGAGTGATTGTTGGGCGCGCATTTCCGCCGACAGAGCCTTGCCCACTTGCCAGTCAGAGATCGCAAACGGCGTTACCATCTATTGATGCCTCTCATCCATCAGCGTCAGCTCAAATGAGGGGTCGGCGATCATGTCGGCGAGAAACAGGAAATCGGCGTGCAGCTGTGCAGCCGCGATCAAGATAGATGACAGGGTTCCATTACCCTCGAAGACCTTCTTCCACATGAGCTCGTCTTGGGCGAGATCATCGATGGCTGCGAGTTGTTGCGACCTTCCAGGCGACTGAATGCGTAACGCGATGCCAGCCAGAAAAAGCGAATGTTCAGGATTGGGAACGTAATAGAAGGGCTCAAAAAAGCTGGGTGTTGCCGTATCGTAGAAGCCCGATAACTTAAACAAGTCTCGGTAGCGCTCATTTAATTCCTTGTTGTCGGCGTTGAGCGTCTCGATATGCTCACGTTGCGATGCGGCCGCATGCCAGATCGACGCTTTGAGTGCTGGACAGCATTTAAGGTCGCCTCTGAAGACTAGTGTGTTGGGATCTTGCTTTGGGAGTGCCTCCAATGCTCCGTTCAGATCCATCAGCAGGGCGGGCAGGCGCTCGTTTTAATGATCGATTGCGGCTGATCCAGCCGCAATCATCGAGACTTTCGGCGGGGCGTGGAATCCGGCAAAGGCCACGAAGAGGTTGTCTTCGGTGGCGTAGGGGTTGGGAGGCGGTGTCAGCAGTGCCTTCGCCTCCGGCGTCAATGGCTCGTCAAAACTGTTCGCGATAAACGTGCCGATGAGGATCAGGACAAGGAGTGCGGTGATGGATCCTAAAATCCAGCCTAAGACTTTAAGAGTTTTTCGGAACGGAGGAGGAACCGGCATCGCGGTGAGCTTCCGCTTGATGGGCGGGCGGGTCAAATGGCGAGGGTGTTATTCGCGAGGTCGGTCTCGTATTTCATAGGGTCCCGGCTTCTTGCCTTTAGGACGCCTGCGACAGTCCGACACGAGCTCGGCTAAGTATGCCAGTGCAGAACAATGGTCCCGCAGCGAGGATAGGACGCCCAAGCGGCCCCGGCCGGACGAAGAATCCGTGGCCGGTGCACGCGCGATATGTAATGCCTGGCCCTATCTGACAATTTTTGACTGCTGCCGGCTCTGGATGCAAACTTCAAGCGTGCTTGGTCTTAATACAACAACATCTTAAAGAGGGACTTCTTATGGCACGAACAAAATCGACAATGTTTGTCAAAGCGCTAGTTGTTACCGCGGCTGCGGTGCTCATGTCCACATCTGCAACGTCTGATACATCAAACCCATTTCTTGGCAAATGGGCGCTTGATCTCGAAAAATCCACTTTTCATCCGCCGCCATCCGGAATGAAGAGCCAAACGATCATTGTGACCGACGCTGCCGGAGGCGGAACCCACAATGTCATTGACACCGTGGGAGCCGATGGCTCGACCTTTCACGTGGAGTACACGAGCGCCAATGACGGTAAGTCCGTTCCGACGACCGGAGATCCCGACAGCGATTCGATTGTGCAAACCTCAATTAACTCGAAGACGGTAAAGTCAGTTTGGTTGAAGGCGGGAAAGGTGACCGCCGCCGGTACACTCACCATATCGAAGAGCGGCAAAACATTTCGAGGACCGTTTCATGGAACCAACGCCGATGGATCTAAATGGAAGAACTACTTAGTGTATGTCCGTCAGTAAAGATCGAGATCACTGATGATGAGGCCGGGCAGAGACGGTGTGGCTCTGCCCGGTCATCACCCGATTGTCAGACCCGATCGCAAAAGGCTGAGCCGAGCGACGAACGCGCCGGCCAGCAAAGCGTGACGACTCAAGGAATCGAACGGCAGTCATCGGCGTACGAGGGCTACTCCGTAATTGACTAGCAACGGAGGCGACAGCCCGCGTTGGGCTGGCGCGGCCGGTGCTGCTGATGATAGAAGGGCAGGGCGCCGTATTGGTCTTTAACCGAGACGGAATTCACCGAAGCAGGGTCAGGCTCTCGCGGATCGGCCAAATCCCGGATAGTGTCGACGGTGCTCCTGCCCCCTTAGGATAACCATGCACAAACGTCTCCTCGTCGCCGTATCGTTTTGCGTCTGGCTGTTATCGGCACGCGCAGCGGATGCCCCCAGCGCCCAAGAAAGCGTCGGCTTGGCCCACGGACTTGGCAACGGACCGAACGCGCTTTGGCGGAGAGTTCGAAAGGAGAGTTAGAGTCACGCCGCTAACTCGCCTGTGCCGGGCGAGGGCAGGACGCCCGAACGGTCCGGTCAGACGGAGAATAATTACTCCGGAAAGTTCATCTTGCGCAAAAACGCTTTGTAGCGGGGATCGCTGCGCAGTCCGGAGAACATACTGTTGAATTGAATGTAACCGAGCACCGGGTCGCGCTGCTGATAGGCCCGCTCCAGCCAGTCAAAGGCACTGTCTGGGTCGCTGCACTCTGTATGAGCCATGTCTATGACAGACGGACGGCTCTGGCCATATTTTGCAATCAACTCGTCCAGCACCCGCTGAGACTCCTGGGCATGACCTAAGGTGTGTTCGATGATCGCGTGCATGCACCAGCGCCAAGGCTCGATCGGCTGTCTGTTATTAGTTTTTTGCGCCTCCATCGTCTTGCCAGTGGCTAACTCGTTGGCTGCCAGCTGCAGAATTGCCAGTGCCGATTCCGGGCTCAGTTCCAGCGCGTGACTTAAAGCGCGATGTCCCGGCGCGAATTGACCGATTGCCATGTTGTACATGCCTAGTAGGGCCCAGGCGTTGACATCTAGCGGCTCGATCTCAGTCGCCAATAATGTTGCGGTAATGGCTTCGGGAAGGCGACCCACGGATGCCAGCAGTATTCCATATCTGCGCTGCGTGCCATCGGAACGGGGGTCGAGCGTAAGAGCCTTCTCAATATCCACCTGTGCCCCATTCCAGTCCCACTGCAGAATCGCGCGCGCAAAGCCGCGCGCCGAATAGACCTCGGCAAGCCCTGGTGCGAGAGAGACGGCCTTGTGGGCGGCCGCAATCGCCTCCTCGGCACTCACACGCGGGTCAGCGCTGTATAGCATCCTTTGGGATATGTTGATGGCCAGCAGTGCATAGGCCGACGCGTAGCTTGGATCCAGGCAAACGCCTGCTGCAGCGCTGCAGCCGCTCGGATTTGTCCGTCGACTGCGCCGCGATTGAAGAACTGCTTGGCGAGCAAATAGTGCTCGTAAGCTTCCATGTTGGACGTGCGATGCGGGTTCACAACGCCTTCAGCCGGTAGCAACTTGGCTTTTAGCGCCTCGACGACAATGCCCGCAATCTCGTCCTGAACCCTGAAAATGTCCTCGATATCCCGGTCGTAGGTCTTGGACCAGAGGTGGTAGCCGTCGTCAGCGCGGATTAAGTGCGCGGTAACTCGGATTGTGCTGCCGGCTTTGCGCACGCTGCCTTCCAAGACATGTGCCACGCGGAGTTTTTCCGCGATGCTGGCGATATCATCGGATTTTCCCTTGAAGGAGAAGGAGGAGGTGCGGGCGGGCACCCGCAGGTCCCGCACTTGCGTCAGCATGTCGATCAGTGCCTCGGCCAGGCCGTCGGAAAAGTACTCTTGGTCCTTCAGTGCACTCATGTCGGCGAACGGCAGGACGGCGATGGATTTTTCCGGGATTGCGCGTTGGGCGGGTGCGGCCGAATGCATGGTTGGCGCGAACGATTGGCAGGATGCGGCTCCGATTCTCGCGGGCGTCGTAGGGTGGGGCGAAAGCAGGTGCAAGACTCTTTCGACGAAGGCGGCTGACATTTCGCCGGTCGGAATAGGCGTCCACTGAACCGCACGGAACTGCTCTGGAACTCGCGCGTCTTGGTCTCTCGTTCCGTCAATGACGACGGGGACGAGAAATGGCTTACCGTCCGCCATGTCGTGTGTGCGGGCGGCGGCGAGCTTCCATTCGCGCCTGAAGTAACCTTCGAGTCGCGACTGCGTGTTGGCCGAAATGACAGGCATGAAGAGTGCACAATCCCGGATCTCGCGGCGAATCTTCTGGTCCCAGGCATCGCCGCCCCGAAGTTCGCTCTGGTCGAACCACACTTCAATGCCGGCGGCGCGCAATGTGGCGCAGAGCCGCTGCGCCGGCGCTGCGTCTTCGGCGGCATAGCTCAAGAAGACCGCGTTCTTCGACTCGGTCACGGGGAGCCTTAAGTGGTTCTTATCAGTTCGGGCCTTAGGATGCAGGACGGAAGGGTGCGGCGCAACGCTTTGGGGCATTGGGGTGCAAGTGGATGTGGGCTGCCGGGGCTCTAGTTGCCAACCTGTCCGGCATGCAGGAACATGCGGGTAACTCAAGAAGAGCCCGTGCCATGGATGAAGCCGGCCAGTCGGGAATCCCTCAGAGCGCGCAAGCGCCCGAACAGCCGCGCCGTGTGTTCATTAGTTATGCCTCGCACGATGTGGCGGTTGCGCAAAAAGTATGTTCGGCACTGGAGGCGGCTGGATTTTTCTGTTGGATCGCTCCGCGAAACGTTGTACCTGGGACGCTGTATGCCGAGGGGATCGTTCGAGCGCTGGATGAGGCGACGATCGTCGTCCTCATCCTGTCAGTACAAGCGGTCGCATCGGCGCATGTGGGAAGGGAACTGGAGCGAGCGGCGTCTAAGCGGCATCCGATCATTGCGCTTAAAGTAGATGCAGCGCCGCTGACACCGGCTTATGAATACCTTCTAAATCAATCGCAGTGGGTGAGGGCGGATGCCTTTCCGACGAGATACAAGATCTCGTCGGACCGACCGAACGACGGTACATGGATGTACCGGCTGGGTAGACTAGCCAGGGATGGCGCGATGCTCGCCGGCGATGCATATCCGACCGCTGTCACGCGTAAAGATTCGGTGATGGCATGACTCACGGCTCTCCCAACGAGACAATCTCGGAGAACCACGTTTTCGTGAGCTATGCGTCGCAGGATGCGGCGGTGGCGAATTCCATCGTCGACAGCCTTGAAAGCCAAGGACTCAAGTGCTGGTTAGCGCCGCGCGATGTGAAGCCGGGGGCGCAGTACGCGGATGCGATCGTTCGGGCGATCAACGAGGCGAAGGCGGTGGTGCTGGTGATGTCGGCGAATGCGGTCGACTCCGCGCACGTGGCCAGGGAAGTCGAGCGCGCTGCGTCCAAGCGTAAGCCGATCATTCCGTTTCGAATCGATACTGCGGCGCTTAATCCGGAGCTAGAGTATTTCCTATCGAATTCGCAGTGGATAGATGTGCCAAAGCTGGGCATGCCGGCGGCATTAGCCAAGCTCAGAGAGGCGGTGGGGCAGGGGTCGGCGACTTCGTCGCAAGGCCTTCCCGTTGTGCAAGATGTCGGTGGAAGGGGCAGGCGAATCGCCATCGTTGCGACAATAGCCATCGGAGTTGGCTTTGCGGTGGGTGTAGGTGTTCATTTCTGGCCGTCGAATCATGTCGTTGCGCAGAGGCCGACGGTGGCAACTGTAACTGACAAATCCATTGCCGTTTTGCCATTCGCCGATATGAGCGAAAAGAAGGATCAGGAGTATTTTGGGGACGGCATGGCGGAGGAGATTTTCGATCTGCTGGTGAGGATTCCAGTACTGAAAGTCATTGGCCGGACGTCGTCCTTTCAGTTCAAGGGCAAAACCGAAGATCTGCGCAGCATTGGTACGCAGCTCGGGGTCGCCTACGTCTTGGAGGGCAGCGTACGAAAATCCGGTGATCGGTTGCGGGTCACTGCGCAGCTGATCGACGCACTGGACGGATCGCATTTGTGGTCCGAGACTTTCGAAGAGAATTTCGGCGATGTTCTGGCAATTCAGGACCGAATTGCGTCCGGCATTGTTCGGGCACTACAGGTAACTGTGGACACTGACGTTTCCCAGCGACAACGCAAACTGGCGAACGCCGATGCGTATACGCTGTACCTTCGTGGCCGCCACGCGCTTGACCGTCAGGATGAGTCGGCATTTCAAGAGGCGCAGACTGATTTTGAACAGGCGCTAGCACTCGATCCATCGTTTCTCCAAGCCGCAGAGGATCTCACCAGCACTCTCGCTGGGCAGACCGCTGAAGGGTTCGTGCCGGTCGAGATCGGGTGGCAAAGAGTGGGAAGCGCTGCCGATCAGGCGCTGCGCCTAAACCCGAATTCTGGTTTGGTGCATTCGATTCTGGGACTACGCCACGCATTTTACGAGTTTGACTTCGAATCGGCAGATAAAGAAATCGCAGCGGCGTTGAAGTTTGCGCCGCGCGATCCCTCTGTACTGGGCGCTGCCGCCCGATTGGCTCTCTTTGACAACCGGCTTGATGAGGCGCTACGACTGGGGAACTCCTCTATCGCGTTTGACCCGCTAAGTCCGCTCAACCTGCAACTTTCTGCCTACATCAATTATGCTGCGGGAAAGTTACCTGCGGCCGAGGCGGCAGTTCGTAAGTCTATGCAAATCAGTCCAAGCGCGATCGGAGACCATTACCTTCTTGGGTTAATTCTGCTCGCGAGCAGCCCAACCGCGGGCTTGAAAGAGATGGAGATGGAAACGCCCGACGGCGGCCGTGACGCTGGACTGGCCATTGTGTACTACGCACTCGGGCGGTATGCCGATTCGGATAGCGCGCTAGCACGACTGACGAAGCAGAACAGTTCCGATTGGGCTTACGGCATCGCCTTGGTTCGCGCCTACCGCGGAAATCGAGACGATGCATTTGCATGGCTCGACAGATCATACTCGCAGCGCGATACCAGCCTACAGTTCCTCAGATGGGAACCGCTCCTCAATGACCTACGTGGCGACCCGCGGTACAAGGCGTTTTTAAAGAAGATGAATTTGCCAGAGTAGGTGACCACGCACACCCTTAGTTCGGATCGCCGTGAAGCCATTGGGCTGCGCAATCCCTGCTGCGCCCAAGCCCTGGGTGCCCATCCCTGGTCACCCGTCGAACGCATGCGTTCGACCCGTGGCGGCTGCGGGCGAAACTCCTGTTTCGCACGCTCCGCACTAAGGGTGTGCGCGTCCACCTTGAGATTTGGCGCGACGGTAGTAAGCGGCTGGGCCGCATTAAGAACTCAGGGAAGGAAACATGAAACTCACGATACGGGGGATCGGCCTGACAGCGGTGCTGACCGTGGCTGGCGCTGGAGCAGTTTTCGCCGGTGGCAGCGATGTAGTGATCGGCGACATCGACGATCTCTCTGGGCCGTATGCCGACATCCAGGGCCCGGCTGCGGTCGATGCCGTGAAGATGGCGATTGCAGACTTTGGCGGCACAGTGCTCGGTCGGAAGATTGTCACCCTAGTCGCGGATCACCAGAACAAGCCGGACATCGGTGCGACCAAGTTCCGCGAATGGGCGGACCAGAACGGGCTCAACATGCTAATGGCAGGATCGAATACCGGTGTTGCCATCGCAATGGCGAAGCTTGCCGCGACGAAGCAAGTGCCGTTCTTCATCGTCGGCGCGGTCGGCGCAACACTAACAAACGAGGACTGTACCGCCTACAGCGTCCACTACGTGGCTGACACCACGGCGCTCGCCAACGGTACGGCAACCGCAATCATCAACAACAGTGGCAAGACCTGGTTCTACCTCACGGCCGACTACGCATTCGGCACGCAGCTGCAGAACGCGGCATCCAAGGTCGTGAGTGCGAATGGTGGGAAAAACCTCGGAGCAGTGCGAGTTCCGCTCGCGACGTCGGACTTTTCCTCCTTCCTGCTGCAAGCGCAGGCGTCCGGCGCGCAGGTGCTGGCATTCGCGAACGCGGGTGCCGATTTCAGCAACTCGCTCAAAGCCGCCAGTGAGTTCGGAGTTACCAGGACGATGAAGCCCGCAGGGCTGAACGCGTTCATCACCGACATTCACAGCCTCGGTCTGCAGACGGCACAGGGTCTGTATCTCACCACGGCATGGTACTGGGATCTGAATGACGAGACCCGCGCTTTCGGCAGACGTTTCTTCGACAAGATCAAGAGGATGCCGACCATGAGCCAGGCCGGCTATTACTCTGCAACGATGACTTACCTGAAGGCGGTCAAGGCCGCGGGGACGACCGACTCGGATAAGGTCATGGCGGAGCTGAAGAGGATGAGGATCAATGACATGTTCGCCAAGGGCGGGTACATACGCGCGGACGGCGTGATGGTTCACGACATGTACGTCATGCAGGTTAAGTCCCCGCAGGAATCCAAGTACCCCTGGGATTACTTCAAGGTCGTGAAGGTCGTCAGCGGCGAGGAGGCGTTCGGCCCGATCACCGGTCGTTGTCCGTACGGAGTATGTGTAAGATGTGAATGTACTTTCAAGGATTTCATCGCGATTCGCACACACCATCTGCCACCCGCTACGCACTAGCGCGTACGCCAAGCTCTTCGGAGAAATCTGACTGTGGATAGAGGAGAAGTCCCCTTGGACGTTGGCGGCCGCGGGTCATACTGGCGTTTATACGGAGGGCAGCATCATGGAAACCATTCCGAACTTTGAGCCGGGCTCTTCCCGGCGGCAAGATCCGGTCGAATCCGGTGAAGACGTCAAAGAGCCGCCGCTGCCGGAAACGGTCGGGCTCGAGGAGAAATTTCCTCGCAAGGGTGGTATCGAGGGCGGCGTCGAGGAAGGAGCGAGCGTGGACTAGGGAGTCAGGAGTCGCTCTTGACTCTCTCACGACGGGATTTTTGATCGCTCTTTTGCTGGATAAGCAGCGGCAGGACGTCCCGTAGCTGCGCGCGAGATTTAATCGCGACAATGCGCGGACTGGCTAGTCCCGCGACAAAGGCCACCGAGGTGGCCTTCCTGGGACAGAGTTTGAGGCAGCTGGTGAAGACGATTCGCGCTTCGTAGTCGCGCTCTTTCATCTCACCTTTGATCCTCTTCGCCAAAGCCTTAGGTTTAAGGTGCCTTGGACCGTCTTTGCGGTGCCGACAATCCTTGCAAATGAGCACGAGGGAATCCCAGCTCGGGGTTTCAACGCTTCGGTCACTGTGTTTGGGCTTTTTGCTCATGGCCCTAGTGTGTACGTATGAGCGAGGTTGTCTATCAGAGCGTGCCTCGTTTGGAGTGTGGGGATAAAAAACCAATCGGCGAAACCGACAGCGTCGGACGAGGCGAGACCCTCGAATAGCAGCGGCGTGGCATCGCTATCGTGGCGACCCTGCTCTGCAACAGGGTTTACAACCGAGATGACTTCTGAATCTCGTGTATTTCGGCGAGATACTCCGGCGTTTGGTAGCCTGTAACGGCGTAATCCTGAATTGCATGGGAGAGTTCACCAATGCTTAGCATTAGTCGATATGTGCAGGAAGTGTATCGACGGTTGCGCCCACTTTGCGCGGTGGCTGTGAAGGGTCACTTTCAGCGATCGGTCGCGGCTGCCGTTGCGCTCGGTGGTGTGCTTTTTTGTTCGCCGAGCGGCGCGGATCCGAGCGGCTATGCCTCGCTGGTAAGACGGGTTTCTCCGAGTGTGGTCACTGTTCTCGTGGAGGAAGCAGCCGTTGGTGCAGGTCACCGGGCGGCTTTAAGGGCAAGGGCGCGTGACTATGACTCGATGCAATCCGCGATTCAGCGGCTGCTGTCCGGGGTCAACGGTGATCAATCGCGCGACGATGGGGCCACCGCCTCATTGGGATCGGGATTTGTGGTGCGCGCGGATGGGTTGATCGTCACGAATCGGCACGTGATTGTCGGGGCTCGCAAGGTTCATGTGCATCTGCCAGATGGCCGGGACTTCATCGCGGATATCGTTGGCGCTGACGCGTTGACCGATATCGCACTGCTGCGAGTCCACGCGGCGAACCTGCCGGCGCTCCGGTTGGGGTCTTCCGAGGACGTGTCGGTCGGCGATGCGGTGATTGCGATTGGTAATCCCTTCGGACTGGGTCAATCGGTCAGCGCGGGCATCGTGTCGGCACGCGCGCGTGCACTGGAAGACGATCCCTACATCAATTTTCTGCAGACGGATGCCGCCATCAATCGTGGTAACTCTGGCGGTCCGCTCCTATCGACTGCAGGAACTGTGGTGGGGGTGACCTCTGTCATTTTCTCCCCGAGCGGTGGCTCCGTCGGCTTAGGATTCGCGATACCCGCGGAAACCGTATCTGCAGTGATCCGGCAACTCGAGGCGCACGGTCGCGTCGAGCGTGGGTATCTGGGAATCTCTGCGCAAGAACTGACGCCCGAGGTGGCTGCGGCATTGCATGTAAAGGTTCCTGGCCACGCCGTTGTCACGGCACTTGATCCGCAGGGCCCATCGAGGGAATCGCTGGCGATCGGGGATGTGTTGTTGACCATCAACTTGACCCCCGCAACATTCAAGACGTTGAGCACCATCACGGCTCGATTGATTCCCGATTCGCTGGCGACCATTAGGATCGCACGGGATGGGAAAGAGCAGTCGCTCGCCATCAAAGTGGCTCGTCTGCCTGATCCGCCCGACGATTCGGCTGTCTCCGGCGGACAGGATAGTTGGGTGCCCGCGTTGGGATTAGGCGTTGCAGAAACGACAGTCGATATTCGCAAGGCCATCAAGGCCGACACTGAGCCCAGTGGTTTCATCGTGACGCAGCTCAGGCCCGCTGGCCCGGGTGCGGTGGCAGGCTTAAAGGTCGGAGACCTCATCACACATGTGGGAACCAAGCAATTGATCGCCATCTCGGAGCTAGCGACGGTTCACGTTCCGACTCGACAGGCGCCACTGCTGCTGCGTGTCGTGCGCGAGGGATCACCCGCGTTTGTCGCACTCACTGGGGAGACTGAAATCTCTCTGCCGAATATCCCGCACTAAGGTGTAGAAACTCAGGAATCACCGAAAGGTTGCGTCTCGACCCCTTTCTGCCGCCCACGAGCGGCCGCTATGGGGTCTCTCCATACGCGTTAGCCAGAGATCACGTCAATCCAATTTCGATGCGCCCACCCAGATTTACAGGCCGCCGCTTTGCGACTATCGAGACCATTAGGCGATGGCGTCCCACATGGACCATCTGAGTCGCTGTAAAAGATCTTGTACCACTCGCGGTTTTCATCGCATATATATACTTCAGCACCATCGCCGAGTTGGTCGAGTTTTCGGAAATGTTTATCCGGCCCCGATCTCACTGTCAGATAACTGGCATCCTTAAGGCCATGCACCTTCGCGTAGTTACATACGCCGGAAGGTTCATGACCAGGGGAGGAGCTATCCGCTAGCGCGTGACTGTGCTCCCCCACGATCGAAATCACCGCCAACGCAATTTTCAACGCGTTCCGCTTCGCCACCCTACCACTCCGCGCCGCAAAGAATCTGGCTCTAGATTACTGCAAGAAGTGAACGCCCGCTTTCCGTCCGTCATTCCGGCACGTCGAACGACCGGCTTTGTTAAGGGTTGCCCGATATCTGCCCATCAACTCTGAGTAACGCCATACCTGCTGAGGTGTGAGGGCAGATGTCGGGGAAGCCCCAAGGGAGGAAACCGCGGCGGCGTACTGAGGCCTCAGCGGCAGCGATGAGCTATGGGGATTTGAACGGAGGCGCCAGGGCCGGCCAGCTGGATAGTGGAACCGATGCGTATGCCACGGCGCCCGGGGTTGTAAGAGTGATGAGGTTGGAGCCGGATAATGGCGATGGTGTCGTGCAAGAGCGCGGGATACCGTCGGACATGAGCATGGGCAGTCGCGCCAGCCAGCTTCGATGAAGCGCCAACGATGAAGAACGCTGTGTTGAGCATTGGGTGCTCATGAGGACATCAGCGAGATCGGCGGTCCGCGGATGTGCTGAGCGCGTGCGAAGGTCTCGATGATGAGCATCGGGGCCCCGCAGTGCCGGCAGACAAAGGTGGATCGAGCGCAGGTATCGCTATGATCCGCGGACGGTTGCGGTGCCGGTTGATGCAACAGCTCGCGAACGGCCGGGATATCGCGCTGGCGGTTGGCGTTGGCGAGCAGTCCATAATGGCGGATGCGATGAAAGCCCGACGGCAGTACATGTAGCAGGAAGCGGCGCATGAACTCCTCGGCGGGCAGCGTCATGATCTTTTGGCGCGTGCGGCCATCTTCGCGGTAGTCCTTCCAGCGGAAGGTGACGCCGCGATCATCGTGGGCGATGAGCCGGGAGTTGGAGATGGCGACGCGGTGCGTGTAGCGCGACAAGTACGCCAGCACCGCTTCGGGTCCTGCGAAGGGGCGCTTGGCGTAGACGACCCACTCGCACTGACGCAAGGGGCTAAGCCAGTCGGCAAAGGCATCGGCATCGGCGAGGTCCACGTGCTCGCCGAAGAACTGGAGCTGCCCGTCACGGTGCAGGCGCTGTAGCTCATCCAGGAAGCGACGCCGGAACAGGCGCGAGAGCACTCGCACCGAGAGGAAGAACCCCGGCTTGCACGGTACCCACCGATCGGCATCCGGCGCAACGCCGCCGCCAGGT
>Ga0302324_100004977_pt1 | contig 29243 bp, 17 predicted proteins | sample Palsa_T0_1_FD_201949 | JGI IMG/M metagenome (GOLD analysis project Ga0302324, IMG submission 201949) | Peat permafrost microbial communities from Stordalen Mire near Abisko, Sweden - Palsa_T0_1 | ecosystem: Environmental > Terrestrial > Soil > Palsa > Peat permafrost | place: Sweden: Abisko...
TGCCAATTCCGCTCAGCAGAATTGCCTGCTGGCCGTTTCCAGGCGAGAAGTGCCCGAAGGTGGTCAGCGCTGCCGTCCGCGAACCAACCGTGGTTGGCGTGAAGTAGACGTCGATATAGCAAGTGCCCACCGGGCCCACGCTAAAGGAGTCATCGGCGCCACTGAAAACGCAGCCATTGGTGGGCGCGGACTTGAAGGAATAATCCTCCGTGTCCAGTCCGGTGAGTTCGATAATGCTCACGTTCACCGTGAGGTTGCTGTAGTTGTGGAAGTTTGCCAGGAAGGCTGGGCTGGTCGTGCCCAGCAACGTGGTCGGGAAGCTGTGCGGATCAGGCTCGATCGCCACACGGATCTGTCCTGTGCCGAACAGGCCGACGCCGACGGAACCGCCGGCCGTCAGCGGGATGTAGGCCTGAGCCGTCCTGCTGTTCTCATCCTGCGGCGTAAAGACGAAGGAAATGGTGCAAGTCTTGCCAGCGGCGAGACTCGTGGTGCAAGTGGTAGCCGATACGGAATAGTCGCCGGGATTCGCTCCCTGAATCTTAGGTGTGCCGAGTCCGATCGCTGCCGTGCTGGTATTGCGTAACGTCACGGTCAATGCGGTGCTGGCGAAACCAGCCTCTTGTTTCGGGAAGGTGAGAATCGTGGGCGAGACGGTCAATAGGCTCTGGGAAAGAATCGTCAACCCGCCGACCGTAGTGTCGATCACCGCGATGTCGGGCCTGCCGTCATTGTTGAAGTCGCCGACCGCCAGGTACCCCGGGTTGGTGTTCGTGGGATACACAGCCTGCGCCTTGAAGGTTCCGTTGCCGACTCCGAGAAGCATGGAGACGGAATTGTTGCTGTAGTTGGCGACCGCCAGGTCAAGAGTGCCGTCGCCGTTGAAGTCGTTGGTCACGATCATTTGCGGGTTCACGCTGACTGGATAGTTGACGTAAGCCGCGAACTTGCCGCCGCCGCTGCCCAGCAACACCGATACGTTGCCCGATGCCGTAGCCACGGCCAAATCCAGAATGCCGTCCTTGTTAAAGTCGGCGGTCACTACGCCCGTCGGCAATCCAGCCGTGGGATAGTCCACGTGAGCGGCAAAGGTTCCATTGCCCGCACCCAGCAGGATCGAAACCGTATTGTCGGTGGCATTGGGAACAGCCAGGTCCAATAGTCCGTCGTCGTTGAAGTCGCCGACGGTGATGCCTTCCGGACCATTTCCCGTGGCATAAGGAATCTGCGTCTGGAAGGTGCCGTCGCCGTTGCCCAGCAGAACCGACACGGTGTTGTCCTTGTAGTTAGCGACTAACAGGTCCGGGACGCCGTCATCGTTCACGTCAGCAGTCGCCAGCCATTGCGGGTTATGTCCTACAGCGAACTGTCGATTGACTGTGAAGGTGCCGTCGCCGTTGCCTAACATGACCTGCACCATGTTGGTGTGATTGAGCAGCAGAACAAGGTCTTGATTGCCGTCCCCGTTCAAATCTACCGCGATGATTCCGGTCGGAAAGCCCGAGACGATGGGATAGTTCACGGCCGTCTGAAAAGTGCCGTTGCCGTTGCCCAGCAGAATGTCGACGCTATTGGAGGAATTCGCAATAGCCAGGTCGGTAATTCCGTTGTTGCGGAAACTGGCAGCCACGACGGCTGTCGCCGACGGATTTAAGTTGCTGTCGTTGCGGGCCATGAATACGCCCGTGGTCGACTTGGTTACGGGAAACAGCGTGGGAAGCGACGCGCCGCCGCCGGGAGCGGGATTGCTCACGGTGATCGATGCGGTGGAGGCGGTGGCGATGTCAGTGGCCAAAATTTCCGCCGTCACTTGCGTGCTGCTGACCACCGTCGTGGTCCGCGGGCTTCCGTTCCATTTCACCACGGCACCCGAGGCAAATCCGGTTCCGTTTACGGTCAGGGTAAAGGCAGTTCCGCCGGGAGCGGTTGCGGTGGGCACCAGCGGCTGGTTCACCAAAGGAATCGCATTCTGGGCCAGCACCTGGGCCGGCACCAGAGCAGCCAGAGCAATCAGGATGAGAACAGCCTGAACCCCTGCCCGCCGCGAACCCGTCGTCAGACGGAAGAAGTTGGCACAAATTTTCTTAACTGTTTTGACCTGCATAAAGTTTAGTCTCCGAATCCATTCGCTTGCGCCGGTAAGCCGGCACAGCCCGGGATAGTTAAGGCCGCCATAGGCATGGTCGGTCCCGTTGAAAGTTGTTGGGGGAAAACGCTGCCAGCAAAAACCAACCGCTATGGCCCCTACCAAAAGCTGATTCGTGTTCTTTGTTTTTTCTTTCTTTCAGAGCTGAGGCTTTCCTCAATCAAAGGCTCTCAGCCCGAGTAGTTCCAGTGAAACGTTCCACACAAACACCGAACCGGAGAGAATGTAGCGGCGCCACAAGCGCCGGGGCTCCGCCCAGAGGCGAAACAGCCACTCCAGTCCGTTTTCCCGCATCCACGCCGGCGCCTGTTTCAGCCGGCCGGTGTTGAGATCAAATGCCGCTCCGATTCCGAACATGGCCGGGACATTGAGCTTGTCGCGGTGCTCATACATCCAGGTTTCCTGCTTCGGAGTACTCAAACCCACCCAGACGATGTCGGCCTTCGAGCTCTCAATGAGATTCACCGCTTCTCTGTCTTCGTCTGCGGTCAGCGGACGAAACGGAGGACAGTAGGTTCCGGCGATGCAAATGCCGTGGCGCTGCTGCAACGTTTGCGCCAGGGCGTCCGCAACTCCGGGCGCGCCGCCATAGAAAAAGTGGCGATACTTGTTTCCGGTCACTGCACAGAAAGCTTCCGTGAGCTCTGGTCCGTACACTCGCCGCTTCATTGTCGAGTGGCCGTGCCAGCGCCCCAGCCAGACCAGCGGCATACCATCGGCCACCACCAGCCCCGCCTCGCCCAGAATTCTGCGGAAGCGGATATCGTGCAGCGATTCCGTGATCCCGTGCATTCCAGTGACTGCAACATAGCGGCTGGGCCCGCGCTCCGCGATCCAGCCTTCGACCCTCGCGATCGCGTCGGGAATCTGCACCGCATCGACCCGAACTCCGAGCACCCTGAAAGTCGGGCTCCCCACCGGTTCGGTGGGAAGCTCTTCTTTCGCGAGACCTTCGTTCGCATCGGTACCGCTTGGCAAATCCAGTTCAGTTGACATATTCAGCAGATATATTCGATAGACGAGCCTCGCGCTAAACGAGGCACAGTTGTAGACCAGTACTCCGTTCTCGAGAAGCGATCAGGGGAGGAATTGGAGCGATTAACCAGCCGGAGTCAAAACCTCGGCTCGCTGGCTGGCGTACTTGGGCGACTTGTGGACCTCGGATTCGATCCACTTGTAAGTAATGGCGAGCCCTTGCTCCAGCTTGATCGAAGGCTGCCAGCCCAGTACGTCCTGCAGGCGTGAGTTGTCGCTGTTGCGGCCGCGAACGCCCTGTGGACCTGTGAGATTGTGGCGCTTGGAAACACGCTTTCCTGCCGCATTGGCAACCAGGTCGACCAGTTGGTTAATGGTGACCAGTTCGTCGGTGCCCAGGTTCAGAGCATCGCGATAATCGGAAGCCATGATGCGGAGCAAACCTTCGACGCAATCATCCACATACATGAATGAGCGCGTCTGCTCGCCATCGCCCCAGACTTCGATCTCGCCGTGGTTGGCAATCATGGCAACTTTACGGCTGATCGCCGCCGGCGCTTTTTCCTTGCCGCCGTCGTAGGTGCCGAGCGGACCGTAAACGTTGTGGAAGCGCACAATGCGGGTCTCAAAACCGTAATCCTTATAGTAATAACGGCAGAGTTCTTCGGCAAACAACTTCTCCCAGCCGTAACCCGGCTCGGGATCGGCCGGCATGGCGTCTTCTTCGCGCAGCGGCGTGACTTCAGGACTCAACTGTTTACCCTGGGCATACACGCAAGCCGAGGACGAGAAGAGGAATTTTTTCACGCCATTCTGCTTGGCCGCTTCCAGCATGTGGGCGTTGATGAGAATGTTATTGCGGCTGATGTCGGCGTGGTTGGCGGTGATGTAGCCGATGCCGCCCATGTCCGCCGCCAGGTTGTAAACCTGGTCAATGCCGCCGCGCGTGGCCAGCAGGCACATGTCGAATTTACGCAAGTCGGTAATCTCAAATTCGTCGGCCGGGCTCTTTTCGTATTCTGGATACTTGATGTCGACTCCCCGCACCCAGTAGCCGTCTTGCTTCAAACGACGGACTAAATGATGGCCAATAAATCCGCCCGCTCCGGTTACCAAGACTCGTGTTTGCTTGCTCATTTTCAGGGTTCCTCTCCTAGGCAAAATTGTGGTTCAAGTTCAAAAAAGTGTTCGGGGAAGGAGGTGCAAAACTTTGCTGTTTAGTGCTCAGACTATCAGCCAGCAGCCTTGCCCCTACAACCTCCGGGCAATGTTGAATAAGCGGATGAAGCTGTTTCCGGCCCAAAAGCCTCGCCATCTGCCCTGGATTGAAGCAATTGGACGGCCAAACAGACCCCCGTTCAAGTGGGCTCTAAGTCATTCTGAAACAGGGTTATAACCAGGCCAGCAAGTCGAAAAAACATTTGCTTTAAGCTTAACCCTGTGCCTAAGACTCGTTCTAAAGAGAAAAAAGCTAACCAGCGCGGCTTTTGTTTTGAAAGGGCGCGGCTTCAGCCGAGCCGCAAGCCCGCACAAAAGAATCCCGGTTTCAGCCGCTGGGGAATGCTGGCGGCATTGCAATCGCCTCAACCTCAATCCGCGCCCGGCGCCGGAGCCCGCTCACTCTGCTTCGGCATTTCCGCGTTGCCTTTTCTTTCACGATAAAGCCGCAACAATCCCAGCGGGGCGAAACAATAAAGCAACAACACCGCTTCATCAAAGATTCGATAGGTGCGGTACAACATCGAATCGGAGAACCGTTCCAGCCAGCCTGGATTTCCCGCGCTGGCGCTGTCCGTCTCCGCGTGCGCCGGCCAGGCGCCGTCGTACTCTTCGCGCCACAGGTGGGTATAGCGCGCGATTTTTCTCTTCAGCGCCGCGGGCAGAACTTCCTCGCGCGGGCCCATCGCCCGGATCTGTTTGCTCTTCACCATGGCATGGTGCTCGGCTTCGTAAATCGCGGAGCGTTCCGCGTTCTCCAGCGAGACCATACGCGAATCGAAAGGAATCTGAAGAAACTCGCAGATGCCGCGCAACACGCTCTCCGGCTGTCGCACCAGTTCTTCATACTGCAGCAGATGCACGGGCGCTCCCTGGGCAGCGACGCGATCCGCGCCCTTCTTCATTTCGGCGTAACCGAGCAGCGCCCGCAGCGTCATGCCGGACCGCGAGAACCACGAAGCTTTGCGGCCGGCCCGCACGATGCTGCGGCAAATGTCCGCAGGATTGCGGTAGATCACGATGAATCGCGCCGCCGGAAAATCTCGCGCCAGTTTTTCGATGGCGTCATAGTAAGTCGGCGACTTGCATCCCCAAATCGCGTCGCCCGCATGTTCGCGATAAGCCAGCTCTGTGGCCGCGCGCAGGCCCGCGACTTGCGCGGGAATGTTTTCGTGCGCTATCTGGTGACGCGAGAGCGCCCCATTCCAGAATTCCCAGCGTTCCAGCCAGTCCGACTTCGCCTTCCCGCCCAGGAACAACGGCCACATCAGCGGCAGGTCGCCCTCGTACATCAGAGCAATCCGCGGATGCTGATTCAGCAGCGCATACAGCAGCGACGTTCCCGACCGCCACATCCCCACCACGAACAGCGGACCCTGGAAAGCGGTCTGGGAATCGGAGGGCAAATCGCCATCGGTCGCGCCCTCGTGGGAGAGCGCGTTCTCTTCGACCGTACTCAATTCAGTTTTCATATCGTTTGAAAAGGCGTTGTTTCTGAAAGAGCCCGGCTTCAGCCGCGCCGTAAGGCATCCAAATCCGTCCGCGGCTTCAGCCGCCGCGGAACCCGAGAGAAATTGTCAGGCCGGGCTGGGACTGGCTATTAATTGCGGAAGCTCGCCCTTCCGCTGGCGCCGCAAAAACTCCGCGTAACAGACAATCGCCAGGAAAAGGAACGGCGCGTGCCAGCACATCTCCACGTTAAAGAACGACCGCACCGTGATGGCTGCGAATATTCCGGCGATCTCCGGCAGCCATTGCCGTTCGTCATCGGTGAGTGACTTATCCCAGTAGCTGCGGCCAATGATCCACCAGGTGCCCAGCACCGCCAACGTAAACGGGATGAGTCCCCAGAAGCTCGAGCCCATCAGCACTTCCATCCAGTCGCTGTGAATCTGCGAAGCTTCGATGCCCAGCTTACTCAACACCGCGAACTTGCCGGCGGCAAAGGCTCCATAGCCGGTGAACGGACGCTGCATGAATTGCTGGAAGGCAAAGGTCCACCAGTCCACGCGGGCGCTCATGTGCGTGATCTGAGTTTCGGTCTGGTCGCGCGCCAGGAACTGCATCACCCTGGGGCCCAGGCTGGTAAATATCAGCGCCAGCGCGACGCTCACCGCCCCCAGCACCGGCACCCAGAGTTTCCGTTCATAAATAAAAATCACGAACGCGCCGACGATGAAACCTGCCATCGAGTTGCGCGTCTGCGAAGCCGTAAGCGTGATCAGCCCCACCGCCAGCAACAGCATGTACCAGGCCCGGCCGGACTTTTCTCCCTGGCTTCCCCGCGGCGATATCAGCCGCGCCAGTGCCACCAGGGCCACCACCGCGCTCGACGATCCCAGACTGTTGTAGGAGATTACTGGCCATACCGACGACAACCGGCCCATCTCGTCCAGACATTCCGATGGCCAGATTGCCGCACCCATCCAGGCCACAACGATATCCAAGCCGTACAACACCCATATCCAGTTGCAGACCTTGCGGATTTCTCCGGCCGACTGAATCGTGGCGAGAATGGCCGCCACGGTTGCAATGTCGAGCAGGATCTCAACCGACTTGTACAGCGTCCATGCCGGAAACACCGACCAGACGGAGGAAACCAGGCATACCGTGCCAAACACTGCCAGCACACCCACCAGACCCTGCGTCATACTGCGCCGCCAGGTGGTCTCGCGATTGCGCAGGCGCAGCCATAGAATCACTACCACGATGAACTCGGGGCCGAGGCGGAAAATGGCGAAGGCATCCACCGGATTGGCGGAAGCTACGGAATTGTCGCGCAGGCGCAGCACCAGGGTGCTGAACGTCAACAGGAAGAACAGCCAGTGCCACCACGTCCACGACGCCTTCAACTCCAGCAAATAAGCCCAGCCCTGCCGCACTCCCCGAAACGCCACCACGCTGATCGGGGCGATTAATACGATCAACGCGATCATCGGAAGCACGCCCACCCGTTCGAAACCGCCCGACAGGGCGTAGGTGCCCAGGCTCATGACCACGCCCAGCGCGGCAAAGACCGCGAGCAGCGTAAGATTGCGCCTGTTGGCAAGTCCGGGTTGTGTGCTCTCGAAATTCATTGGGATGCCGGGTTTGAAAGGATCGCGGGTTTGAAAGGGCGCGGCTTTAGCCGTGCCCATAGACGCCCGCTCTTGGTACGCAGCGCTTTTGGTGCACAGCGCTTTGGGGTGGCGCAGCGCTTCAGCGCTGCGATATGGCATTCCGCTGATTGAGGGCTTTAGCCCCCGCGCTTAGCGCCCGTCCTTCAGCGCCTCAAGCACTCCGTAATACGCGGGCTTCTTCTTGTAGTTGGAATCGAACAACACCGGATTCGCGTCGCTCAGGCCCTTCGCCGGACGCAGCCAGGTCGCCGCGTCGTACAATCCCCACACCGTGAAAGTGGTGCAGTTGGAGTCCTTCAAACAGGCGTGCGCGATGTTGTAAAAAATCTGCTTCTGATTCTCGTACGGATCCTGGAACGCTCCGGCCGGTCCCTGGTACACATCCATTTCCGTGACTTGTGCCTGTAGGTTGTTCTTGCGGGCCTGATCCAGGAAGTACTGAAATTCGTCCACATAGGTGGGACGCAGCCGCTGCGCCTCCAGATGCATCTCCGTGCCCACCGCGTCGATGTGCCCGCCCAGCGCCCGCACCCGCTTGATCAGGCTGAAAAAATCGTCGACCTTGGCCTTATCTAAGCCTTCTTGGCCGAAGGTGTCATTCAATAAGATCGGCACATTGGGATTCGCCTCGTGCGCGTACTGGGAGGCCTTGGCAATCATCTTGTCCTGCCCGCCATGCTCGTAGCCGCCAAACAGGTAAGTCCAGCAGCCGTTGTGCCCCATGGAGACCGGTTCATTCACCACTTCCCAGGCGTAATACATGTCGCCGCCGTGGCGGACAATGGTCGTGATGTCGTCTTTGATAATCTCGTCGATCTCATGCTCGGACCAGCCGCCGCAGCTCTTCCCGAAATGCAGCCACTCCGGCGATGCCGTGTTGCGATACAGCAGTCCGGCGCCGAACAGCTTCATGTTGTGCTGCTTGGCGAAGCGCATCTCTTCGTCCATGACGTCGAAATCGTAGTGCCCGCGCTCCACTTGGATCTTATCGGGAAAGGTGACCGCCCGGTTGAACTCCCGTCCCATAATCTGCTGGTGTCGCGGATCGAGCTTCCAGTAGCGCGGCTGGATGAAGACGCCAACCCCAAAATCCAGCTTGTCAGCGTACTGACGCAAGGTTTCGTTGTCGCTATCAGGAGCGCGATTGGGCATGCTGTTCGGAGCGCTCGCGGCGTCGCTCGGCGCACTGTTCTGTCCCCAGGCCACTCCCAGCAGAATCATCCCCGCCGCCAATGCCGTCGCGCACTTAATTCCCGTCGCTCTCATGCCAATTACGATTGATTTCTTACCGGTCATGGTCGTCTCCGCCCAACTTGAATTGTGGCCAGAGAGACATTCTAGACGCTGCTTAGGATTCGCTGGCAAAGCCTACTCGTAGCGCCGGCATCCTGCCGGCTGTCGCGTGGGCGTCTCCCCATGCCGCGGTGCCGTAGGACTTCAGCTCGATTTATTACTAAGCTTCCGCCGCAGCCAAAGCCGGAACCGCATTCACTTTCTTGCGCAGCAGATACCAGGCAAACAGCAGCGCCGCCGCGTTCGAGAACACGATGCCCAGCACGCATCCCCAGAGCCCGTAGATCAGGGTGAGCGGTACGCCCACGGCCAGCGACAATACACTCGCGGCACAGCGCGCATAGAAAACAGACTTCGGCGACTCCATGCCACGAAGTACGATGGTCGGGCCAAAGGCCGCGCTCCACAGAATCGTCTCCGCCGCCACATAAGGCAGCAGGTACGACACTTCCAGGTACTTTCCGTGGTACAGAAGATGCAATACCGGCCCCTTGAACGGAATCACGATCAGCCAATAGAGTGTCGCGCCTCCGACATACAGAAGCGTGATCCAACCGGTTAATTTGCGCGCGCCGGCGCTTCCTTCCTCGCCGTGCAGGCGGGCCGCGTAGGGCAGAAAAAGACAAGCCAGCGCGGTGAAGCTTTGTTCCAGGGGCAGCGCCAGGTTCATCAGCGCCCGCAATTGCCCGGCCTGGGTCAGATCCTTGAACCACCAACTCAGCAGCGGATAGTACATGTAGTACGGTATCCAGGTCGCCGCTGCAGTGGCCAGCGCCCAGCGCCCGTAATCCCAGTGTCGGTCCCAGGTCTGGCGCAAATGTGGCCCGGGAACTTCGTCGCTCAGCGTTGTCCGCACGTGGAACAGCAGATAGGCGGACGTGAAAAGCGCTCCCACCGCCATCAGCGCGAAAGCGGCGAAGGGCGAGAGCAGTCCCCGGTGGTAGACAATCCACAGGCCCCCGGTGACCACGATGCAATAGATGAGCGCGCCCATGGCCGCCCGCGCCGGAGCCAGCTTCATGTAGTACGCCCGCCGCGCCAGCGAGAACAACAGGATGCAGGGCGAAGCCAGGGTCACGCCCAGCAACGCTCCTGGAAGTCCATTGCCCGCACCGCGTTTGACAGCCACCACCGTCGCCACGCCCAGCACGATCAGCCCGAAACCGGTCAGCCACAGGTGAATCCGCAACAGAGCGCCCAGATATCCGCGCAACGACTTGCGATACGCTCCGCCGCTGAACACCGCCATGGGCTCAAGCAGCAGCGCTTGATACAAGAACGTGAGTAGCAAAGAAATGGAAAGCGCCAGCGCAAACGCGCCGTAGCGTTCCGTCGTGAGCCAGCTGCCCAGCCAGATACTCACCAGAAAGTTCGAGCCCGAAATCAGCGCCTGATCAAGAATTGCCAGCCCGCCCTTGCCCGCCCAACGTGCGGCTTTGGCCAGAGCAGGAGCTTTAACGCTCGCCGCCGCGCTCTCCAGCACAGTCGGCCGCTCGTCGACCACGGCCACGTTGGAATCTTCGTAACGCCGATCTTCGTAACGTTGAGTCATGAGTTTTTCGGGGGTTTGGTTTGAAATGGCGCGCTTCAGCCGCGCCGTGGGGTCTCGTGATGCTCTCCGGCTCTAGCCGGGGTTTACCGCGCGCAGAGTTGCGCTTCCACCTGCGCCGCCTGCGCCGACTCCAAGCGAATTTTCAATTGCTCCGCCAACGTCTGCACCTGCGGTTCGCTGAGCATGCTGACGTGGCCTCCTGGAATCTCGACCACTTCGAGATTTCCGGTGGCCAACTGCCGCCAGCCGGCGAACTCATCGTTCACTCCGCGCAGCGATTTCTCGCTGGCGCGAAACAGCGTGATGTCGCCCGAGTAGGGCGTTGGAGAATAGTGCGTGCCCGCCTCGTGAATACCGCGGCGCACATTCTTCAGTGCCTGCGGCAGGAATATACGGTCAAAGCGCCGCTTCCAGTTGCGCGCGTACTGTCCGGTCTTGCGCTGGATGTAGTCAAACTGCTCGCGCGCCGGCATCTTGCCGAGTTTCAGTAACAGCGAAGTGGCCGGTTCATACTTTCCCGGAAAGGTGTCGAGCAATGCCAACTGCGTTACCTGCTCGCCCGCCGCCTGTAACTGGCGAGCCATTTCAAACGCCACCGTGCCGCCGAATGAAAGTCCGCCCAGCAGATAGGGTCCATGCGGCTGAATGGTTCGAATCGCCTCCAGATAATGCGCCGCCATAGCTTCCACCCGCGCCAGGCACGCCTGCTTCCCGTCGAGGCCCTGGGCCTGCAATCCGTAAACCGGTTGATCGTTTCCCAGATGCCGAGCCAGGTCACGGTAAATGATCACCGTCCCGCCGGCGCCGTGAATCAGAAATAAAGGCCGCTTCGCGCCCAGCGGCTGAATCGGAACCAGTGACGACCATGACGGCGCCCAGCCCTTGGTCCGCAGCAGGTCCGCCATGTGCTCGATCGTCGGCGCCTGAAACAGAATCGTGATCGGCATTCTTTTTCCGAAGACCTGCTCCAGACGGTGCATCAGCCTTACCGCCAGCAACGAATGCCCGCCCAGATCGAAGAAACTTTGCCGTACGCCGATCGGCGACTTGCCCAGAATCGTTTCCCAGATTCTGACCAGCTGCGATTCGAGCGCGTCTTTCGGCGCGGTCAAGCCCTGGGTGTCGGCGGAATCGCCTGCACTCGGCGCCGGCAAGCTTCGGCGATCGACTTTGCCATTCGGCGTCAATGGCATGGTTTCAAGCTTCACGAAAGAAGACGGCAGCATGTAATCTGGCAGCCGCTCCTTCAGAAATTCGCGCAGTTCGCCGCTGGTCGGAGCCGGCTCTTTCGCCGGCACGAAATAAGCGACTAAGGTTTTTTCTCCGCGAGCATCTTCCCGTGACACCACCACCGCCATATCAATTCCCTGGAAGCGGCTCAACAAGGCTTCAATCTCGCCCAACTCCACGCGGAAGCCGCGGACTTTTACCTGATCGTCGGTGCGCCCCAGGAATTCGATGTTGCCATCCGGCAGGTAGCGCGCCACGTCTCCGGTTCTATAAAGACGTGCGCCCGGTTCGCCGGAGAAGGGATCTGCCACAAACTTCGCAGCCGTCAGCTCCGCCCGGTTGAGATATCCCCGCGCTACGCCGCTCCCGCCAATGTGCAGTTCGCCGCGAATTCCCACTGGCTGCGGCTGCATCTGCGCATTCAGAATATGAATCTGCGCGTTGGCAATAGGCCGTCCGATGGGTAGCGGAGACGGAATTTGCGAAGCCGAGTCGTCGAGCTCATAGGAGGTCGCAATCACGCTGGCCTCGGTCGGGCCATAGGTATTCACCCAGCGCACGCGGCTGCCGGCCAGCTTCATCCAGGCCGCGAGCGTGACTGGCGAGGCCTTCTCGCCGCCCACTATCACCAGCCGCAAGCGCTCGGGTAAAGGCTCGTTCGACTCCGAAAGCTGGTGCACCAGTTCGTGCCAGTACGCGGTCGGCAGATCGAGTACGGTAATGCGCCGGGCCCGGATCCAGCGCACGAACTCGCCCGCCGCCAGCGGCATCTCTTCTGTTTTGAGCACCAGCCGCGCCCCGCTCATCCACGCCGGAAAGATTTCTTCCACCGCAATGTCGAAGCTGATGGAGGAAAACTGCAGAACATAATCCGCCGCCTGCAGCTCGTAGAGCCGCATGGCCGCGGTATTGTGGTTCACCAGCCCGCGATGCGTCAGCTCAACTCCGCGCGGTTTGCCGGTTGATCCCGAGGTGTAAATTACGTACGCCAGATTCTCGGAATTCAGATCGATGTCGAGATTGTCGGAGTTTTCCTGGTCGATGGTCTTCCAATCCCGCGGCAGGCTGATGACCTCGGCGTCAGGAAAACGCTCCGCGCTGCGCGCGTCCGCAATCAGCACCTGCATCCCCGAGTCTTCGACCATGTAGGCCAGCCGTTCCTGCGGATACTTCGGATCGAGCGGCAGGCAGGCGGCTCCCGCCTTGAGCACCGCCAGCAGCGCGACCATCATGTCGGGCGAGCTGTGCAGGCAAATTCCCACCGGCGTATCCGGACCCGCGCCGCGCTTGCGCAGATAATGCGCCAACTGGTTGGCCCGCGAGTTCAACTCGCGATAGCTGAGCGCCCGTTTCTCCTGCTGCACCGCGATCGCATCCGGCGTGCGTTCCACCTGAGCCTCGACTAACTGGTGGACGCATTTCTCGCGCGGATAGTCGACCTGCGTCCGATTCCATTTGGCTAACTGCGCCTTCTCCGAGTCTGAAAGCAGCGGCAGCACCGAGATCGGCCGATCGGGATGCTCGACCAGACTCTGCAGCAGCGTCTCCCAATGGCCCAGCGTACGGGCGATAGTCGGCCCATCGAACAGATCGGTGTTGTAAACGAAACGTCCGCGAATTCCATCCGGCCGGTCTTCTAATTCAAGATCCAGATCGAACTTCGCCGCGCCCACATCGACCGCCATCTGCCGCAAATCCCACTCCGGCGAAATGTCAGGCATCTGCGGGGCCAGAGAAATCAGCACCTGCAGGATCGGACTGCGCGTTAGGTCGCGCTCCGGCTGTAACTCCTGCACCAGCGTGCCAAACGGAACGTCGTCGTGGGAGAGCGCGCCCAGCGTGACTTTGCGCGCCCGTGCGAGCAACTCGCGGAAACTTGGGTTCCCGGAAACATCCACGCGCAGCGCCAGCGGATTCTGAAAACATCCCAGCAAGCCCTGCACTTCGGATTGCTTTCGGCCTGCGCTCACTGTGCCGACGATAATGTCATCCTGTCCGGTATAGCGATGCAGCAGCCCGACAAATGCGGCCAGCAGCGCCATGAACACGGTTGCGCCCTCGCCCCGCGCGGCGCGCCGCAAGTCGTCACTTAAGCCTTGCGGCAAACGGAAGGCCTGCATCGCACCGCGAAAGGTCTGCACCGCGGGGCGCGGGCGATCGGTGTGCAGCTGCAGCACCGGCAAAGCGCCGCTGAGTTCCTTGCGCCAGTATTCCATCTGCAGTGCCAGCGGACCTTCCAGCTCGCGTCCCCGCTGCCACGCCGCAAAGTCGGAATACTGGATCGGCAGCTCTGGCAAAGACGCCGTTTGATCGCTCGAATAAGCCCGGTACAGCGTCATCAGCTCGGGCAGAAATACGTGGTAGATCGAGAGCCCGTCGAAAATCATGTGATGAAGAGTCAGGATCACCTGATACTCCTCATCTGCCAGCCGGGCCACGCTGGCCCGCACCAGCCGGTCCTGCTTCAGGTCGAAGGGCTTGCGGCTCTGCTCCTCGGCCTGTTTGCGGGCTTGCAGCGGACGTTCTGCTTCCGGCAGGTGACGCAGATCAGTCACCGGCAGGCTGATTTTTTCCGGCGCGCGCACCACCTGCATGGGCGCGTCATTCAACAATTCAAAATTTGTCCGCCAGGCCTCGTGGCGGCGCATGATCTCCGACAGGCTGCGTTCGAGCGCCGGGACATTCAGCGCGCCCTGGCGGTGAATGATGACTGCCTCGTTGTACATGGGAACATCCGGCGCCATCTGAATGTGCAGCCAGATTTGCTCCTGCGCACAGGAAAGCCGGACAGGTTCTTTGCCGGCGCGCGGCTTAATACCGCTCTGGGCGAAGCTGCCCTTCAGATATTCTTCGATCGCGCTGCGCTTGGTTGTGCTGGATGAAGCGCTGGAATTTGTACCAGAAGGCGCAGCAGAAGATATCGGGCAAGAAGTTGAGGCCGGCTTCTGCGCCGAGTCCGGGCTCTGAGAAACCACAGTCGGAGATTCGACCTTCCTCTGACCATCGTTCGGATCAGAGCCTGCTCCCGCTCCGCGATTCCCCAGATTCACCTTCAAAGAATTCAATCCACGCAGGCCCGAGTTCGTCCGCCACTCCAGTTGCTGCGGCTCCAGCTTAAGATTCGGAAAGCGCCGCAGCAGGGTTTCAAACGCAACCTGCCCTTCGGCCCGCGCCAGCGGCGCGCCAAAACAAAAATGCGCCGCATATCCAAACGCCAGGTGCCGATTGTCCTGCCGCGTGATGTCGAAGCGATCAGGATCAGGGAATCGCTCAGGATCGCGGTTGGCCGCCGCCATCACGGCAATCACCGCCTGCCGTTTCTGGATTTTCTTGCCGCCCAGTTCGCGGTCGCTGGGCGCCAGCCGCGCCGTATGCTGGCTCGGACTTTCGTAGCGCAATAATTCTTCGACTGCCGACGGAATCAAAGTCAGGTTGCCGCGCAGCCGTTGCAGCTCGCCAGGATTGTTCAGCAAGGTCAGAATGCCGTTGCCGATCAGATTGGTCGTAGTCTCCTGCCCGCCCACCATGGTCACAATGGTGTTGGCGACGACCTCTTCTTCGGTCAAATGATCGCCATCCACTTCCGCCGTCAGCAACGAATGGATCAGACCTTCGCGCGGATGCTGCTTAATCTCTGCAATTACATCCCGGAAGTAGCGGCCCATCTCGTCCACGGTGCGCACCATCAATTGCGCGTGATCGGGATTATGCTGAAAATTTCCCAGCATCTCGGCGAAGTTCGCCGACCACTGCTTCAACTGGTGACGGTCGCTGACCGGAACGCCCAGCATCTCCGCGGTCACGATCGCGGGCAGAGGTTCGGCCAGGTCGGCAATCACTTCCATCCGGCCCTTGGCTTCTACTGCATCCAGCAGACGGTTAACAATGTCCTGAATATGCGAGCGCAGCAGTTCGACCCGCGCCGGCATGAATGCCTTCGAGGCCAGGGCGCGCAGCCGGGTGTGCGCAGGCGCGTCCATGAACAGCATCTGCTGTACCATGACCTGCGCCACCGGACCCAGCCGCGATAGTCCCATCGCTTCCAGTTGCTCGGGGTTGGGCGTGCGATCGGCGGAGAAGGTGTGCAGCACCTCCAGAACTTCGGGGTAGCGGGTTACCACCCAGGCATGCAAAAAAGGATCCCAATGCACGGGATCCTGCTCACGCAATTTCCGGAACAGCGGATACGGATTGGCCACCACCTCGGGATCCAGCAGGTGGTAAAGGCTCAACTCCGCATCCGAACTCTTCGGAGGCGTTGCGGGAGGCACTATGGGTTCGGTGCGCAAGGCCACTAGGCGACGTCTTCCCTTCGCATCCCGGCGGGCGCCAGTTCGCGATTGTGGGCCGGAACAAGCTTTGCCGCTTCAAGCTTTGCCGCCTCAAGCTTATGAAAGATCAGTCGCTCAATCTCCTCCGACATCTCGGCGAGCGTCGGATGCTCGAATAAACTAAGCAGGCTCAAATCCACGCCGAAGGTTTCGCTGATCCGGGTGAGCAGCTGTGTTCCCAGCAAAGAATGCCCGCCGCGGAAAAAGAAATTATCGTGCACGCTCACGCGCTCCACATGCAGCAGCGGAGCGATGATCGCAGCCAGCTTCTCTTCCACAATATTGCGCGGCGCCAGATAGTTTTCGTCCGCCAGCATGTTGTCCGGGTGCGGCCTCGGCAGCGCCGACCAATCCACTTTGCCGTTGCTGGTAATGGGCAGCGAGTCGATGCGCACAAACGTGGCAGGAATCATATAGTCAGGCAGCTGCTTGCGCAGCAATCCCTGCAGCGCCCCGGCCGTCGTCTCAGCCCCTTTTGCCAGAGCCACATACGCCACCAGACGTTTCTCGCCCGGGCCATCCTCGACCGCCATCACCGCGCTCGCGTCCACGTCCGGGGAAGCATCGAGCGCGCTGACAATCTCGCTCGGTTCAATACGGTAGCCGCGAATCTTGATCTGCTCGTCGATGCGGCCCAGAAATTCCAGCTCCCCGTTGGGCAGTTGCCGCACCAGGTCTCCGGTGCGATAGAAACGTTCTTCGCCTTGCGCCTGCGCCCTCGCCGTGTGCACGGGAAGAACCACGAATCTCTGCGCCGTCAACTCCGGACGATTCCGGTATCCGCGAGCCACGCTGGCGCCGCCAAGGTAAAGCTCTCCCGCTTGCCCGGTCGCGACCGGCTTTTTCTGCTCGTCGAGAACAAGAATCTGGGTATTGTCGATCGGCGCCCCGATAGTTGGCGGCCGGGTGGTCGACTCCGCGGGCGCTACCACTCCCGAAGTCGCCACCACGGTACACTCCGTGGGCCCATAATTATTCACTAACGTAAACGGCAACAGCGCCGACGGCCGGCGATGCAGCGTATCCGCCCCGGTCAGCAGAATGCGTAAGTCGACGTCCCGCGGCCAGTCCAGCAGCATCATGCTCTCGGCCAACGGAGTCGCCAGAAAAGCAATCGTGATGCCCTGCTCGACCAGCCAATCGCGCAGCGCCGCCGGGTTGCTGCGAAGTCCGCCTTCCGGAAAATGAACGCTGGCTCCCGCCGCCAGGTAGGGCCAAACTTCCCATACCGCGGCATCGAATCCCAATGATGCCTGGTGGCTGGCCCGATCTTCCGGCGTGATCTCGAATGCGCGCAAGTGCCACCGCAGCAGGTTGCGCAGATTACCGTGCGTCACTTCCACACCCTTGGGCTGTCCCGTCGAGCCCGAAGTGTAGATTACGTATGCCAGATTCTCAGCGGTAGCGGATACCGCGGGCGCTTCCGTCGAGCATAGCGCAATTGCCGCCGCATCCTTCTCCAGATTGACTACCGCGAACCCGTGCGTAGCCAGGCGGCCGTTCATGCCGGCCAGCGCCTGGTTCGCTTTCCCTGAACTCGTAGTCGTCATCAGAACCGCAGGCTGAGCGTCCCGCAAAGTCTGGTCCAGCCGTTCCGCCGGCGCCGCAGGATCGAGGGGCAAATATGCGCCTCCCGCCTTCAGCACCGCCAGGGCTGCAATCACCATATCCGGCGAACGATCCAGGCAGAGCGCGACCAGCTTTTCCGGCCCCACCCCGAGCCCCTGCAAGTAATGGGCGAGCTGATTGGCGCGATGCTCGACTGCGGCGTAAGTTAACGTTGTAGAACCGGCCACCAGTGCAGCCGCATCGGGCCGCACCCGGGCCTGCTCCCCGACCAATTGTGGAACCAGACTGCTTCCTGAGATGTGAATGGACATATTCAAATCAGACATAACTTCGAAGTCTCTTGTCGGCAATCGTGAGTTAGGAATTCGCGATTCATTAGCCGTGAGTTAGCGGCCGCGCGAAAGAATCTGCTTTTGGGTGGCGCGCGCTTTAGCGCTGCGATAAAGCCAAAATCAGACGGGGCTTTAGCCTCCGCGCTGACTCTACGCCGCCCCTGACCCCCGCAACACCGCCGGAATGGTCTGCAGCAAAATCTTCACATCCAGCCACAACGACCAGCCGTCGATATACTGCAGATCCAGTTCCATCCATTGCTCGAAAGGGATCGCGCTTCTTCCCTTCACCTGCCACAGGCAGGTAATTCCCGGCTTTACGCTGAAACGCCGCCGCTGCCAGTCCTCGTTGAAGCCCTCATAATCCCGCACCGGCAGAGGACGCGGCCCGACTAAACTCATGTCTCCGAGAAACACATTCAGCAGTTGCGGCAGTTCGTCGACGCTGGTCCGGCGCAACCACCTGCCCACCGGCGTAATCCGCGGATCGTTCTTGATCTTGAACACCGGCCCTGTGACTTCATTCAGATGCTGGATCTGCTGCATCTTCTGCTCCGCGTCCACTACCATGGTGCGGAACTTGAATACCCCGAAACGGCGCTTGTTCAGGCCTAAGCGCTTCTGCACAAAGAATATCGGGCCGGGCGAGGTCAGTTTAATCAGAATCACCGCCGCAATCAGCAGGGGCGACAGGAAGAGCAATAGCAACCCGGAGACCATGACGTCGAGAACCCGCTTGATCAGCTGGTGCGAACCTTCAATCGAACCGGTGCGATGCGTGATCAGCGGATCGCCTTCCCACTCCTCCGCCGACGATCGCGCCATCTTCAAGTCGAAAATATTGCTCAGCTGCCGCACCGTAATTCCCTGCTCCTCGCAATACGCGGCAATCTGCGACGCCTGGTAGTGGAACGACCGCATCGGCAAAGCCATCACCACTTCGTCGACCACGCTCTCGCGCAGAAATTGCGGCACTCCGTCGAAGTCGCAGGCCAGCTCAAACCCGCCATTGCGCACCGCTTCCGTGCCCTCCCACTCCTGATCGACAAACCCGATCACGCGATATCCCAGTTCCGGGTGCGAGATGATTTTTCGCACAAACGAAAGCGCGCGCCCGTTGGTTCCGACCACCAGAACGTCTCTAAGATTGCGCCCATTCTTTCGCACCGAGGCCAGCACCGCCCGCAACGCCAGCCGGCTGCAGATCGCCGTCACCGTACTGACTGTCCAGAACACCGCGAAGAACAGGGGCGTGCCCAGGGTCACTCCAAAGGCCAGCGATCCCGCCAGCACGATCAGAGTACCGAGCGAGGTGGCTTTCACCACATCGACCACTTCCTTGCGGCGTTCGCCCAGACGGCGCGAGGCGTAAAGACCGAAGCTGCTGAAAGCCAGATGCCAGGCAAACAAAAAAGCGGAGAAGATCAGGAAGTTCTGGATCTTCACCCGCATGGCGAACAATTCCGACAACGGAACCGCACGGCTCTGGCCCAGCACGGCCACCGCGGCCGCGAGAAAGGCCAGCAGCATCAATCCGATGTCCCACAACTTAAAGGCGTTGAGCAGGAGTTGGCGGCGTATGTTACTCATTGCTTGGGTCCCCGTGAGTGCGGCTGGAAGCTGGTTGGATGGAAGAAACTAGGATCAGGCGGTGTGACTTTGAGACTGGTTTTGAAAGGGCACGGCTTGTCTTGAAAGGGCGTGGCTTCAGCCGCGCCGTAGACTGACCCGCTACCGGAACTTTAGAGCCGGTTGTAGATTTTCTGCGGGATGGGAAAAGTGCGCTGGTTGAGCACCGCGCCCAGCACCCGGACCTTGGCGCCTTCGAGTTCCTGAATCGCCTTGCGCGCGGTCTCGCGCCGCGACGAATTGGCTTTAATCACCACCACCACGCCGTCCGCGGCCCGGCCCAGCACAATGCCGTCATTGGCGGCGTTAATGGCCGGAACGTCGATAAGAACGTAGTGAAACTCCTGCCGCAGTTCCGCCATACGCATCCGCATACGATCCGAACTGATCAGCGCCGGCTGGTCCGCGCTTTCCCCGCCCGAACTGATCAGCCACAGATTTTCCCGGCCCATGGGGCGTCCAAAGCTGCGAATTGACTCCGGCTCATGCAGCGCATCGGTGAGGCCGTGCGTATTATCCGTACGAAATTGTACATGCAGCCCGGGATTACTCAGATTGGCATCGACCACGCAAACTGAGGATGAAACCTGCGACGCCAGCAGCTCCGCCATGCGCGCGCAAACCCAGCTGCATCCGCTGCCAGACTCCGTGCCCGAGACGATGACCACGCGCGGAGCCTCCGCTCCCGGCACCAGAAACAGGCGCTGCACCAGCTTCGCCATTTCGTCTCTCTGCCCCTCATCCATCGCCAGCATAAGCGGCGCCGGCTTTACCTCCGGCAAGGGCAAAGGCAAGGACATCGGCGACGGCATCGCCATTGGAGCGGCCGGAAGCACAGACGAATCCAGAAAGTCCGTAGCCTGGAAGATGTCTTGTTCTTTCCCGAGATTCTGCAGTAATTCGAAGTTTCGGCTCATTCGGTTCTCAAGACTTTCACAGTGCTGGTTTCACAGAGCTGGTTTTGAGCAAACGTTCGCGTCATGTTCTGATGCCAGTCGCGCTTTGATTCGAGTCAGGCTTTGAAAGAGTGCGGTTTTAGCCGCCGGGGAATGCTCCCTCTACGGCAGCTTTTCCTGCCGCGCCGGCACGGGCGGTAGGTCGCCCTCACCCTCACCCTGCTGACTTTTCAACATCCGGGTAAGGTTCTGAATATATTCGCGGGCTTCCTCTGGACTCAGAGTTAACTGCCAGTCGGCATCGGAAAAAACTTCCGACCCGTTTCCGTTGCTCTTCCCGTTGGTTGCGCCGTTGGTTGCGCCGTTGGTCTTACCCTTGCTCGTAGCCTCACCCGCCCCGCGGCTGGCGCCATTGCGCTTGGCTCGCGGGCGCGAAGCCCGCTCCGCCGGCAGCCAGGGCTCACCATCCCACTCTTTCTGATAATCCATATCCAGCCCGAAGCGCAGTTTCGATCCGCTGGGCGCCGGTTCATGGTCGTCGAGCAACCGCCGAATATCGAGGTCTTCCGCAACTTCCTCCACCACCGGCAGGTCGACCATCTTGCGCTGCAGCGCGAAGGCCAGCGACAGTGAGTGGAAGCAAAGATTATTGATGTTTCGTGGAATCCCTCCGCTCAACTCCTGAATCATGGCCACCGCTTCCGGAGAGAACAGCGTAGCCTCCTGGCATCCCGCCACCCGCAGGCGATGCGCGATGAAACGCGCCGTTTCTTCTTCGGCCAGCGGCTTCAGGGTATTGAAACTGGTGATGCGCTGGTGCAACTGGCTCAATCCCGGATGCGCCAGCTTGGATGCCAGCTCGGGCTGGCCGGAAAGAATAATCTGCAGCAGCTTGGCCTGCGGAGTTTCAAAGTCCGAAAGCAGCCGGACAGTTTCCAGAACGGAAGCATCCAGGTTCTGCGCTTCGTCGATCACTACAATAAATCTTCGGCCCGCCCGCGCTTCCTGAATCAGGCAGCGGTTGAACTCTTCGTGCATCTGCACAAAATCTTTGCCCTGGCTCTCGATGCCCACTTCGGCCAGCAGGAAGCGCATGAACTCGCGCGAACTGCACTGCGTCTGAAACAGGAATGCGGTGCGGGCCCGGTGACGGAATTTTTCCAGCAGATGGAACAGCAGCGTGGTCTTGCCCATCCCCGGCTTGGCGATCAGCGCCAGAAAGCCGCGGTTGGCCTCAATTCCGTAGAACAGCGAAGCCATAGCCTCGCGGTGTCCCGGCCCCAGGTAAAGATACCGGGGATCCGGAGTCACGCCGAAGGGCTGTTCCCGAAGTCCAAAAAATTCTTTAAACATAAATTCTGTCTGGCTTTTCTTTGTCCTGTTTTGCTCTTCTTTTGTCCGGCTTTCCTTTTCTTTGCGCCCTTTGCGGCCTTTTCTTTGCGTCCTTCGCGATTAAAGTCTTTTGATCTTGGTTTGGGATCGTCCCGCGAATAAGGCTCCTCGCCGCAAACGATCAGACAGCGATCAGCTCAGCCGTACCGGCTCTTCCTCGTGAGTGCGCCCGAAACCGTTCCCGTCGCCTCCAACAAAATCGTTCCCGTACACCATGCCAGTATCGGCGGTGACATGGTGTGGCACTGCCGCCAGCACCGGAATTCCCAACTCACCCGTAACTTCTGACGGTGTGCGGAACGACTGGTCCATGTAATCCAGTCCAAACCCGACTCCAACGCTCACTACTCCCGCCAGCACCAGGCCTACTACTGCCAGCAACACCGGCGAGCGCGAGGGCAGCGCCGGAACGTAAGGCGCCTGTGTAACCGTCACGTTCAGGATGTTGCTTTGATCGAGCGCGTCGGCGATGCGCGCCTCTTCGCCCTTCTTCAAATAGAGTAGATAATTCTGTTCGTTGGCTTTCTGCGTGCGCAGCAGATCCTGCTGCGTGATTCCTTTTTCGTCCAGTTGCTTGGCATTGTTTTCATACAAGCTCACCGTGGCCTGGAGAGCGGTTTCCTTGGCCTGCAGCCCGCTCAAATCCGCCTTGGCCTTGGCCAGTTCGGCGTTGATCCAGCCATAGGTGGGGTTCTGGTCGGTAGTCTCCTCGTGCAGCGGCGTGCCTTCTTCCTTGGCCAGCGTGGCCTTGGTGTCGGCAATTTCCTTATCGATCTCTACCACCAGCGGATACGTCGGCTGGAACTTGGTGAGCAACTCGGTCCGCTTCAACTCCAGCGTCACCAGCGTTCCCTTCAGTTGCTGCAACACCTGCGGATCGTCGCCTTTTCTCATCTGCGTGGTCAGGCGCTGGTCGGTCGTGCCTTCCTGCCGTTCCAGGTTCGCAATGCGGGTTTGGGTCGCTTTGATCTCCGCCTGCGTAGAGTGCAGGTCGGCACTGAAGTCGTTCAGCTTGCCCAACACCAGATCGCGCATCGCCGCCGGAGCCACGCCGCCCTGGGTCGTATCAAACGCCTTCAACTCGTCTTCCGTCTCTTCCAGCGCCTTGCGGTAACGTTCGGTTTCAATGTCGAAAAATTTCGCCTGCCCAGTGGGATGGTGCACTTCCAGATGCTTCTGAATGTAAGCCGCATTCAGACTCGACAGCACCGTCGCGGCCAGCTTCGGATTCTTCGACTCGTAGCCCACGCTGATCAGGTTGCTCTTCTTGACCACCTCAATCGAAAGCTCCGACTTCAAGCGCCGGATCGCCTTCGCGATCCTGATCTCGTCCGATTGATGAATGCCCAGCTTGCTCAGCAGAGACTTAGTCTGGTCGAGCCCGTTTTCGACGACTACTTTGCGCAGCACGTCCTCGCTGCTCATCAGCTCCACTTCCGAGTTCAACTCTTCTTCGCTGACCGAGTCCTTCATCACCATGGGCGCACTCTGCTCCGGACTCACCACCGGATCGACGCGCTCTTTTTTCACGAGAATCTTAGTTTCGGCCCGGTAACTGGGCGGCAGCAACAGGGCGCAAAGGATGGCGCCGGTAAAAATGCCCAGAAAGCACAGAGCCATGGTCCGCTTGTGACGAAAGAAGACCGCGACCACACCGCGCAGCGTGACCGACAAACTCTGGTTTCCAATACCGCTGATCGAGCTTAGATTCATAAAAGTCTCCGCGGTGCTGCCGCTTAGTGGACCGGGTTCATGAAGGTGCCCACATTGCCTGTCGGAATAAACTGTTTAAACTTCGAGAATGTATTCTTCGGCACGAACAACATATCGCCGGGGTGCAGGAAGGGATCTTCCTTCAGATTTCCCTGCTTCTCCATCTGCTTTATGTTGAACAGCTTCGCTTCCGTCCATTGATCGTTCAACTTGCGGAACAGCAATACCTGCGAGTGCTTGGCCGAATCCTGAAAGCCGCCGGCCACTGCGATCGCCTCGGTCAAAGTCATATCGCCGCGCAACTCGTACTTGCCGGGCTTGCCCACCTGCCCGTCGGCGATGAAGTAGGGTTTCTCAAAATCTTTCAGCGAAATTGACATGATGGGATCGTTCAGAATCTTGCTGTAGGCCGTGCGCAGGCTCTGGGTCAACTCCGGCACTGTCTGCCCCTGCACGTGCACATCGCCCACACCGCGCAGCGTGACATATCCGTCAGGCTGCACCGTAACCGTCTGGTTGAACTCCGGGGCCAGGTCGAAGGCCACGTCAAATTGATCGCCGGCCTCAATCTTGTAGCGCGGATAACGTTGCTGAAATTCCGGCGTCTTCGAACCCCTATCAGCGGTTGCGGCAGCGGATGGGCCGGCAGATGGTGACCCAGCCGACGGCGACAAGGATGAGACTGGGGTTGAGCTTGCGGAAACCGGCGCCGCCGAGTTGGCGACGGGCTCGGCCGACGGTGCGGTGACCCCGGCCGCCGGCTTGGTGGCGTCCTGAGCGAAACCCATTTGAGCGAGACCCAGCTGAGCGAAACCCAGCCCAAGCCCGGCCAGCGCTACCAGCAAACTTTGCGCCACGCTCTTCCTTTTCATCATGATTATGCGATTCGTCATTAGCTACTGTCTCCCACCTGACTCGCGGACACTTCACCGTCTACTTTAACGCGAAAGGCCCTTGAATCCGTTACTTTATCTGCTCGGTTGCGAAAGAGATTGCTCCCTCCGCCCCCAGAATGTCCGCTTTCGTCGACCGCGTGATCTTATGGCTGCTGATTTTGTACAGCAGTCCGCGGTAGCTGATGCGCAGCAGTTGCGCAGCCCGCTTCCGGTTCCACCCCGCCTCTTCAAGCGCGCGCGTGATGGCAAAGATCTCCGCCTGGGCGCGCATGCTTCGCAGGGAATAGGTCGCAGCCCCCGCGGGCCACTGCACCAGATTCCGCGCAACCGGATTCCGGGCAACCGGGTTGCGGGTTATGGACGTAGCTGGCGCGGCTTTCTGCTGAAGGTTATTTGCCACGACGCTATTTGGGACGCTATGCGGCAGGTTCGTCCACTCGGACTCTCCCGCCGCCGGCAGCTCTTCGATTTTGATTTCATCACTCATGACTTGGACCTCATGCCTTCTCTCGAGGATTGCGGGGAAGAAGATTGCTTCACTTCAGAACAGCTCTGACGTAACAGCCAACTTCAGTTCTGTGAAGTATCGGAAGGGGCAGGGAAAAACGGGGGCTTGCCAGTAGGAAGAAAAAACTTACTGGCAAAAAACTTACTCGTAAAAACTTACTCGTTCGCGCGTCTTGATTCTTACTTCCTGTTTCTAACTTCAAACTAACTTCAAACGGGTTCTACATCGTACCCTTCCACGCGAATGGATAGGGATCGTTCAATGGAGGCCAGCGAAATCACCAGCTTCTTGCCGGCATCGTGGGAGACCAGAATTCCCTCCACGCCGTCCAGCGCTCCGCCGCGAATCCGCACTCGCTGGCCGACTTTCAAAAAACTGTGCTCCTGCACCGCGATCTTATTGCCCAGCAGGGTTCGAATGTCTTCGATCTGATGGTCGGGAATCGGCACCCCGGTGCGCTGCACACCCACGAATCCGGCGATACCATGCGTCGAAAGCACCTGAATCCGCTGTTCGTTCGAAGTGTAGGCCAGGCGAACAAACGTGTAGCCCGAAAACAAAGGCACTTCGACTTGTTTCTTGCGGTCGCTCCAGCGGTGGGTCTGAATGACAATCGGAAGGTAGGTTTCAATGCCGCGCGTGCTCAATTGCTGGGTCGCGATCTTTTCATGCCGCGAGCGCGTGCGCACCGCGTACCAGTGCACCTCGTTTGGGCGCGGATCCAGACTTAATTCGTCAAGAGATGCAGCAACCATCGCCGACCATTTTAAGTCAACGAGTTGGCCAGCGCCGCTCATAGCTTCGCCCTTTGAGTCACATTCGTAACTAAATCAAATTCGGGCTCGATTCCGCGATTGGTGGCGGAACCAGCCCATTTCGGGCCGACACGACTTCAGGGTCATGAACGGGGGGATACGAGGCCGCGATATGTTCTTGTTATTGAGCTTAGAGGGCATTGCAAGATCCTGCAATAGGACAACCGGGCCATGGACCAAAGTCTCTAGTCGAACTTCTAACTCTCTTATCTAAGTCGATGTTCTTAATAGATTTACTAAAAGTGCCCGGTTTGCCTGCCGACCACATCCAGGCCCGTAGCGCCGGCGTCCGACCGGCTATCCGCAAGAGCCTCTCTCTCTCGCCACCACAAGGCAGATGGCGGCAATAAAGCCTTACGCAGCAGTGCTTTGGCCAGTCCTTAGCGCGCAGCCACCGGGGCAACTGCGATCGGCTGGCTCGACTTGCCATCCGCCACGACGTTGCCGCCGCACGCCGCGTTATAGTTGGGCAGCGTCTCCACCGTCTTAAGCAATTCGTCGGCGATCACTTCGTTTCCCGCCACCGTGGGATGAACCAGATCCATAAACATGGCCGACTGATTCATGGGGCTCATTACCGGAATCATGTTGGCCATCGGAACGTGCTCTCGGGCCGCGAAGTCGAACATCGCCTTCTGAAAGGGATGCAATGGCGTCTTCGAATCTTCTCCATCACCCCCCGGCATCAGGAAAACCATCTGCACGTTGTGGCTCCGGCAGATGCGCAGGCTCTCGGCCAGATTCTGGTTGAACTGATTCAAGTCCAGGTTGTGCATGCCCTCGTCGCCATCCAATGTTCCCGCCATGACCATGTGCCGCAGTTGGTAGTAGGCGATCTTGCGCAACAGGTCTTCAATGAAAAAGTTATAAACCGCGCTGCGCCGGGCAATCGACTTCCATTCCACCCGCCGCAGAAACCGCGTCCGGTCGTCGCCCTGCAGTTGGGTGAGCTTCTCCAGATTGCTGTTTTCGGAGTAGGCGAAGATGGCTACGTCAGGCCGCAGCGTGTCATCTTCAACCACCTGCTTCAGCTTCTCCGCGGCCAGCGAATTCGGGTACGCATTCACGCCGCCGGAAATCGATTGAAAACGTTCCTTCGTGCACGCCCCTTGATTCAGCTTTTTCTCAAGGATGGCGCTGAAGTGCGAGTTGTCGTCCACGCCCCAGCCCTGCGCAAAGGAATCGCCGAAGGTGATGATGCGAAACTGATCGGGCTGCTTCGGCTGCAAGTCCACGGCATAGCGCAGACCTTGATGATTGATGGTGATCGGCAAATGGTTGACCACGGTCAACGTCCGTCCCGGCTCCGGAACCCAGAGCAGCCGCTGGTCGGGCCGGTAGATGGTGTAGTGCCCGTAACCGAATGGACGCAGCCCCAACTCAAGAACTACGAACAGGATCAGAAGTCCTACGACGATCCTGAGCACAACCCTCAAAAACTGATGTTCGTGCCTGGCCGGACCCGCATTGTTGCTGGTGTTCGTACTCTTACTTGGGATCGTGCTCGTGCTCATTCGCTTATGACTCCAGAAATAGAAAAAACGTCGATCTGATACCGCCGGTTATGATTGAGATCGGTTATGAATGAAAAAAGAAACAGCCCCTTGACTCTCAATGCTTGATTCTCAATCTTGATTCTCAATCTGATTTCTTAATTTAATATTGTCAAGCTCCTACTTTCAGTCGAATCCTCGCCGTACATTCACTGTGCCTCAAGATGACCCGGGGACAGCTTCGCCCTCTGAGTCACATGATCTCGACCCCCAAAAATGGGAAACCTCCCAGCAATGCCGTTCGCAGCCAAAAGGTTCGAATTTCAGCCAGTTCAATATGTCTGTTGGGGGGACAAAACTGCGAAAACAGATCGTGGGCGCGTGTTGCCCTGATGTGACAAAAGACTAACCAACTGTGCAAGGTACGACAAGTTGCCTAAAGTGAAGAGACGAAAGTCCCTAGGCGTGTGCGTAGCGGAGTTCTCGTATCCAACAGAAAACACAGATAATTAGCCGAGAATAAAAGTCGCGGCCTTTGCCCTTCGCAGTTGCAGAATGCTGGTCGGAACAGGAAATTAAGGTCAGGTTCCTAAAACGGGCGATTTTGCGGGGAGGAGGGGCGCGGGGCGGGGGTTTTGCGAACTTTGGTAACCTACACGATAGTGCTATTTACCCAGAGTCTTATTTCCCCTAGGCTTTGAGGAACTTCCGAGTACCGGGACACCTTGAGTATCGGGCAGAGGGTGTGGTCTGATTTGTCTTAATTCGGTTGTCCAAGGATTCATCCTCCGCCACCTTGTAATTGACTGAGTTTACGCCGCTTGTTGAATTTCTCCGCCGCCTGATTGGGAAGAGGATCGGAAATGAGTCGGCGGCAAGATAGTGGTCTCACCAATCGATCGGGAAAATCGTATCTCTGGCCGAATCAGTGGCTAAAGGCTTCAGCGTTTCCTACATCATTATGGCCCATTTGACTGGTCTTCCGAATTCGGCTCTGTCCAAGACTCCTCCTGCAAACCCCGTGGCTAATACCAATAACCCTGCGGCCAATACCAACGCCAATACCAACAAAGAACAGGTCCGGGTTCTGGCCGCCGACAGCAATGCCATGAGCACCCAGTTGCTGGTCGAGGCCCTGGCGCGAGACGCGCAGTTTCAAATGATCGAAGCCGCATCCAGCGGCGCCTCTATTCTGCAGTTGACCAAGCGCGAGAAGCCGCACGTAGTCGTACTTAGCGTCAAGCTGGGCGAGAACAGTTCGCCGAACTTCGAGCTGGTTCGTGATCTCCGCGCGCAGTCGCCTTCTCCGCGAGTGATCGTATTACTCGATGCCTCGGAACGAGCCGCCGTGATTGAGGCCTTTCGCGCCGGAGCCTCGGGCGTGTTCTGCCGCACCGAACCTTTCCGGCTGCTGGCCAAGTGCATCCAGTGTGTGCACGCGGGGCAGGTATGGGCCAGCAGCAGTCAGCTGCAATACGTCCTCGAAGCCCTGAATAAGCCGACTCTGGCCAACTTCCATCGCAATGGCGGATCTTTGCTTTCGGCCCGCGAAATGGATGTGGTCCGCTGTGTCGCCGAAGGCCTCACCAACCGCGAAGTCGCGCAGCGTCTCAGCCTCACCGAACACACCATCAAGAATTATCTCTTCCGCATCTTCGACAAGCTCGGCGTCTCGAGCCGCGTCGAGGTCGTTCTGTACGCCCTGGGAAGCGTCTCGACGCATTCGCCAAGCGCGCCTTCTGCCGAGAAACCAGCGCGCGAGGGACACGATCGAAACGGACGGGCTCAAGACGGACAGGCACATGAAAGACAAGCGCGCCCCGTCGCGGTGCCATCGAAATCCGGAGGGGCTATTCCCATCCGAAAGACAGCATCGTCGTAGAAAAAATTTGTAAGAAACAGCGCTCGGCTTCCGCGGCCTTGAAAGGGCGCGGCTTCCAGGCGCGCCATCAGCCTCGTTGAATGAATGCCGGCTTCAGCCCCTGAGGGAATGTCAGTCCGCGCAACAGTCTCTTCCGCAGCCTTCTCGAAGCCGTTAACAGGAATCAACGCGCTTTTACAGTTCGCTGGAGAACTTGCTTCCACATCGGTAGCGTTTACCCTCGGCTGAAGCCGAAATGAATTTTCCGGGAGCTT
>Ga0302324_100004978_pt1 | contig 29242 bp, 28 predicted proteins | sample Palsa_T0_1_FD_201949 | JGI IMG/M metagenome (GOLD analysis project Ga0302324, IMG submission 201949) | Peat permafrost microbial communities from Stordalen Mire near Abisko, Sweden - Palsa_T0_1 | ecosystem: Environmental > Terrestrial > Soil > Palsa > Peat permafrost | place: Sweden: Abisko...
AGCTTGCGTACCGATCGGACGATATTGAACTCGTGCAGCTCATGGCCCGCGTTCTCGCCGCGTGTCACCTGGGAGACCGCTTCGGGCAGGTAGCCCAGCAGCAGCACGTCACAGGGGCCGGATTGCGGCTGCGCGCCGAGCGCGACGACGACATTGCTGTTCTGCACCGAAATCGTGAGCGGTACGCCGGGCTTGTTGCCACCGCTCGCGCCGATGCCATCGCCGCCACCGACCAGGTCGCGCTGGCCATCGATCACGAGCTGCGGTGTATAGACCGAGGCCAGGTGCAGCGTGTGCGCGTACTGACTCTGCCGCGCTACAGCTTCCGGCAATCCGAAGCGATCGCGCCAGCCCAGGCTGTCCCAGTAATCCACGTGGAAAGCCAGTGCGATGATGCCGTCCTGCTTTGCCAGTCTGCCGATCTCGGCTTCCGCAGGCGGACAGGAGCTGCAGCCCTCGGAGGTGTAGAGCTCGACCACGGTGGGGCGCGGTTGCGCCTCGACGCTGCTGGCAGCGAGCAGCAGCGCGGTGCTGCAGTAAAGCGCCAGGGAGGCAGGTTTCAGCATGGCGATTGCGCTCCAATGTACGAGGGATGCATGAGGTCTTTCGCAGCGGTTGCCCGGCAGGTTACAGCCGCGTGCACCGCGCGCCCACCACGGCCAGGTTTATGGCAGCGGAACGTTGTGTTCGCCTGTTAGCGATACCGGGACTGAAGTCTCGATACTGTAATAATCGCCTGCCTCGCTCGCGAAGATGTGCACCGCAATCTTCAGGCCCTGTGGCTGGTCCAGTGAGCCCGCCGCAATCGACACCCGCTCGCCCCCTTCCTCTTCGAAGAACAGGCTGGACCCGCATTCGCTGCAGAACCCGCGCCGAAATCCTGATACCGCGACGTACCACTTCAGCGTCTCAGCCTTGACCAGGGTGAACGCTCCCCGCCGGCAGGCAGTGGCAGCCACGAAGTGACCGCTCGTTCGCCGGCACTGGGCACAATGGCAGGCGATCACGTCGCGAAGCTGGCCTCGCACTTCATATCGCACGCGACCGCACAAACATCCACCAGTAACCAATTGATTCATCGATGTGCCTCCATGGTCCAATCGTAGATATTGCGTTATTGAGGAGGTCATGGGGTGGCTGTGATCAGATCGGCAGTCGCCTCAATAACGCCCAAATGTGAAGCACAATCCTCGGAGCTCAGATTGTGTTGGTGCAATCGGGAATCGATCGGCGATCAGTCGATCGACCACCGCCGTATCGATCACTTGCCACGCGGCGAATCGTTGCCAATAGCTCTACAAAAAGGACTATCGTATATAAGACCTACACGCTGGATGCGAATGACCCGTAGCTGAGTTGTTGCTGATGCTCGAAGCCGCTATGGCCCCGGGAATAGCAACGACATCCAGATACACCATGCCGGTCAGGAAGATCGCACGCCGTCAACCTGTCAATGTTTACAGGTTGTTCGACGAGGTCGCGCAAGACTAACGTCAGGCGGAGCTTCCGGATCGCCAGCATCGTGCCCTCTAGCATGAAGAGAATAACCAACCGAAAGCGTGTATTGGTCACTGGCGGCGCAGGATTCCTCGGCTCACATCTGTGCGAGCGACTGCTCGACTGCGGCGATGACGTCGTGTGCGTCGACAATTTCTACTCCGCCACGAAAGATAACATCACCCATTTGCTTGCACATCCTCATTTCGAGCTTCTGCGCCACGACATCACGTTCCCGCTCTACGTCGAGGTCGATGAGATCTACAACCTCGCGTGCCCCGCTTCACCGATCCACTATCAGCTCGATCCCGTGCAAACGACGAAAACCAGCGTTCATGGCGCGATCAATATGCTCGGGCTTGCGAAGCGCGTGAAAGCCAGGATCCTGCAGGCCTCCACCAGCGAGGTGTACGGCGATCCCAAGGTTCACCCTCAAACCGAGAGTTACTGGGGGCATGTCAACCCGATTGGACAGCGCGCCTGCTATGACGAGGGCAAGCGCTGCGCGGAGACGCTGTTCTTCGACTATCATCGTCAGCATGGCCTCGACATTAAGGTTGCGCGTCTCTTTAACACTTATGGTCCGCGCATGCATCCCAACGATGGCCGGGTAGTCTCTAATTTCATCTCGCAGGCGCTGCAGAACGAGTCCATCACCATCTACGGTGACGGACTGCAGACCCGCTCCTTCTGTTATGTAGACGACACCATTGAGGCGATTATTCGCTTTATGGCTACGCCCTCTGGTCACACCGGCCCAATCAACATTGGCAATCCGCATGAGCACACGGTGGTCGAGCTAGCCACACGCATCATCGAGATGACAGGTTCTTGTGCTTCAATTGTTTTTTTGTCGTTGCCGGCGGATGATCCGAAGCAGCGACAGCCGGATATCCACCTGGCCCAAGAGCTGATTAATTGGACGCCCGCGATCGGCATCGAAGATGGACTGCGAAGGACCATCGAGTATTTCCGCGCCAGGTAGCGACCGGTAGGTAACCGGCTAATTCATCGACCGCATTAGTCGGCCGCTGCGGCCGCGCCTATTGCCCTAAAAGGCATTTTTCGACAGAAGGCGAACCCCGGTAAGAAGAAGAATCTTCACATCAAACAGCAACGACCAATTCTCAATGTAGAACAGGTCGAGCTCGACTCGTTTGCGCAATTGAACCGGAAGATCGGTTGCGCCACGACAGCCGCATATCTGGGCCCAACCTGTGATGCCGGGACGAACCCGATGGCGATGGGCATAGCGCTGGACAACCTCATGACACAGGAGGTCCTGTGTGCGCATGCCGATCGGAAGCGGCCGAGGTCCCACCAGCGACATCTCACCTCGAAGCACATTGAGCAGCTGCGGGAGTTCGTCCAGGCTCGTTCGGCGCAGAAATCGCCCCAGCTTAGTAACGCGGCTGTCGTTGCGCTGCGCCTGGCGGGCGCCGGTCGTGTCGCCCAAGTCCACTCGCATGGTGCGAAACTTCAGCACTTCAAAAACTCGATTGTTGTAACCATGTCGCGGTTGTCGAAATAGAACCGGTCCTCGACTCGTGAGCTTGATGGCGATCGCAATGGCAACTAGCAGAGGAGTCAAAAGCAACAGCGATAAAACTCCAATGATCTTGTCTTCGGCTACCTTGACGATGAAGCGCTCGCCCGATATTGGGCGGTCGGTGATGCGAATCGCCGGACAGCCCCCTTCTGACATCACCGGGCGGCGCAACAGGTTGAAGCCGGTCACGTCCGGGCAAACGAGGATGTCGACTGCAAGCGCCATCAATCGATGGCAAATTTCAAGGATGCGCGTTTCGGCATGGAGCGGCAGGGTCAAGACCACCCGATCGATATTGACGCGCCTGCCTAGTTCGAGCAATTCCTCGATCGGTCGAACGGAACCAACAAGGTGCGCAGTGATCCGGTCTCGCCGGTCATCGAAAATCCCGACGATTCGCAGTGCGGGTCGCTCCTGCGCCATCAGCTGGGCGCAGAGGTGAACGGTCCAGTCCGTTGCGCCCACCAGAGCGACCGTCTCAGCTGCGGGCGGGCGGGCAAGCGCAGCGTGGGTTGCATACAGGCGGACAGCTACGCTCGAGGCGACCCACGAGACTAGCCAAAGTACCGTCCATACTCGTGACACATCGGTCAGCGACTTGCTTAGGAAGGCGGTCGCCAAGCCGATTGTCAGCACCCACGCAAACCCGACCAGCAGGGTGCGCATCGTACGCACTCGATCGACCACCAGATCGCTCCGATAGCATCCCACAAGATTGAATATCAAGGCGGCAAGAACCATAGCGACGACCGAGAACTTTCCGCAGATCGCCCAAAAAGAGGGTTCAAATGACGCGCAGTAAACCCGATACCATACGTATCCGGTCGCTATAGGTATAACCAAATCGAGAATTCGAAACGCTACGATGAAGAGGCACGGATGCATCGACCTCTTGGGCTTGAGGTCGCTTATTGGCACGTCGTCAGCTAACTGTTCGCCAACGTGAAGCAGGTCCGGGGAGATCATGCACGGATCCCGAATCTATCGCTCTGCGGCCAATTCAAAACCGCGAACACTCAGCTTGCGCCAAATTCCGCAAAATTCAAAGCCACTCGAGTGCCGCGGCACATTTTACATATGGCGCGATGTCACCAGAAATTTGTATCCCTATAACTGGGCAATGCAGAAAGCGCGCCAGCGCTCGCTGCACGCGAGGAACATCGCAGGTTGCCTTGTGAATAGCTCGTTTTTCGCGTTGTGGACGTCAACGCTGGACTTGGATTGATCAGATTCCCTGCACTGTTACTAAGCATCTTTAGCGCCAATTGCCCCACAGTCGCGCCTGCGAGGCCGGCTACTAGTCGCTGACTGGCGACACTTTGGCCCGCGTCGTCGTCGATTCCTTCCTGGAACCGCGCCGAGTGACGCCAGGGTCGCACCAAGCACAGCTATCATCAGCCACTTTTCCTTGATTCGAGTCACGGATACCCAGCCGTAGCCCTAGCTTGACGCGCGGCGCACGAGCCGCCAGTGTCGGAAGTGTTGTCGGTTGCATCGCATATCCGACCCTGATGGCCGCGCCGCAGCGACGCGGCTGGATGGTGGGCAGCACGCGGGAAGCAGCTCATGAATGCCGTACATCTTCCGATGACAGCTGAAGAGGAGGGCCTACCGGCACTCGAGGTGGCGTTGCCAGCATTGGTACGGGACCCTGCCACGATCCAGCCCAGACGAGCAAACGTATGATCAAGCGTTTCGAAGTTGCCGGCGTGCCGGTCGCTTTGATTAATATGGATATTGCTTGCGGAGAGGTCCGGCGGCGGATCACCGATCGCTTGGGCGGCTATGTCATTTTTCGCGACATGAACGGGATCGTACTGGCGAATGGCGATAAGCAGATTCTAGCGGCGCATCGTGATGCCGCCCTCGTCGCTCCAGACGGCATGCCGCTTGTGTGGTTGGGCCGGCGCATCGGGCACAAAGACGTCGGCCGAGTCTACGGCCCGGATTTTCTCCTGGAATTCTGTCGTCGTAATGAGCATTCAGGCTTTCGCCATTTCCTCTACGGCAGCACTGATGCGGTGGTCGAAAAACTGGCCCTCGAGATGAGGCGGCTTTTTCCCGGTCTTGTGATCTGCGGTCGTTACTCACCGCCGTTCCGTAGTACCAACGAGCCTCTGTGCGAAGAGGACATCGCGCGCATCCTCGCGGCGCAGCCAGATGTCGTTTGGATTGGAATCGGCAGTCCGAAACAAGAGCTTTGGATGCGCACGTACGCGCCCGAGCTTCCGGGATGCGTGCTGCTCGGGGTCGGCGCGGCCTTTGACTTCCACAGCAAGACCAAGCCCCAAGCGCCACGCTGGATACGCCAGGCAGGATTCGAATGGCTGTTCCGACTCCTCACCGAGCCGCGTCGGCTCTGGCGACGCTATCTTCTCGGGATCCCGCAATTCCTGTGGCTTGTGGCAACCCGCGGATACAAGGCCGAAACCCCTGACGGTCGGTTGCAGTGAGGGCGCCCACGTGCTCGTTCACGAAATGCCGGTCCATCGGGAGCAAGGCTGCAATTAGCGGCCGCTTGGGGGTTAAAGGGGGAGCGAGAGAACACCCAAGTAGAAATCTGGGACGTAATCTTGCGCGCGGCTCCCTACCCCGGGCACCACTGAATGGCGCCGCCCTCTACCGCCAATTGCGCGAATCCGTTCTGAATCATGAGCATGGACAAACTGCGCGAGTTTACAAACACTTTCGCACGGATCGCGCCATCGGCATCGAAGCCAAACGATTGGACGCGAATGTTGGCATCTGCCTGGGATACCGTCTTCTGCAGGAAAGCGCGTGCCCTCTGTGCAAGGAGACATTCGGCGACGCAGCCGCATTGCACGCTGTTCGGTGTCACGATATCGAAGAGCCGGATCTTCTTTCCAGGGCTGAGCACGAACGTCTGTGCATCGAGCACCGTGACAGCCGTGGCGCTTTTCGGCAGCGTCAGAAATGCCGCGGCGGTCAGCGCCACTGCCACCATCACGTTACTACGTGCGCTGCCCGGCGCCCCGGGACAGTGCGGCTTCAGAGCCATTTATAGAGCCAATTCGGTATGTAGTAGGTCCGCTTGTTCAGGATGACACCAAGCACCTTCGCGCCGGTGGATTCATAAGCTTTCTTGGTATTTTCCACCACGGGCCACCGTGTTCGCTCCGAGTCGACGACAATGACGACTCCATCCACGTGGCGTGCAAGCGACACTGAGGTTGCCGAGTTGCCGAGTGCTGGAGCGTCGAATAACACATAGTCAAAATACTTGCGTAACGCGTCGCCGAGACTGGCACCAACAAGTCCTTGCCCCGCCAGGCTGTTCGCAACCTCGGGGTCGAAGACTGCAACGGTGACTTCGGGTTGTTTGAGTCGCTCCGCGTCGATCGTCTGCAAGCCGCGAAGCAGATCGGAGAGCGCCGGAGCCTCGGCAGCGCCGCAAGCGTGGGCCGCCCCGCGATTGGGATTGGCGTCGATGACCAGCACCGAAGCCTTGAATACGAGCGATAGGGTCATCGCGAACTCGCGTACGATCGTGGTCGTCCCCTCGCCGCCACGCGAAGCGGAAAAGAGCACGATCTTCCGCGCGATACTTGGAAGCGCGCTCTCGAGCGATTGATACAGTGCCTCCATGGGTTGTCGGCTGCCCATCGCCAGGCGCGGCGTAGTGGAAACGAGAGGGTTTCCGCCGGGTTGGGGCCGACCCGGATCCGACTGCCGCAAGGCTTCGTAAAGTTTTGACATTGCTCATCCTAGCTGGCGCGGCAAACGGTGCTATCTCTAATCGGAACCGCTTTCTGCGGATTGGCGAGGCTGGAACACCACCGTTTCGCCGCTGACTATGAGGTTCGCGGAACGAATTTTGGGGTTGGTCTCAAGCAGGCGCCGCAGCGTCGCAGTGTCACATGTTCCGTAAATGCGCAGGCACAAGTGAAGCAACGAATCGCCGGGACGGACGGTGACATCAATTCTCCCGTCCGGACGAACGATGACACCCATTCTCCCGTCCGGTCGGAACGGTGCGGCATCGCCCCGGCGGACCGTTACACCTATCCAGGGGGGCTCTGTCGCGGCGACCGGCTCGACTGTCGTCGTCGCGTCAGGAGCCGGTTCCGCCGTCGAACTCGTCAAACTGACCGGCGGCCCGGTTGTTCCTAAGGGCAACGCGGCTGCGGGGCGAACGCCATCTGCCGCAGATGCGTCAGAGGCAACCGCTCCGATGAGCGGCGGGTCTGTCGCGGCAGGGGGAGCTTGGATTATTGGGAGGGTCACGGCTGGCTCTGCGGTCGGCCCCGCCGTGGAAGCTGCGGCAATCTGCTCTTCACTCGATCGGCCGAGCCAAGCCGGAATCGAGGACCAAAGAGCCCTGCTCGCCAGCGTACCCAGCGCGACGATAATTGCGGCGGCAGCAATCCAACGCAAGCGCCAAGGCTTTGGTTGGATGCTCTGTCTGAAATGGTGCAACGCTTCACGTGCGATGGGTAGAGTGATGCGTTCGGCCCGATGCCCTAGGCCATTGATCAGAGCGTTGTCGCAGTAGATATTCAGTTTCCGTGGATTTCCGCCCGCCGCATTGGCGATGTACGACAGTGCTGCGAACGAGAAGAGGGGGTTGTCCTCGGCGCGTCCGGCGACGGCCAACCGGTGCCGCACATAGCGGAAGCTCTGTCTTAAGGTCAGTGCCGCAATTGTGGCCCGGACCGCGATGCGTTGCTGCAACTGTCGCAGGCTCGATTTACCGAGCATGGCATCGAGTTCGGGCTGCCCCACAAGAATGATCTGCAACAGCTTGTCCGAGCGCGTCTCCAGATTGGATAGGACGCGGAGATCCTCAAGCGTCGCTTCGGGCATGTTCTGCGCCTCGTCGATAGCGAGGACAACATTCAGTCCTAGATTGTACAACTTGAGGAGAACATGCTGGAGCGCAGCGAGAGCATCCTGCCGATCCGCGTGGCTCTCGCCAAGATCGGCGAGGATGGTATGGTAGAGCTCTGCGGGCGAAAGACGGGGATTGAACAGGTAGACAATTTTCGTCGTGGTAGTGTCGAGCCGATCGAGGGAGGCGCGCAGAACGGAGGTTTTGCCAACGCCGACTTCGCCTGTGACAACGACGAAACCTTTACGGGCGACGATGCCGTAATAGATCGCCCCCATGGCATGTTTATGAGCCTCGGTCAGTAACAGGTTGTCCGGGTCCGGTGTAACGTGGAACGGACTTGACTTAAACCCGTAGAACGCGGTGTAGAAAGTTTCGCGCTTCGCCAAAAGTGTGCACCCTTCGGCAAAATGTACTTGTTTGATCGGGGCCTTCTGGAACCTGCTCAAAAACTAGGCGAGGGACTATTCTACGGCGTACGTCATAGTATTGGAACCGGCATGAAATGCCCAGGTCGTCCTCGCCACGTCGAATGCGCGTCCTCTTCGTCCATAGTCCGGCGGACCTTTACGGCGCAAGCCGTGCCCTCCTGCGTCTTTGCCATGACATGCGCCGCGACGGCTGGGAGGTGGCCGTGGTGCTGCCGGAGGAAGGTGGACTGTCGCGGCGACTTGCCGCAGCGGGCGTGGAAGTTTTCCTGATCCCCGGCATCGCCAAGATCGAGCGGCAGAATTTCGCCACGGCTGCGGGCGCAGTGCGATTTTGCCGCGACGTGCTTTCCGACATCCGCGCACAGAGGCAAATCATTGCCCGGTGGCGGCCGGACGTGATCCATACCAATATCTCAATCATTCCGTCGACGGCTGTCGCGGCGAAACTCGCGGGGCGCCGTCATCTCTGGCATCTGCGCGAGACCTACGGTGAGTTCCCGGGTCTTTGGGCGGTCTACAAACACATTATGGGCGTTTTCTCGACGCGCATCGTGTGCTGCTCGCAGGTGACGGCCGATCAGCTCGCCGGAAGCTGGGCCGCACGGCGCGCACGGGTCATCTATGAGGGCCTTGCGAGCAACGAGTTTTGCGCCTTTTCCGCTGCCGATGTTGCCACTTGGCGGCGTCGCTTTGCGCCCGAAGGCGGCCCAGTCGTCGGCGTCGTCGGCCGCATCCGAATGGTGCGCAAGGGACAGGAAGTTTTCGTCGCAGCCGCTCAGCAGCTTGTCGGCGAGTTTCCGTCGACGCACTTCGTTTGCATTGGCGACGCCTATCCCGGCAACGAAAGCCACGTCGAAGAGCTGCGCCGCCGCGCCGAGCAGGGCGGAATCGGCCATCGCTTCGCGATCACCGGCGACATCGAGGACGTGGCGGCGGCCACGGCAGCGCTGGATATCGCAGTCATGCCCTCGGTGGTGCCGGAGCCATTCGGTAATGTCGTGATGGAGGCCATGTGCCTCGGCAAGCCCGTCGTCGCGTCGGTGAACGGCGGCGGACGGGAGCAGATCGAGGACGGCGTGACCGGCTTTCTGGTCCCTCCCGGCGATGCCGACGCTCTGGCTCGCGCGCTTGCGATGCTGCTCGCCGATCCGCAACGTGCGCGTGCCATGGGAGAAGCCGGCCGGCGCCGCTTCGAGGCGATCTTCACGTCCGACAAGGGCCATGCCGCGATTCGCCGGCTTTATGCTGAACTTGGCTTCGAAATCGCTCCCCACCGCTGAGAACCTCCATGCCGAGCTCTCCGATCAATCCGCCCGATTTCACCGGCAAGCGCGTTCTCGTTACCGGCGGCAGCGGGTTCATCGGCACCAATCTCCTACTGCGTCTCGCGTCCGAGCCTGCGGTCATCCTCAATCTTGACCTCAAGCCGCCGCCGGTAACGGCGTTGCGCGCGAGCTGGTGCTCCTGTGACATCACCGACGAAGCGGCGACGCGCCGGGCGATTGTCGGCTTTGCGCCCCAGTATGTGCTCCATCTGGCTGGACGGACCGACATGCTGGGACAGACGCTCGCCGATTATGCGGCGAATTCGACGGGTTCGCGCAACGTGGTCGAGGCTTGCAGCGCCGGCCGTTCGGTCGAACGCTTCATCCTCACGTCGAGCCAGTTCGTCTGCGGTCCCGGTCCCTTGCCGACAAGCGATGTCGATTTCCGGCCGCATACGATCTATGGCCAAAGCAAGGTCGTGGCGGAGAAAGAACTGCGCGCGCTCGATCCGGATTTCGTCTGGTCGATCATTCGGCCGACCAACGTGTGGGGCGCCTTTCACCCGCGCTATCCGCACGAGTTCTGGCGCGTGCTGCGGCGCGGCCTCTATCTCCATCCGGCCGGCCGACACGTGATCCGCTCCTACGCCTATGTCGGCAATGTCGTCGAACAAGCGCTCGCGCTCCTGGGCGCACCACCGTATTCGGTGCATCGCCGCGCCTTCTATGCCGGTGATCCGCCCGCTGAGCTACTCGAATGGGTCGACGGCTTCGCCCTGGCGCTTACTGGGCGGCGCGTGCGCAAGGTGCCGATCGCGCTGATGAAAACGATCGCTCTGATGGGCGATTTCATGGAGGCGGTAATGGGGCGCGCGCCGCTGACGCGCTCGCGCCTGCGCAGCATGATGGAGGACTATCCTACGCCTATGGAACCGACTTTCGCGCTGCTTGGGCCGCCGCGCTTCAGTCTCGCCGAGGGCATCGCCGCGACGACGGCGTGGCTGCGCACTCTTCCCGATTTCGCCGATGTGCCGCAACTCAGGTGAAGGTAGCAAATCGTGCAGTCTGTCTTATGCTAGGCCGCGTGCCGAAGTATAGTCCTCGCCTCAGTTCTGCGTACGCTTGGCGTTGCCCCTTAAGGGAGAGCTGCGAACCGCGCGTTACGAGCCCTCAACAAAAACTTCTTAAAGACATGACCTTACCATCGGTTCTTTTTCTTAAGATAAATCAATTTGAACATGCGATTTGGCCTTTACCGGCGGTGGCCGGCATCCGCCGCAAATTTCTTGGTTCACGCGTCGCCGCGGTTTGTTGGCACCCAACCGCCGTGCTTTTCGAAGAGAGCCTGACCGGCGTACGCGTCATTACGATCCCCTTCAATCGCGCGCGAAGTCAGCGCGGAATGCCGTACTTAACGTGGATGGTGCTGAAGCCGGGGCTCGGACGATGCGACTACGTGGTCCTGTTGCATCGCAAACTGAAGTTCTCGCAACTGCTAAGTCTAACAGTTCCCGTGCGGCGACTAATTGGCTCTGATATCTTTAACGGCGGATCGGCGAGCCCACTATCGCTGACGCTGCCCTGTGCCGTCAGCGGGAGCTGCACGGATCTCTATTTCAATCTCGCACGCCACGCGGCGGCCCGATCCAATCTTTCGTTCATTCGGGTTCCGTTCGACCATGACCCGCACAATGTGGAGACTGTTGGGCAACAGCTGAAAGACCTCGCTGTAGAAGCATCATCTGATTTCGTTGTTCGGGGGAGGCGTCAGGCATGACGTTGGACTCGCCATCAGCTTTAAACGTCGCTGCCCGCAGATTGAGCAAGAAATTTCTTTCCGCTTGGCTAGAGGCGCCAGTGCGCTTTGCCTTCGGGCTCCGGCGGGCCGGTTTGCAACGTCTAGCGGAGGAGGTTCTGGAGAAGACATACGCCTCGTCCCCTTACGATCTGCCACTCGGTTCTATTCTCGCAAACGTCGTCTTTGATAATCATCAGGAAGAATTTCCGCTCGGCAGCAGGGAGCGCGCCTTGTTCCTACTTAAGACGATGGACATCTCATTTGCGTCGCGGCGCGTGATTGACGCCTATTTCGAAAATCTTGAGGCGATGCTGCAAAGGCAGGAACGGCTGCCAACGCCCGGCATAGTCGTTCTCGGGTTAGGCAGCGGCCGCTCGGGATCGACGACAATGGCCAGCCTCCTGAGCACCATTATGGGTGCGAAGAGTACGCATGAGAATCCCGTCCCCGTTTTCTGGGCTCCGCACCCGCTGCAGGTCGAATTCCATTTGCGTCGATTTCGGGTGCTGAGCGCGTACTTTCCCATCGTCGCGGATTGCTCGGTGTGGTGGATAAATCTCGCGGAGACAATAACTCGGGCCCTTCCCTCCACCAAGGTGATCGGCGTCTATCGTGAAACCGAGGCCTGCGTCCGGTCGTTTAGATCCATCATGAGGCGTAGTTGGAACCCCTATGCCCACCCGCACAACGGAATCTGGCAAACCTACCATGGCGACCCACTACGCCCACATTACGAACTGCCGGAGAACACCCGTAAAGATCCAAACGGCGCGCGAGACATCATGATTCGGCAGTACGTAACCGATTACAACAATCGCCTGAAGTTCCTCGCGGAACGGACGCCCGAGAGGATGCTTCTCCTGCGGACGGAGGACCTCAGCGAGCCATCAACGCGGAGAGAAATATCCGCATTCCTCGGTTTCCATATTACCGAAGTCCCAATACACCTTAATGTTGGACGGATGGAAAGCAACGCCGAGGGTGGTTTTTGGTTTTAGGCCGAAAGCGGGCTCGCCTATCCGATCACATCAGAAAATGACAAGACCGAGGTCAACCGCCCTTGCATTGTGTGCGAAAGGAACGGTATCGGTCGGAATTGTCTCCTTATATCGATTAGTCAGGACTTTTCATCCTGCTCCGCGTTGGCTTGATGTACGATATTATTTGCGGGAAATTTTGGTTTTGAAGCGGGAACAGCCATCCGACGGAGCCAGCATTCATATTCCCTTATGCATGGGCCATGGGACAGAATTCTGCGAGATTAAGCGGGGCTAATGCAAATGAGTAGGTTACGGCTGATTTTCGGCTGCTACATGGCAGCCTCGGTCCTGACCGGGTGCGCCAATTCGTCGTTACCACGGCCGCCTATGGTGGAACTCGCCTCCCCCGAGCAACGGCCGCTTTATCGCTGTGATATGGGCGATATATTGGATGTTCGGTTTCCGCGCAATCCCGAACTCAACGAACAGGCCGTCGTCGGGCCCGACGGTCGCATCTCCGTGCAATTCGCGCATGATATCCTCGCGGCCGGCAGAACGCTCGCCGAGCTGACGGGGGATCTTAACGAAGCCTACTCTAAGCAATTAGTGGACCCACTCGTTAGCCTTTCAATACGCAGTTATTCTGGTACCAGGATTTATGTCGCCGGCGAAGTTGCCACGCCGGGAGAATTCGTGGAGACAGGTCCCATTACCGCGCTGCAGGCAATTGCCCGCGCCGGTGGATTCAAGGCCTCGGCCGCCCGCAGCCAGGTCATCCTCATCCGTCGCGGGCAGAAGGGAAACCCAGAACTCTACGGCCTCGACGAATCAGGTCTGACTGAAGGCTACAGTCGAAACGCGACTGATGCCGAGCTCGTGTCGTACGACATCGTCTATGTTCCGCGCTCGCCAATTGGCGACGTGGGGTACGTATTTGATCAGTTGCGGGGCGTCCTTCCCTTCAGCTTCTCGGTGGTCTACGTCACCCCTTATTGATCTTTTTTTGATGTTCTTAAGTAAGCGGATGGCGAACTCACCTTCCTGAGGGGTTCGGATCGTAAGAGTATACGTGTCCACTTAAAAATAGATGGACACGTATGCACTATGGAACACGGACCAGGACGTCGCCGGCGTCGTAGACATAGTGCCGAGTTCAAGGCCGAGGCTGTGGCGGCCTGCCGCAAGCCCGGGACGTCCATTGCGAGGGCCGCGCTCGAGCGCTCGATCAATGCCAATCTTCTGCGACGCTGGGTAATCGAGGCCGAGCGTGCCGAAGGGAGCCCATCGATACCGGCAAAGCCGGCGGCAGCGATCCCGAACGAGGGCTTTCTCGCACTGCCGATGCCGACCCAGGCTGCCGATGACACCCCGATCCGCATCGAGGTACGTCGGGGCAACATGACCTTGTCAGTGCAGTGGCCGAGATCGGCGATGCACGAGTGTGCAGTCTGGTTGCGGGAAGTGCTGAGGTGATCCGAGTGGATGCGGCCTGGTTCGCGGTGGAGGCACTGGATATGCGTGCGGGAGTCGATACAGCACTCGCACGGGTCGTGAGCGTGTTCGGTGAGGCGCGCGCTCATCATGCCTACCTGTTCATGAACAAGCGCGCCAACCGGATCAAGGTGCTGGTACACGATGGCTTCGGTTTGTGGCTGTGCGCGAGACGACTCTACGAAGGAAGCTTTATACGCGCGGGCATGACACAAGAGCGAGGCCTTTCGCTATCACACGAGCAGCTGCAGGCGATTGTCGTGGGACTGCCGTGGCAGCGGCTCGATGAGCGTACAAAAATCCGCGTGTTGTGAGAAAAAAAGTGCTGCAAAGTATGTTGATGTCACGCTAAATGTGGCAGCATCGAGGACCATGGAGTTGCCGCGCGAGTGGGCTCAGATGGACGCAGAGAAGCTGCGTGATCTGGCCGCGACGCTGATCGCGCAACTCACCGAGCGCGATGCGCAGCTGAGTGCTCGTGACGCGCAGCTCGCCAGGCGCGAGGAAGAACTCAAAGCTAAGCAGCTGAAGATCGACCAGCTCACACACGAGATGGCGAGCCTCAAGCGCTGGCGCTATGGCCGACACAGCGAGCAGCTCGATGCCGTACAGCGCTCGCTCCTGGACGAGAGCATCGACGCGGATATCGAGGCCATCGGCCTTGAGATCGAAGCGCTTAAGGAAAGGCCATCCTTAGCCCCCAAAGTACAACCGCGTCGTGTGGCGCTCCCAGCGGCGTTCCCGCGCCGGGAGATCCGCCACGAGCCCGAGCATACCCAATGCAGCTGCGGCTGCAGCCTGGAGCGCATCGGCGAGGATGTCAGCGAGAAGCTCGACTACACCCCTGGCGTGTTCGAAGTCGAGCGGCACATCCGCGGTAAATGGGTCTGCAGACGCTGTGAGCGGCTGATCCAGGCGCCCGTGCCGCCGCATATCATCGACAAGGGGATCCCGACCGCAGGCCTCTTGGCGCAGGTGCTGATCGCGAAATACCTGGATCACGCACCGCTTTACCGACAGGAAGGCATCTTCGAGCGCGCAGGACTTGCACTGCCGCGATCCACGCTGGCGCAGTGGGTAGGCGCCTGTGGGGTGCGATTACAGCCCCTGGCCGAAGGGATCAAAGCGCTGCTGCTCACCCGAGCGGTACTGCACGCCGATGAGACGCCGGTACCGATGTTAAAGCCAGGCTTAGGTCGCACGCATCGGGCATACCTGTGGAGCTACAGCTCAAGCGAATACGACGAACTGCCCGCGGTGGTCTACGACTTTGCCGACAGCCGCAGTGGTGTGCATGCGCGTGAGTTCCTGGGGTCCTGGTCTGGAAAACTAGTCTGCGACGACTACTCGGGCTACAAGGCGCTGTTCGAGCGCGGCGTGATCGAAATCGGCTGCATGGCCCACGCCCGAAGGAAGTTCCACGATCTGTACGTCAATCATCGCAGTGACGTTGCCGAGGAGGCTTTGAGGTACTTCGCAGCGCTCTACGAGATCGAGCGCGAAGGGCGCGAGCGAAATCTGGATGCCGACGCTCGGCGACAGCTGCGACAACAGCGTTCAAAGCCCATCGCCGAAGCGCTCAGGCAGTGGCTGACTCGTCAGCGCAGCCAGGTCCCGGATGGCTCCGCAACGGCGAAGGCCATCGCGTACAGTCTGGGACGCTGGGCAGCGTTGATACGCTATCTGGACGATGGCGATCTGCCTATCGACAACAACCACATCGAGAATCGAATAAGGCCAGTGGCCCTTGGCAGAGCAAACTGGCTCTTCGCTGGCTCCCTGCGCGCTGGCCAGCGGGCAGCCAATGTCATGAGCCTGATCCAGTCCGCCAAACTCAACGGACACGATCCGTATCGCTACCTCAAGGATGTACTCGAGCGGCTACCCACACAACCCGCCAGTCGGCTCGAGGAACTGCTGCCGCATCATTGGCGGCCTATACACTCCGCGCACGGCACACAAGTCGCGGCCTAGTTGTGAGGGCCGAAGCGTCGCTTCTGACCCGCACCGGGCAAATGTGGAAACTCCGCACGCTCGAGGTGGGTGCTTGGACTTCCCTAGCTATCATGGCTGGAGCAACGTGGCTACAACTCGAAACCAAAATGCCCAGTCGTATATACGGGGCAATCGCCTTCATGGCAGCAATAATCGCCAGCGCGAGTCTAATAGCTCCGTACAGCATCAGATGCCCGAGATGCCGAACCAGGTGGTTCTGGTTGGCGATCAACACATCGCGCAGCGGATGGCACAGAAGCCTGAAATCTCAATCCCTGTGCCAAGTGTGCGGCTACACTGGCGCCGATCCACGCGAACGATAATCCATCGCAAGGTGCCTTCGCCGGACGGTTACGTTCTTAATCCCGGTCCAGCTAAGGCCCCACAAGAAAATGAAGGCCTTGGCGGAATAATTAATATGGACTAGTCGGTGGAGCGGTTAGTGACTGCTCTTATGCCGCACAGGCGCGCTTAGGGGGGCGCTCGGTACAGAGACATGAAGCAGCCATAGCCGCGTGCTGTACATGCCGTGGCGGGCGGGATTTCCTTGCCGCCTTTCGATTCCTTAATCTGGATTGCATAGTTTTTCCCAGGTCCAAATGCCTCAACTGCGTAGGTCAGCGAAGCCCGCGAGTCTTCGATAACGAACGCGGCTTGGTCGGGAGGCATAGTCTCATTCCTACCCGTGCCGGGATAGAGCAGGCCGCCGAGCACCTCAAGCGCCGCGCCATTTACCGCGCGAATGGCCGTTCCCTGTCTCTCGGTCTTGACCCCCATTACCCAAAGCTGCGCGCCGTCTACGACTGCCTTTTCGCCCAGCGATTCCATGTCGAGCTGTCGCGCCCAGATTTTTTGCGGCGACTGAAAGAACCACGGTCCCCCCACCACGTCTTCGATGAAGACGTGTCCGGTTCCGCCGCTGCCAGTCGCATACGCAGTGTGATAGACGCCATCCATTTCTAGATGACGCAAGGTAAGTGTGCGCGGCGACGCATCTTCGATCATTACCGCGCCCGGATAGAACTTCATCATCCAGTTTCCAAAAGTCAAACCCTCGATCGCAAGATCGGCGGTTTGCGATTCGAAACGCAAGACGGGGGCCGGATTCTGCGCGTCCGCGAACTTGGCACTCCGCGGCACAATGGTAGCTGACGGGCCGAGCAGTCGATTCGTCCCTTTGCGGATGTGAATTGTGTCGGTAATCTCGTAGATGCCGACAGGAAAGTAAACGACGGGGGCATTGGAATCTAAAGCGTTTTGAATAGCCTGTGTGCTGTCACTGCGCCCGCTGGAATCGGCACCCTTGGCGACCACGCTGAGCCAGGCAGAAGGCTCAGGATTGGCGGCTTCCGGCGCCTCCTCGACCGCGAGGTCGAGCGACGCGGCTGGATTTTCCGCACCGAGGTTTGATGGTGGCGAGGCAAATTCCGCGATTGTGCCGGTGAGCGTTGTGCCGCGAATGTCCGTTAGCGACTTAGCGTAGCCCGAAACCGAAACGTGGCGCAAGAAGATGCCGCCTTCGTTCTCGATCGCTGTGGTCGCACCCGCACGACCCCTCAAATTAGAATCGATGAGCGTGACGAGTCCGAGCGGCGTCTTATTTCGAAGCGCGGGCACGGAGTTCTGCGATTTCAAATCGCGGATTGACAGCACGTTGCTCGAATTCTCGATGCCGGCCACGCGCTGGTCAGACAAAGCAACGTGCTCGAAGGTATGGCTGTATTCGGTATCCGCCGTGACAATGCCCGTGTCAAACCCCGTAATGGTGAGGCGGCGGTAATAGCAAGGCCCGACAAAATTGCGCGTCAGCGCAAGACCGGTGACGCCGCGCTTTTTTGGATCGCTCGTCCTTATCGTCACGTTCTCGAGGCCGCAGATGTTGTTTCCGAGGTAATCGATGCCGACTGCGCCCGGGTTGTCGTGCCCAGTATCCACAGTCAGATTAAAGATGTAGTTGCGAAAGCCGTTATATCCTGAGCCGTCGTTCTTGTTCCACGGCTCGTTCGAGCCCGGGCGGATCACTGCTTTTGGCGCGCTAGGATCCTGATAGCCTGACGCGCTGTCCTTGAGTCGAATGACCGTGCTACGCTCGTCCTCCCCCTGAAATGCGAGCGCCGAGCGCCAAGCGTTGTCAGCGCGAAGCCAATTAAGCGTGTCGGAGACAATGTAAGTGCCTTTTGGAAAGTAAAGCACCCGCGCCTGCACGCTACGGCCCTCAATCGCGGCGCGAATGGCGGCGGTGTCATCGCTGAGTCCGTCGCCCTTGGCGCCGAACTGGGTCTTGACGTTGATCATGCCGGCATCTGCGGGAAAGCGCATCTCCGGTGGCTCGTAGGCGGGGCCGGAAGGCGACTGGGCAAGAGCCGACCCGCCGGAGTGCAGCAATAGGCTCAGCAACGCGCAGACAGCGACCCGCATGCGCGCCATTTGCCCCTTCATCTGAGGCAGCACACCATGTTGGCACCGCCTTGCGATGTATCGGCCTTGCACGCATAGGCGCCCGGATAGCACGGATTGTCCTGCGTCATCGGACAGCATTCCGTGGCATTGCGTCCGCATGCGTAGAAACCCGCTCGGCCGCCGCAAGCGAGAATGGGACCGCCCACATTATTTGCGCCAGCGCTAGCTGGAGTCGGTCGCGCGGGCTGGCTAGGTATCGCCGCCGCTCGGGCAAGAGGATTTGCCGCGACGCCTGAGCGAGTCAGACCGGTGATGCCGACCGGCAGACACACTTTGAGATTTTGAATGCGTTGCACCAAGTCGGGCTTTGCATAGCCGGTCGGACAGTCGTACTGAGCGCCGGGGACCGTTGGAGGCGTCAGAACCTTGGCCGGGGGGGCGGGTAAAATTGCGGGGATCTGATTGTTTGGGATGCCCTGTGCGCATGCCGGCGGTAGCGGGATCGTAATGCTCACTGCCAACGCGGCAAGCAAAAGCAAAGCCGGGAGTGAGCGACGCATGGGCCGCCAATCCTTCCTTGGGTCTTGAAGGCCGCCGCACGTCAAATGGCACTCGCCTCCTCGATCACGGGCAAGGACGTCAGTACGGTCAGCTTCAGCGCGTCCTCGACCTGAAGGGGCAAGTTAAGCCGTTCATCCAGGCCTTCGAGAAAGAATGCGATCAAGACTGCTAGGACCGCGGCAACGGCTCCGCCGATCGGCAGAATCAGATAGACTTTGGGATAGGTCGAGCGATCGGCGGGCGTCGCTGGCTCGATGACGGAGATCGTGGTGATCTTCTGCTTGTTGAGTCCTTCGCCGATTCGGGCCTGTTCGAAGTACTGATAGTAGGTACGGTAGTTCAAATCGGCGATTTGATTTTGTCGTTCGAGGTCCTGTAGCTTGGTGTTTTGGCCGTCGAGCGTGGCGATCCGGCGCACGACGTCTGCTCGTTGCTGCTGCAACGTCGATTGAGCCTCCTGAATCCCGCGAAGTTGGGCTTCGGCGCGATTGAGATCAACCTCAATGTCTTGGTGGCTAAGGCTGGGTAGTTGCTTCGCCACACGTGTCTGCCCGCCGGCTTGCAGTTCGTTGAGCTTTTGGATTTGTTTCTCGAGGTCCTGAACTGTCTGGCTGTCCGCGCGGTAGTTGTTCAGCAGCGCCTGGCGCTGAACCTGAAGCTGCACGAGCTGCGATTGCAATACGTCGTCCTCATCGGCAAATTCTACGTTCAACGGCAGCGTCGTTAGCTCGGACTGCAACACTTGCTTACGATTTTCTAGCTCTGTTACTTGCGCTTGGTTGCTGGCGAAGCTCGACTCGATTTCAGCGCGATGCTTCAGCAGTAAGGTTCGCTCCTCGTCAAGGGAAGAGATGCCCGTCTGGTTGCGGAATTCGTCGAGCGCGGCTTCGGACTGAACGAGCTGTGTGTGGTACTGCCCAAGCTGCTCCTGCAGAAAGTTCGATCTCGGATCGCGGAGCACCGCGAGCTCGCGCGCAATGAATTTGTTGACGAACACGTTTGCTGCCTTGGCGGCGAGTTCAGGATTGGGATGATCGTAGATTACTTGGATGATGTTGGCGTTCTTCGCCACTTGGACCTTGAGATCGTGTTTGATTATGCGCCGCTCCGCAGCGCCCACAGCAGTTCCGAACCAAGGTGGCGACGCAACAAGTTGGGGATAAAGATTATTCAGACCGACTTCCGTGACAACTTCGTCGACGAGGCTCCCGCTCGTCAACATTTGGCGCAGTGAATTAAGAATGTTCTGCTGGTCGAGCGCCTCCTCCGCTTGGCCGACGCCGCTCGGCATATTGACCGGTGAGGACGTGTCGCGGCCGAAATTCACATAAAGATCGCTTTCCGACTCGTAATATTTTGTCGCGAGCAGGCAGTAGGCTCCAGCCGCAGCCATCACCGCGAGAAAAGTGAGGGCGATCGCCCGTTTGCGGCGGAACAGGACATAAATAACGCTGGGGAAGGTGGCCCTTGCCTGCATAAACGGCAATCCTAATCCGATGCAGATTTCGGCGGGTCATGCGCCGCAATAGTGCGCATGACGCGATGCATAAAGAATACCATTTTCGGGGCGGGCGACAAGCCAAATGTGGCAACATAACGGGAACCGGCGAGGATTAACTCGGGCCGCAACGAAACGCTGGGCATGCCAAATCAGCACTGATTGGCATATAGTGAAACTTCTGTCCCGGGATATTTAATTCGACGACGTACGCGTGCGAGCGTCAATTTCGGGTTCTCTAAATGGCCGCTATCGCCGATTTGCCGCTTGAGACCGCATCGACCGAAGCGGCCCCCCTTTCGCGTGAGGAGCGCAAACTTCTCGGCGCCTTCATCGCACTTATTATCATCGTCGCTTTTCCGGGCAAGTTCCTGTTCTACATCTCGCCAGGCGTCCTGATTCTGATTTCGCTCTTCGTCGGTGGCTTCGTCCGGTTCTGGCGGTTCGTGGGCATTGTGTTCGGCATTGTTTCGCTGTCGCTGGCGACGATCACCTTGGACGTGATCGATGGCCGTCACGCGAATATGCCAGGACTGGTTTTCGGGGTCATCGGCTATCTACCGATCTTCATCCTGTGCTCGCTGTCGACGGATTTTCGCGTGAGCGAGGGTTTCGCTTGGCGCCTTGCGAATGCCTGCTTGGTGTTCATCCTCATTGAAGGTGCGATCGGCGCAGCGCAATGGGTAATCGCGCACGACTCTGATCTCGTGAATGGCACATTCGGGCTCTTCGACACTGTGACGAACGAACGCACGATTTCTCAGGTCAATTTCTGTTTCACGCTGTTTTGCATGACTGTTTATTGTTCGATATGGATCCACTGGCGCCGCATGAAGCTGGGATGCGGGGTTGCTCTGGCCACGGCTCTCGCGGCGGAGACTGCGCACCAGACTTTATTCCTCATGGTATTGGTGCCGGTACTTGCGATCACGGGCGGAAGACGATTTCGCCGCGTCGTAGTCTCCATCGGCATCATATCTGCAGTCTTCGCTGGCGCTTTTCTCGTCGATCCTGACATAGTCGAGCATATAGACGGTTGGGCCTACAAGGTTCTGTTGACACCGACCTCACCGAAGCGGCTCTCGGTGACCGGCGCTATTGAACTGATGCAGGGGAAGAACCTGCTACTCGGCGTCGGGCTCGGCCAATTCAGCAGCCGCGCCGCCATTCTGAGTTCGGGCAGCGGGACGAGCTTCAACCTGCCGAAGATCCTGGTGGACACCTCAACGTACTACGAACAGTTGATGCAATTGCCCGTCTTCATTTATCGGCAGAACGGCGAGAACTCCGCTATGGCCATGCCTTACTTCTCCGTCCTAAGCGTCGTCACCGAGTTCGGACTGATTTGTGCCGTTATTTTTCTCTTAAAAATTGTCCAGGCTGTAATGGAAAATATCCGCCTCGGCGCTGCGAGCCAGGAGGCTTGGCGGGTATCCTGCTACTGCAACTTCTTTATCGGGTTTCTTTTTCTGTGCAGTTTAATCCAGAATTATCTCGAGTTAACGCAGGCGATCATGATTCCCATCCTTCTTTACATCGTAAGTAAGGCGAGGCTGAGAGCTCTTTCCGAGGGTGTCGTCGCTTCTAACGTTGCCGCTCGCCTCAAGGCGTAACGGCATTGGTGCTACCTAGACGCGCGGGCGCTTGCAGATCTCCATAGACGCCATCGACGACTCTATCCCAAACCAAGGAACGCGCCCGCTCGAGCGCGTTGGCGGAAAGCTGTCGATAACCGCCGGGGTCGAGATCTGCCACGGATCGCAGGGCCCCTGATAGCCCATCGACAGCTTCGCCGTAATTCGCCGCCGACACGTTGACCGCGCGCCCGACGCGGTCGTCGACTAGCACGCCGGGTCCACCTAGATTGAAGCAGATCACCGGCAGTCCGGCAGCGAACGCCTCAACGACGACCATACCGGCCGCCTCGTGAAGGCTTGGGAAGAGCAGTGCGTGGTGGGCACGGTAGACACGCGGCAGGTCCTCGTATTTACCCCACCCGAGCCAGGCAACGCGGTTCGCCACGCCAAGTTCGGCCGCGAGTGCCCTCCATCGTAATTCGGCCGGGCCTCCGCCAGTCAGCGACAAATTTGCATTTGGACAGTACTGCAAGAGCTTGGCGAAGGCCCTGAAGCCGAACTCCATGCCCTTCCAATGGATATGGCGCCCCGCATAAAGGATTCGAAATGGGCGTCCATTCAAATTCTCGCGAGTGAGCGGAGTCTGCGCGATCTCGCGCTCGTCGATCCCAATTTGAAGCTGCACAATGCATTTGGAGCGATACCGTCGTGGTATTGCCATCGCGCTTTCCGTCGACGTGACGAGCACCACATCCGCCGCCTTGAACGTAGCGCGCATAAAAGGATCGTATCGATTGATCCAATTGGCGGCATGGCGCAACCGCTCCACTAGCGCCACTCGCAGGCCCATGGCGTCGGTCAGGCGGATCGGAGCAGTTTCGCCGCCACCGATCGGGCCGAGAACGAACTGTTCGGCAACGCCCCCAAGGAAGGCTGGGAAGCGCACGCCACCGATGGTGATGGCATGCACGACATCGAGCGCCTTCTCTCGGGCAATCCGCAGCGCCGAGCGCCGCGCACACCACTGCCAATAAATATAATATAGCTGAAGAAGAAAGCGCGACTTATGTGCGAGCGTCTCGTGCCGTGCGTTTCCGATATACCGAAACGATATTCGCTCCAAGTGGGCCGACTGAGTCGCTGCGGCGATCGGCTCGCGATCGCGAGGCGGCGTCAAGACGATCAGCTCGTGGGATTGTTCCGCGAGCGACTTCAACCAGTTCCAAGCCACCTTTGATTCGGAGCCGCGATTCGGTGCGCACGAAAAGGCGACGATGAGAATTCTCATGGGACGCATCGACGAGAGACGCGAGGTCGCAATGACGGTATGAAAGATCGGAGCATGCTTTGACCGGGCGGACGTTAGTTAGGATACATGGAGCAACTTGAGACGCAAGTGAGACCCTCGCTGTGGCAGAGTGATTCTCACTTTCCATCTATCATAGAACCATCAGGCTATTACGGACTGGAGGACGACGTGATTAAGCGTTTCTCCAATACATGCAGGCGGAACATGCTCCGGCGGCTCATAGAAAAGAAAGAAATGTCCTCAAGATCGCCTTTTGCATACGCAGATTCCGATCATAAGAGTATCTTATTTGGTTTATCTAATTAGATTGGGACCCTTAAACGAGACCTCTTTGCATATGGTAATCGTCACTGAAGCAGAGCGGCCCACCCAATACGAACAATACATCGCCCGAAAGTATCTGCCTGAACTCGACGGACTCCGGGCCTTTTCGATTCTGATCGTCGTTACGGTGCATATGAAAGACCGCGTATGGGAATGGCTCGCGGGCGCACAGGGCGTAACGGTATTCTTCGTTCTCAGTGGTTATCTAATAACGTTGCTCGCCCTGCGGGAGACTCGATTTAATGGATGCTTGAACGTCCGGGCATTTTTCGTGCGGAGGGTATTCCGGCTCTTTCCAAGTTACTACTTCGTGTTGGGTATCTATTGTGTTCTCGTTTTTGGACTAAATATATCTCCCGAGAGGCGAGAGGGGCTTGCGCGAGCACTGCCGTACTATCTCTTCTATATGCAAGAATACCCTGTCTTCCGCAATCTCTCGACAAATCTGCCCTTCTACCAGTCGTGGTCTCTCGGTATCGAGGAGAAGTTCTACTTAGTCTGGCCATTCTTGGCCTTCTCGGTCTTGGGATCCGTCCGATCAGTTAGAGCGTGGGCGACGGCGGGCCTCACCATGCTGATGATCTTTGCTCCGACCATCATTGGACAACGTGCCGGCCAGTTCCTTTATCCCTATTCACACATTCTTGTCGGATGCCTCACCGCATTCGTCCTCGATACCCCGCAGGGGTTCGCCAATCTCGCGTGGCTAGGGAGACGATGGGGAGCATTGCTCACCCTTGCGGGCTTCCTCGCGCTTCACCTTATCGTCCCCCATGTTCCGAAGGATGTGCACCGTGTTTTTCTGAGCGCATACTCGGTGGCCACCGGGCTACTTCTCATGGCGATCGTACTGGGTGACGGGCCGATTCAACGGGTACTCCGACGGCCGATGTTGGTCATGATTGGTAAGCTCTCGTACGGGATCTACCTTGTTCACATTCTCGCGCTTCATTTGGCAGAGAAGATCGCGACACCCGGTACGGACAATCCGCTCGTTTCCATTGCAGCGCTGTTATTGGCCTATCTCTTTTCTGTGTGTGCGGCATATTTGCTTGCAATGGCCATCGAGCGGCCCGGGATCGCGCTCGGCCGTCGGATTTCGAGACGACTCATAGGAACCGGCGCTGCAAGATAGTGACACAACGCGTGACCGCTATTGCAAGGCCCAAGTGGAACTAGACGTGGGACCGCCGGAAAGGGCGAAAGACCGAATCGAGCGCCGGCGCGCCGACGTCAGGTCTCGGCGTGCAGGCCAGTGCATTCGGGGTCCCGAATCGCAATACCTCGTATGTCGCCGTACACGGCGTCTCTCTGCGAGATGCTTGACGATTGGCGGCCTATTTTGTCTTCGAGAGAACCTTAGGGCCAAAATTGGCCAAGTCCGAGCGGGGTTGTAGAAGTGAACCGTAAAATGACTTTGTCAATTATTACTATCTCCTACAATGATCCTGAGGGGCTTAAACGAACCCTAGATTCTCTGTCTCCATTGAGTAAGTCCTTAGATTTGGAAAATATCATCGTGGATTCATCGCCAGAGCTAAATTTTTCCATTATTAACAACTTTAAGAGGGATTCACTCGTTCATCTCGAAACTCCGCCGAATGGAATCTATCCCGCCTTCAACTTGGGCTTGGAACACAGTCGAGGAGAGTTCATCTGGTTTCTTAACGGAGGCGATCGCCTTAAATCCTTAAATAATGTGTTAAGGGCTATAGAGACAATTGCAGCTCAACCAAAGCTTGATCTCTTATGTGCCGGCGTGGATTTCTATCGAGAGGGAAAGTTCATATATTCCGCAACTCCCAAGTCTCCCTTTATCAAGAATTTGATGGGACAAAACGCGCTTTGTCACCAAGGGATCATTTATCGGCGATCAGTATTTAGACGTCTTGGGTCGTTCTCGCAAAATTATAGGCTCGCTGGGGATTATGAGCATCACTTCCGATGCTATTTTGCAAAATTAAAGACTCTCACCTTACCCATCATCATTGCTGAATATGACCGAGATGGGAGATCAGATAATTTCAAATCCGTTTTCCGTGAATTTAGAAGGATTTGGAAAGTCTATCGCAAAAAGATGGGAGTCAAACTGGCATTACAGAACGAGTCCCTTGCCGTGGCCAATTATTTGAAACTGAGACTAATGAAGTCCGCTCTAATTAGGCCTTTTTCTAAGCGACTAAAAGATATCTGGTACAGACTACATGGTCAGACTTAGAGTTCGGTCGACTGAAAAATGGGAGCAGGTCAGGTCAACCGAGCTGTAACGGAGCGGAACCTACTTCCATCAGAAGCTGAGCGGGCGCCAGATTGGCTGGATGCTCAGCACTCAGTCCGTCGACGAACTGTTGCGCAAAGTGCGAAGTTCCGCGATGGAATGGGCCACGAATTGCCGGACACGTGGTGACAGCGGTAACAGCATGAGCGGGATGAGTGCGACGGGGCCGATATAAAGCCATGTACAACCGGCGATTACCGCGGCGCTGGTGAGAATCGGCAAAGCGGCGCTCAGTGGGCCAATGAGGCGGCGGGCAGCCGCGACGGCCATGAGCGAGGCGAAGGCGGCAACTATCTCCGCCACGCCGTAGCCCATGATTCCAAAACGCGGTGTCAATACAACTGCTACGGCGACAAGAGTCAGAAGCTGAGCGGCGGAGTTGGCCACCATAAGCTTGCGCTGTTGGAGGATCATCAGCGCGCAGACCGGCAGGACCGAGAAAACGCCAATAAAATAGGCGATGGCTAGCAGCGGATAGACCTTGGTGACCCCGTCCCACGACCGGCCTATGCCCCATTCCTCGAGCAAAGGTAGCATGAACGAGAAGACAAGCAATGGTAGCCCGACGAGAAAGATCTGCGCGTCGCGCGCGCTCTCGACGAAGCCGCGAAGCTGGACCTCGTCGCCAATCAGGCGGCGCATGCCCGGGAGTGCTAGACGACGAACGATTTCCCGCATCGCACCGATCGCCATGATGAGTCGCAGCGTCAGCGCGACGATCCCGACGGCGCTGGGGCCGAACGCTGCTCCCACGACAAGTGGATTTACGAGATCGCGAAGCTGTGCGAACCATGGATTGGCCGCGAAGGGAAGGCTGCTCGAGGCGAGTCGCGCCATGGCCTGCAGGTTCCAAACAGGGCGAAGAACGTCGCGCACGTAGAGCACGAGCAGGCCGAACGATAAAAGAAGCGCTGCCCAGAAGCCGCAAACCGGCGCCCAGAAGCTCGGCGCCAAGAAGCCTACGGCCACTGCAACGAAGGTCTGCGTCAACTGAAATGTCATCTCGACCGCCGCGACACGGCGATAATCGAGCGAGCGCTCGAGCAGTGTGGTCGCGACGATAGAGAGATTAAGGAGCATGATACCCGGCACCATCGCAAGGAACGCTGGAACGAAGGCGCGCAACGGAATCCAATGGTCGATCGCCAAGGTGGCAATCGTCGCGACTAACATTCCTGCGCCCGAGACGCTGATTGATATCGCGACCGCATGCCCAATCGTGCCGCGGTCGAGTTCCCGCACCTCAGATATAAGACGCGGGACGAGTCCGAGCTGGGTAAACCGCGCGAGCATGTTGCAGGTGGCCACGGCGCTGGCAAAGATCCCGTAATTGCCGGGCCCGATGAACCGTGCTAGGAGCAGCGTGCCGGCACCGCTGACCAGCAACCCCAACGCTTGCCTCGCCGCTAGGTAGCCGGCGCCGCGTATCAGGATGTGACGGACTTGCTGGGTCACGCCTTCTTCCGACCTAAGTCCTGATGATCGAGCCTGCGCAGAGAAGATTCGGGTTGCTGTGCCTGGAAAACACGCCGTTTGGAAACCGATTCGACAGTTCGAACGGTAACGTTGACGACGACCGATAGGCCAGCGAGTCCTGGTAAGTCCGGATTTCCATGATGTGAACGCCCGCCTGCCATTTGGTTTTGAGGATCCAGGACGCCGCCCCGGTGTCCAGGCTCCTTAAATTACAGTCGATCTTGCCCTTCGGCCTTCCGACATGGACAAATTTTGAATTAATGGTTTCATAGCGTAGCCTTCTCCCCGTCCTCCGGTGCGGCCAATTTAGGTATCCGCGAGTAATTCCGCATGGACGGCGCGCCAACCGTGCTGGCACGACGGCATAAGTCTATTCCGGTGCGACGTTGTGATCACCTGATTGCGATATCGAGCTGAGGGCTCGACCTCATAATAATTGTCCGCCTAGCTCGCGAAGATGTGCGTCGCAACCCTGAGGCCCTGGGGCTGGTCCGGTGAGCCCGCCGCAATCGACACTCGCCCCCCATCCTCTTCGAAAAGCAGGCTCGACCAGCGTTCGCTGCAGAAGCCGCGCCGAAATCCCGACACAGCCACGTACCATTTAAGAGTCTCGCTCTTCACCACAGTAAATGCCACCCGCCAGCATGCCGTGGCAGCGACAAAGTGACCGCTCGTTCGCCGGCATTGCTCGCAATGGCAGGCGATCACGTTGCGAAGCTTGCCGCGCACTTCATATCGCACCCGACTCCACAGACACCCGTCGGTAATCAATCGACTCATCAGCGTGCCGTGGTGGTCGAGTCTATCGGCGCACAATTGGAGTGGCCCGACATCGCACAATCCTGCAGCTGCGACACCCGCCGCAGCACGTAGGTCAGGAACATTCCGGCCACGATCAGCAACAGCACGAAGACCAGCCCCAGCAGCGCCTTGCGGCGTGAGTCGGGAGGCTGAGGGACTTCCGGCTCCCGCTCGTTCTCCAATGAAGTTTTCATAAGCAAGACATTTTTTCCTCGTTTGCTGGCCGGGGAAGCGCAGTCGCGGCTATTGTGCACCAGAGGACATCTTTTGAAGACAAGGCGAGGGAAAACATGAGCGCAGCCGAAACATCTGCACTAGAGGTTCGACCGATCGAGTCGGCAGCCGACCTGAAACGGGTCTATCCCGTGTTCGCCGAACTGCGTCCGCACCTGGACGAGGCCACTTTTATTGCCCAGGTACAGCGGCAACGCGCGCAGTGCGGCTATACGCTGGTGGCCGGCGAGGTCGCCGGGCGGCCAGTCACCGGCGCCGGGTATCGGCTCGTGGAGCATCTGGCCTGGGGTAAGGCGCTGTATCTGGATGATCTCGTGACGGCTACCACCGAGCACGGCCACGGCTACGGCGGAGCGCTGCTGGATTGGGTGATCGCCGAGGCACGTCGATTGGGATGCAAACAGTTTCATCTGGACTCCGGCACCCAACGGCATGCGGCACACCGGCTGTACCTGAGCCGACACCTGCGCATCAGCGCGCTTCATTTCTCGACTGAGTTGACCTGAGCGCCGCCGGTCAGGAGAGCGCCCACCAGAGCAGCCCGGCGACCGCAGCGGGTACGCCGAAGATGGCCAGGAAGATCGGAGCCTCTTCGGCCACGGAATAGCCGGCATGACTCACGCCCAGCCACATGTTGACGCCCGCACCGACGAGCCACAGCGGGATGAACAGCTTCGTCCCAGTGATCGCGCCCGGCACGCCGCCCCCGAACGCATGGCCCAGCAACAGGCAGCTCAGCAGTAATGAGAAGCCTCCGCCTACGACGATCGCGGTGTGCACGACTCTTCCTTGTGTGTCTGTGGACTACCTATGCGGCGAAGAGCGCAGGGGTAAGAGCCAAAGCCGGTAGTCGGTCTTCTCCTCAAAGCCCTGCCGCGTATAGAAGTCCCGGGCGAGTTCGTTGCTGTCCGCCACCTGCATCTGCAGGC
>Ga0302324_100004979_pt1 | contig 29232 bp, 22 predicted proteins | sample Palsa_T0_1_FD_201949 | JGI IMG/M metagenome (GOLD analysis project Ga0302324, IMG submission 201949) | Peat permafrost microbial communities from Stordalen Mire near Abisko, Sweden - Palsa_T0_1 | ecosystem: Environmental > Terrestrial > Soil > Palsa > Peat permafrost | place: Sweden: Abisko...
ATAGCCGGTTTGGGTGCGTTGGACCCTCGGTTCGATGGTCGTAAGCACCCAAGTTGGTCAACCGCACCCAAAAGCTCGCGGTCACGCCGTAACCCGCGCGGACGCGCCGGCGCTGACGTCGATGACCGCGCCGGTGATATGGCCGGCGCCGGCCCCCACCAAAAACAGGATGGCCGCGCTGACATCGGACGGAGGGAGGATCGGAACCGGCTGGACGTGGAGCAGGCCGAGGAACGCCGCCGCGTCCTCGAGGGTGGGGTTGGCGAGGTCGGGGCGGACCTTGCGAGCCAGAGCGTCGTTGCGGACCATCGGCGTGTCGACTGTGCCCGGAGCGACCGCGTTGACGGTGATGCCGAAGCCGGCGAGATCCTGAGCGGCGCTCTTGACCAGGCCGATCACCCCCCACTTGGACGCGCTGTAGGCGCCCACGCCCCCGGTGGTCCCGCGTCCCATCATCGAGGAGATCCCGACAATGCGGCCGTAGCGCTGCTCGATCATGATCGGCGCCACGGCTCGGAAGCTGTTGAAGACACCGGTGAGGTTGGTCGCGATCACGTCATTCCACTGCTCAACGTCGGCGACCTGGATCGAGCCGCCGCTGCTGATGCCGGCGTTGGCGATGAGGATGTCGATACGGCCCAGGGATTGCCTGGCCTCGTCCACCACCGCCTGCACCTGTCCCGGATCGCGTACGTCGGCCTGCCGGGCCAGGCAGCGCCGGCCCTCCTTGGAGACCAGGCCGGCAGTCTCCTCGAGGTCCTCGCTCGTCGCCAGCGGGTAGTCGAGGGAGGCCAGATCCTCGCACCGGTCGAGGAGCACCACGTCGGCTCCCTCGCGGGCGAAAGTCACCGCGTGGCTGCGGCCCATCCCACGGGCCCCGCCCGTGATGAGCGCGACCTGGCCGTCGAGTTGTCCCATTACAGCTTCGGCAGGATGACCGTGGCGAGCTGCTCCTCGTCTGTCAACGAAGGCGCCGCGTCGGGCGGGGCGACGGCGATCCGGAGGTAGTCGGCGCCTTTGAGAACGCTCAGCGAGGCGTCCCCGTCCCAGAAGGCCTGATCACCGTAACCGCTGATCGACTGGGCGCTGACCTTCGACTTGTAGTTGGTGTACCAGGTCACGGCATCGGGGCCCTCCACGACCACCACCCGGACCGAGTCTGCTTGGGCCACGTTCGGGTCTCTAGGGGTGGGCGCCGAGGACCCGTAGAAGACGCAGGCGAGACCACCCTCGACAGTGGCGCTGCCGAGGACTCCCGGAGTCACGGTCCCAGCAATGGCGCTAGCCGCCTCGGCCTGGGTGACCACAGAACACGAGTTGAAGTTGCCGGTGCTGGCCGCCGTGGTCGACGTCGACGCCACCGACGAGGTCGGCGTGGTAGACGAGGTCGGCGTTGCCGACGCGGTGGTTGTCGACGCGGTGGTTGGCGGCGCGGTGGTCGTCGATTCGGCAGTTGATGACTTGGACGACGAACCGCATGCCGCCAACAGAATGGCAAGGGAAACGGCGACCACGGTCCCGAGAGCGCTCAGAGGCAGTCTCATTAACCCTCCACCTCGGCCTTGATGCGCTCAAGGGTGGTCCGCATGTCGTTGCGGTTGGTCCGGCCTCGGGCCCAGCCCAGGAGCGCCCAGTACAGACGCAGCATGGCGGTCTTGGAGAGGTCAAACGACTCGGTCACGTCCGTGCCCTCACCGGCGGGCTGCAGCTCATAGCGCCAGACGTTGAGTGGTTTGTCACTGGAGCCCACTCCGAAGGCGAACTCGCGGCCCGGCACGCTGGCAGTCACCGTGCAGGTCGTCCAGTAGATGGGCCCAATACCGTTGCGCTTGACGTGGCCACGGAAGCGGGCGCCCACCGCCGGGCCAGTGGCGCCATCGAGCCATTCGGCCTCGAACGTCTCCGGGCTGTACCGACCGATCTTGGTGACGTCGCTCACCAGGTCCCAGATCCGCTCCGGCGGAGCGTCCATGTGCACTGTTACCGAATCATGCATGGCCGTACCCTAGGGCGTACCGAGTTCACCCCGGACTTGGAGTCCGACAGTAGCTACCTGGATGGGGAGCACCTGGTAGCGCGTGTCCAACCCGGCGACGAGCCCTTCGAGCACCTGCTTGTCGGGCGGGGTGGCGCTCAAGATCGTGACCGAGCCGCCATCTCCGCCGGCCCCGTTGACCTTCCACCCCACGGCCCGTTGCCCTGCCGCCACCGCTATGACGCGGGTTGCGTCGACACCTACAAGCTTCGGATGCAAGGCTTTCTGGGCCTCGGTGTTGGCGATCATCGCCCGGCCAAAGGCGCCGAGATCCTGGGCGATGACCGCGTCCCGAGCCGCAACCGCCGCATGGCGCAACTGGGAAAGCGCCCCCGACTGGTGGCGCCCGACATCCTCGATGACCTGCCGGTGCACGGCCGGCGAGTCGTGAGCCATTCCGAGGAAGACCAGCGTGAGTCGGGGGCCGAGTTCGTCCCAGGCGGGCAGGGGCTCCACCGTGGCCTCCGGATAAGGATCGATCTCGAGGTAGTTGATCCCGCCGAACGTCGCGCTCAGCTGGTCCTGGATCCCGCTCTCTACGCGGAGGCCTTCCACCTCGAGTCGGTGGGCTGCGTAGGCGATGTGACGCCGTGAACATTGTTCGCCTCGCGCCGCTGCCAACGCTCCCAGCAAGGCGACGGCCACCGCCGCAGACGTTCCCGTTCCGCTTCCGGCCGGGATGGCGGAACGAACGCTGATCTCCACGGCGATGGACCCCGGCGGCGGGAGGGCATCGATGGCCGCCTCCAACAGGGGATGCCGGGCGGCTCGTGACGCCCCCGGGACGATGGGATAACGCGCGCCGAAGGTCGCCACGTCCAGCACCACCAGGTCCGGACCTGAGGTCCGGCGAATCGAGACCTCGACGCCGGGGATCACCGCCACGTTCACGACCCGCCCGGGTCCGCCGAACCAGGTATCGGTCCATCCGCCGTTGTCGCAGATCCGCACCGGTGCCGACGCCTCGATCACTTGGCAATGGTCCCATGCGACAACGACAACAATGTCGGTTTACGGTCGGCGCCCGCCGCCCGGCGAGGAGAGAGATCCGATGCCGCCCAAGCGAGGGTTCGTCCCCGAAGACCTCTGGCGCCTGCGCATGGTGAGCGATCCACGGTTGTCTCCCGACGGTTCGAGCGTGGCATTTGTCGTCGCCACCTCCGACCAGGAGACCGACAAGCCGGCGACGACGATCTGGGTAACTCCGGCCGACGGCTCATCACCCGCGAGGCCATTCACCACGGGGCCGGAGGACAACAGTCCCCGTTGGTCGCCCGACGGTCGCTGGCTCGCCTTCGTCGCCGAGCGCGGCCACGGGCCGCAATTGCACGTGGCTTCCCTCGACGGCGGAGAGGCCAGGGCCCTCACGTCGGCCCCGCACGGCGTCTCCCAACCGGTCTGGGCGCCCAACGGCGAGCGGATCGCCTACGTGGCGCGGACAGGGGAGTGGAAGAAGCCGGAGGACCGCAGCGCAGTGGAACGGTCTGCGCCCCGGGTCGTGACCGGGCTCTACTACCGCTTCGACGGCATCGGCTGGTTCGACGACCGTCGCGGCCATATCTTCGTCGCCGGCCTCACCGGTGGAGATCCCAAGCAGGTCACTGACGGAGACTGGGACGACGCCGATCCGGCGTGGTCGCCCGACGGACGCCGGCTTGCTTTCGTCTCTGACCGGTCGCCGACCCGATTCGACGAGGTCCACCGCGACGTTTGGGTGGTGACTGTCGGCGCAAGGAGCCGACCCCAGCGCCTCACCCGCGGGCGGGGGACTGCGGCGGCCCCGCTGTGGTCGCCGGACGGGACGACCATTGCCTACGTCGGCCACGAACACGGGGAAGGGGACTCGGCCGCGAACATCCACCTGCTGGTCGTCTCGACCCAAGTCCCACAGGCACCCCGGTCGCTCAGTGCTGGCCTCGACCGCTCGGTGTGGGGGCTGCTGCGGCCGCCCGGCCCCACCCACGCCTGGATCGAAGACGGCGCCGCGGTGCTACTGACCGCCGCCGAACGAGGGACCCTCGCCGTCTACCGCAGCGCGCTCGACGACCCGAGGCCTACACCTGTCCTCGCCGGCGACCGCCAGATCACCGCCCTGCACACGTCGGACGCCACGCTGGCGTTCACCTCCCAGTGGGCGTCGGTACCACCCGAGGTCTACTGCGCCGCGCTCGATGGCACCGATGAAAGGCGGATCAGCGACGTCAACGCCGAGTTGCGCGCCGTGCGGTGGGCGCCGGTCAGGAGGACCAGCCACCACGCTGGCGACGGGCGACGGATCGAATCGTTCGTCATCTACCCGCCGGGCCACTCCAAAGGTCGGCCTGCGCCGACAGTCCTCGAGATCCACGGCGGTCCACACGGCTGGCACCCGCAGGTAACCATGCTCGGTCTGTACCAGTCCCTCGCTGCCGCGGGCTACGTCGTGGTCCTACCCAACCCTCGCGGCAGTCACGGGTACGGCGAGGAGTTCGCCGGCGCTTGCGTGGGCGACTGGGGTGGAGCCGACTACGAAGATCTGATGGGCGCCGTCGACCACCTCGTCTCCACCGGTGTGGCCGACCCCGAGCGTCTCTACGTCGCCGGCTACTCCTACGGCGGGTTCATGACCAGCTGGACGGTCGGCCACACCGATCGCTTCGCCGCCGCGTGCGTTTCGGCAGCGGTCACCGACCTGCTTAGCATGTGGGGGACCACCGACATCCCGAACTTCGCCGAGTACGAACTGGGTGGGCTCCCCTGGGAGCGACCGAATGTGTACGCCAAGCACTCACCCGTGACCTATCTGTCCGACGTGACCACACCCGTGCAGCTGTTCCACTGGGAAGGCGACCTGCGGTGTCCGATCGGCCAGACCGAGGAGTTCTTTCAGGGTCTCCGCAAGCTCGGATGCGAAGTCGTCATGGTCCGCTACCCCGGCGGCTTCCACATCGTTCGGTCCCCCTCGCAGATGGTCGACTACGTCGCCCGCCACCTCGACTGGTTCAACCGACACTGAACGCCCGGAACGACACCCGCCGGTGCCGCTCGAGCAGGGGCCGACCTACGAGTCGACGAATTCGTCGAGCTCTTCGAACTCGTCCGGTAACGGTGCGGTGGCGACCGTGCCGAACACGGTGGTGATGAAGAGCAGCAGGCTGATCACGTGCACCGACGTGCACCACAGGCAGATGGCGTCGAGCTTGAACAGCTCGTCGTAGACGAGCTTGAGTGCGGTGGCGACACCCACAAGGGACCAGACGATCCGGGCGAAGCGGATGGCAAGTGTCGGGCTGCGCCACGCCGGCGGGGACTGGAGGACAGACATGACCGCAAAGAACACCAGGCCCAGCACGGCCACCGGCACCCCGTGGATGTTGTTGTAGATGCTGGTGGTCACCTTCAAGCAGTTGACGATGCCGCCGGTGGCGGGGCAGCTCAGCGACTTCGAGCCCGTGTAGTGCTCGTAGGTCAGATACCCAGACACGCCGAACCCCAGCGCGGACAGGACCAACCCGATTGCTGGCGGCCACCAGACGCGACGCACGGCCGGCCCTTCCTATGACGCCGGCGACGACTCGCCAGACGACGTGTTCGACGGTATGGTGAGCTTGGCGACGGCCGAACAGGTGGCGGCCGGCTTGTTGCCGGTCACGCCGCAGATGGCCTTGATGAGATACGCCGCTGATGCGTCCTCGTTGACTCCAATGGTCTTCTCGTTGTCGCCAACGGAATCGGCGATATTGGAGAAGCTATGGCTTATTAGCAGCGTGTCATTGGTTTGGGCTGAGATGAGGGCCAAGACACCACCGATGTCGATGAACGGGTACCCCTCCGATGATTGTCCCTGGGCGATCTCGTTGGCCTTCCACAACGTATTCTCCGCCGAGGTATACGACTGGAGGAGCTTGCTCGTGTTGGTCTCGTTCTCGACAGACACGAAGGTGAGGTACGGACTCGTGTAGGTCGAACCGTAGAAGGACAGGGTGGGTATGTCGCCGTCATCGAGCGCGGAGTGGGTTTGCTGCAGGTTCGAGAATGTCCCGAACTTTGACAGCGCCACCACCATCGCCCATCGCTCCGTGGCGCAGATCGGGCAGAACTCCGCCCCGATGTACAGCACCTCCGGCTTACCGCCCGAGGTGAGGCGGCCGCCCACCGCCTTCGCCGGGTAGTAGAGCTGCAGGCTCTTGTCCGCGGTGGCTTCCACGAGCGTCGACATGGAAACATTGGCCAGGCTGTTGACGACCGCGATAGGGGCAGGCTTTCGGAGGCCCCCGCCGGAACCGCCGTCAGACGCCTTCACAACGATGAACGCGGCGACCACGACCACCACCACCACCACCGAGCCCACGGCCAGCCACCGGTTGCGCCGGCGCCGGGCCTGCCAGGCCGCCTGGCGGCCGCGCGGCTGGCTGCCGGCCTTGTTGCCTCCGGGCTTGTTGGCTCCGGGCTTGTTGGCTCCGGGCTTGTTGCCAGCAGAGGTGTTCCCCCCTGACTTTGCCCCTCCTGACTTGCTGGACGTCCCTCCTGCCTTGCTGGACGCTGCTATGGGCGGGCGCTTGGGCGCCATGCGACCCTTCTTGGCGCTACCGCGAGGTGGGACCTGCCCCTTCGGCTTACCCTCAGGGGACTTCTCAGATCCGCTCACTCATATCTCCTAGACGATTCGGGGAAGATGGCGGGTTCACCTTACCTGCGGGGCACGGCGTCGATGCCGCGCCCCACCCCATCACGGATCGGCCAGACGGTCCGGTCCGACGGCTAGCAGACCGCCGGCAACGACGGCCCGACTGAGGGGCCGGCCCAACTGCCGGAGTCGTTCGCAGCCCTCGGCGCCCAACACCGCATAGGCGGGTACGGCAGCGGCGTCGGTCCGATCCTCGACCTGTTGGCGCAGAACCCGGCCCGCCTCGGTGAACGCAAGGGTCTCGCCATCTTCGAGCAGGCCGCGGCCCCGGAGGCGGTCGGCCGCCGAGGACCAGTCGCCAGGGGACCATGAGCGGGTGATCCGCAGAACGTCGGCGCCGATCTCACCGCCCGCGGCGTGGGTGACCAGGGCCTCGACCGGGTCGAGGCCAGCCAGGAGGAGGGCGGCGATATGGCCATCGCCGCGGAACTCGCGCAGCAGCGTCTGGGCGTGCCACAGCACCAGATGCGGTTCATCGGGCCAGGGCAAGGCGGCGTGGGCTGCGAACAGGGGCCGTCCCTCGAGGTGCTCGCTCGCCGCCTCCGCGGCCCGTCGAGCCAAGCCCGCGGCGTCGGCGAGTTCGGCGGATTTGAGCACTTCGACACCGAAGGCCCGCTCGAGAGCCCGGTCGGCGGCGGCCAAGCGGGCGGTCAGTATGGCACCGGTCTCGGCCAGCGACCAGGCCTGCGGGATGACGGCGGCCACCAGCGCCGGGTTGAAGTTGTAGAAGGTGGCTATGACCACCTCGGCCGGCACCGGCCCCATAGCGGCGGCACGGGACGCGAAGTAGCCCATCCGGTTGCCCTGCAGCCCGGCCGACTGGTAGCTCTCGTCGGCCTCCGGGACGAAGTAGATCATGCCGTGTATCGGTTCGAGGGTGCGCCAGGTCTTGCGGGCGATCACAGGATCCATCGCCGGAACCCTACCGGTACCGCTACCAGCGGCGTCCCGGTAGCGTGCGTGCGCATATGGCCCCTTCTGAACTGCTCGACCTCCCCCACGACGAGCTCCTCAGCCGGGCCCGGGCCCGGCGCGACAACGCCCACGGGACGAGGATCACCTACTCCCCCAAAGTCTTCATACCGCTGACCATGCTCTGCCGGGACAAATGCGGCTACTGCACCTTCGCCAAGGCGCCGGCCCGTCTCGACGCCCCGTACCTCACTCCCGACCAGGTGCTGCAGATCGCCCGGCAGGGGGCCGAGGCCGGCTGCCACGAGGCCTTGTTCACCCTCGGCGAGCGGCCGGAAGAGCGCTACCCGGTCGCCCGCGCCTGGCTGGATGAGCACGGTTACGGCTCGACCGTCGACTACCTGGCGGCGGTGTGCCGCCTGGTGCTCGAGGAGACCGGGTTGTTGCCGCACGCCAACGCCGGCGCCCTTTTTGCCGACGAGCTGGCCCTGCTAAGAACTTTCACCGCCAGCCAGGGGATGATGGTCGAGACGCTGCGAGAAGACCTGGACGCCCACCGGGGCGCCCCCGACAAGACCCCGGCCCGGCGGCTGGCCACGCTGGAGGCGGCCGGCGAGCTCGCCATCCCCTTCACCACCGGGATCCTCGTCGGCATCGGCGAGGACCGCGCCGACCGGGTCGCCGCCCTCGAGGCCATCGCAGCCAGCCACGCCCGCCACGGCCACGTGCAGGAGGTGATCGTCCAGAACTTCCTGCCCAAGGTGGGCACCGCCATGCACCGGGCCCCGGCCTGCCCGCCGGCCGACTTCCTCGACGCCATCGCCCTGGCCCGGCTGATCCTCCCACCCGACGTGCACGTGCAGGCGCCTCCCAACCTCTCGGATGATTTTGGCGCCCTGCTCGACGCCGGCATCGACGACTGGGGTGGCGTCTCGCCGCTCACCGCCGATCATGTCAACCCCGAGCGGCCCTGGCCGGCCCTGGCCATTCTGCGCCAGGCAACCGAGCGGAAGGGTTTCAGTCTGGCCCCAAGACTAACCCTCTACTCGAACTTTATACATGCACCGGAGCGATGGCTGGACGAGGGCACCCGTTTCCCGGTGATGGACCGCAGCGACGCCGAAGGACTCGGGCGCGACGATCCGGGCGCGCTGTTCCCGCAGCGGGTCGGCGAGTACAAGAACGTCGGCGACGGGGCCGAGGTGGTGCTGGTGGGCCGGCGCTCTACGCAGTGGTACTCCGGCGCCGACGTCCACCCGCCCAGCCTGCTGCCCGGGACGCCACGGGCCGGCGGTCGGGTCGGGGAGGTGCTCGACGGCGTGCGGCTCGGCCAGGAGCCAGGCCTCGATGAGCTGGTGACGTTGTTCTCGGCTCGGGGGCCGGAAGTCGCGGCGGTGGCCGGGATGGCCGACGAGCTGCGCGCTCGAGCCGTCGGTGACGTCGTCACCTGGGTCAGCAACCGCAATATCAACTACACGAATGTGTGCACCTTCAAGTGCCGCTTCTGTGGGTTCTCGAAGGGCCCGCTGTCGCTCAACCTGCGGGGCACGCCGTATCTGCTTACCCTCGACGACATTGCTGGGCGGGTACGCGAGGCATGGGATCTGGGCGCCACCGAAGTCTGCTTGCAGGGTGGGATCCATCCGAACTTCGACGGCGACTACTACCTCGACGTCACCCGGGCGGTCAAGGACGCCGCCCCTGACATCCACGTCCATGGCTTCACCGCGCTCGAAGTGACCGAGGGCGCCCGTCGCTTGGGCGAGCCGCTGGCGGATTACCTGCGGCGGCTGATGGACGCCGGGCTGCGGTCGCTACCCGGTACCGCGGCGGAGATCCTCGACGACGAGATCCGGGCCACGCTCTGCCCCGACAAGATCAACACGGAGCAGTGGCTCGACGCCCACCGGACCGCCCACTCCATCGGCCTGCGCTCCAACATCACCATCATGTTCGGTTCGATCGAGCAGCCGCGGCACTGGGCCCGCCATATCGTGCGCACCCGTGACCTGCAGAAGGAGACGGGCGGGTTCACGGAGTTCGTGGGGCTGCCTTTCGTGCACATGGCTGCGCCGATCTACCTGCAGCGAAAGGCCCGGCGGGGCCCCACATGGCGGGAGGTCGTGCTCATGCACGCCGTCGCCCGGATCGCCTACCACGGACTCATTGAAAATATCCAGGCGTCATGGGTGAAGCTGGGCGCGGACGGAGCCCGGCAGCTGCTCCTAGCCGGGGTCAACGATCTGGGCGGCACCCTCATCGACGAGAACATCTCGCGCGCCGCGGGGGCCAGCCACGGCCAGGGCCTCGATGAGCACGGGTTCCGCGCCATCGTCGAGCCGCTGGGTCGGACCCTCGAGCAACGCACCACCTTGTACGGGCGGGTCAATGCCGGCGTCTCGTAACGCCCCGGCCGGCGGCACAAGCAGGCCGTAACCCAGAAGTCACAGAAGACACCTGATTGTAACTTGCTCCATGGCGGTCTTCGTGCCAAGGTGAGGAGGCGGTGCTCTCTACGACCACGTTGCCGCTCGACTCGAGGTGTTTCGGTTGAACTCGCTCGAAGCAGTGACGCAGCGTTCCCGCGTTGCAGCTGCCCAACTGATTCTCCCGATCGACGCCCGCCGGGCTCACATCCTCGACCGTCTGGTGCGATTGGCCGCCGACCTGATCGAAACCGCCATCGCCATGCTCACCATTGTCGAGGGGCACCGCCAGGTCTTTGCCGCCCACGCCGGCCTCCCCGAGGAGGTGGCTGCGGCCGGTTCGACTCCTCTCGAGTACTCGATATGCCAGCACGCCGTAGCCAGCGGCCGCCCCCTCATAGTTTGCGACGCCCGCAAGGATCCGATCCTGCGGGACAACCGGGCGGTGGTCGACTTCGGCCTGGTCGCCTACGCCGGGATCCCGCTTATCACTCCCGAAAAGCACGCGGTCGGCACCTTGTGCGTTGTCGACATGATTCCCAGAGACTGGACCGACGACCACGTGGCCCTGCTGGCCTCCCTCGCTGACATCGCCACGGACGAGCTCGAGCTCCAGCGCCATGAGCGCGCCGCCGCCTTCCGCCAGAGCTGGGAAGGCGTGGGCGAGCTCAAGGCGAAGTCGCCTCGTTGGTAGCGGTGGGCACTTAGTGCCACCGAGAGCACTCCAGTTCGAGCCCGCCATGTCCGCCACCGAGGCGGTGATGTGGAAGATCAGCAACGATCCTTGGCTTCGACCGGTTGCCGGCACGTTGACCGTCGTGGACCGACCCATCGACTCCGACCTCTTTCGGCGCCGGGTCCGTTACGCGGTCGCGGAGATCGCCCGTCTGCGAGAACGGGTCGAACCCGGTCCCGCGCCGTGGGACCCGCCCCGCTGGATTCCCGACAGGGACTTCGACCTCGACTACCACCTGCGGCATGTGGCCTTGGCCGCAGAGGGGTCGATGACCGAGCTGCAGGAGCTTGTCAGCCGCTGGTACGAGGATCCCTTTGACCCGGCTCGGCCGCTGTGGCAGTTCGTCATCGTGGACGGCGTGGAGGACGGCAAAGGCGCTTTGTTCTGCAAGTTGCACCACACCATTAGCGACGGCATCGGCCTCTTGCGGCTGTCGGAGCGCTACATGGACCTGGAGCGCGACGCCCCGCCGCCCCCGGACGTGCCGCTCCACGCGGTGATCGCCGAAGCGGCGGCCGCGCCAGCTGCACCAGCCGAGCCCTCCTCTCTCGAGACCGCGGTGGACGCAGCCCGCCGGGTCACTCGTCTGGCTGGCTGGCCCCTCGGAGTCGCCCAACGTGGCGCGGGCGAGGCGGCCATGGCGGTCCTCCACCCACGACGGGCCGTCGGAGCCGCCGGGCAGCTGGTGGACGCTCTGCGCGGCACGGCTGACCAGGTGGACCTCGACGGCGCCGGCGGGTCTCCCCTATGGACAGCGCGGTCCGCCCGCCGTCACCTCGAGTCGGTTCGGGTCCCGCTGCTCGTCATCAAACAGGCCGGGGCCGCCCTCGGCGGATCTGTCAACGACGTGTTCGTCACCGGCGCCGTCAACGCGGTCGTGGCCTACCACCAGCGCCATGGCACCGAGCTCGAAACGGTCAAATTTTCCTTCGTGGTCAGTCAGCGTCAGGGAGGCGGGGTAGGAGGTAACTTCTTCACCCCCGTCCGAGTGCGGTTGCCCGTGCCGCCGGCATCTCCAAGCGAGCGTCTGATCGCCGTCCGGGACGCCATGGCCCTCCGCCGTACCGCCATCCAGACGAAGAACTCTGGTTCCAGCCTGTCTGGCCTGGCCGGCGTGGCCCAACTGCTCCCAGCGTCGATTTTGAGCCGGATTGCCCGGTCCCAGGTCGCCGGAGTCGACTTCGCCACGTCCAACCTTCGGGGCGCGCCGATCCCGCTCTACATCGCCGGGGCGCGCGTGCTCCACAGCGCCACGCTGGGCCCCCTGGCCGGCACCCCCTTCAATCTGACCACCATCTCCTACGACGGCAGCCTGGACATGGGCCTGCTCGTCGACCCGGTCGCCGTCGAGAGCCCCGGCGAACTGCGAGTCTGTCTCGAGGAAGCCTACGGGGACCTGACCCGAGCGGCCGGATGAGGGTTAACGGGGTATCATCGCGGTTTCGCCAGAAGGGATTATCGGATGGCAACCAGGACGGTGCAGAAACCGAGCCGCAATGACTACGAGCTTCCGTTGGTACATGTCCGAGTATCCCAACGGGTTGGCAATACCGCCTTTTGGCTCGGGGCGGCGGGAGCAGTAGCCGCCGGAGCGGTGGACCTTCCTGTGGCAGCTCTGGTCGCAGCCGGCGTCGTCGTGGTACGGCACCGTTCAAACTCGCACTGAACGAGTTCCGGGCCGTCCAACAGGTGAGTTCGTAGTGACGGTTGCGGTCGAGCGCTAAGGCTTGCAACCCGGAAAGTTTGTCTCTATTTGTTCGTGATCTATTCATCCAACTGTCTCTTGAAGTCCGCCGTAGAGACGTTCGGCCGTGCTCCTCTAAGGAGCAGTGTCGTATTCCCGATGCGCCTACGGATCTGTTCGTCAACATGAGCGACGGATCACCTTCATCTTTGAGTTGCTGGCCGCGGCGGTATCAGCCACTGTCGGGCAGGTCGTCCCTGGTTTCGGGGAGCTTCGTCTCGAGGCGCCACCTCGGGTCAACTCCCGCGTCGTCGCCCAGCCAGCCGGCCACGCCGACCGGACGCGAACGCCGCGGATCGGACGGATCGCCGCTTGAGCACCTGAAGCGTCCTGTGGTCGCGGCCCGGCGGGGCCGATGACCCTTCTCCGTCGCTTCGGGGATCTCCTGGTCTATCCGGGTCGGTCGCGGCGTCGGATTTGGGCGGGTAACGGTCGCGTCCACCTGGAGGTGCGAGGTCTGGCCGGCCTGGACGGCGCCGCCGTTGCGGGCGCGGTGGAGGCGGCTCTCGGCGGTCTGAGAGGGGTGGAGTGGGCGGAGGTCGATCCGGTGCTGGACCGGGTGGTCGTTCAGGTCGTTTCCGGTCTGGTTACCAGGGAGCAGTTGGTCGGTGTCGTCGAAGAGGTGGAACTCGCCTGCGGGGTGGACGAGGTGCGTTTTCCTCTGGGCGGCGCCGAGCATCCGGGGGATCGCGAACCGGTCGTACGTCACGCCCTCGCTTTGAGCGCCGACCTCGCCGGCTTGGGATTGGGCGTCGTGGGACGGGCCCTACGGGCCACGCCCCTGCCGGTCGAGGTGGCCTCGATAGTGACAATCGTCGACAACGAGCCCCGCATCCGACATGTGCTCGAGTCGCACCTCGGCACGCCCGCTACCGATCTGGGACTCGCGGTCGCGAGCGCGGTCGGTCAGAGCCTCACCCAAGGTCCCCTCGGGTTGCTGGCCGACGGGCTCCACCAGGTCAACCTCCTCCTCGAAGTGGGAGCCCGCCGAGACGCGTTCGAGAGGGCCGAAGGCCTGCGCTGGGCGGCCGGACCCCAGGGCTTCATCCCGGGCGGTCCGTTGCCGTTTCCCCACCGACCAGTACCAGTTCCCGACGGGCCGGTTGAGCGCTACGCCGACCGCGCCTCTCTGGTCGGCGCCGGGACCGCGGCGGCAACCTATGCCGCCAGCCGCAGCGCCCGACGGGCGGCCGCCATGCTCGTCGCCACCATCCCCAAAGCGGCGCGGCTCGGCCGCGAGGCGTTCGCCGCCCATCTCGACCGGGTTCTCTGCGATCGGGACCTACTGGTGCTCGACGACGCCGCCTTGCGCCGCCTCGACCGGGTCGACAGCATCGTCATCGATGGCACCCTGCTGGCATCGGGCCGGTCCGCGGTCAGCGGTGTCCGGTTGCTCGAGAACGCCGACGCCCCCGAGGTCCAGCGTCACCTGAGCGCCATGTTCGACCCGGATCGCCCGGTCGGGTCGCGCCAGCGGGGACGATGGAGCCTCGGGCCACCTGACGCCGCAGAACGGCGACGATCGCCGATACAGAGGGCCCGGCGGGAGCTCGCATCTGATCAGGTGGTGCTGGTGCGCCGCGCCGGCGAGCCGGTCGCCGTGGTCGGTGTCGAAGACGAGCCGGCCGCGTCCGCGCTCAATCTCGTCCGGGCGGCCCGACGTCAGGGTCACATGGTCGTGGTGGCCCAGGTCGAGCCCGGCCTTCCCTCCGGCGTCGACTTCGACCTGGTCGTTCCGGGCGGCAACGGGTTGGCCGGCGCCATCCGAGACCTACAGGGCGACGGCCATGTCGTGGCCCTGGTCGCGGCGGGAGGTCGTCATCATGTCGAGGCCTTGCGGGCCGCAGACGTGGGGCTGGAACTTCCCTGCTGGCAGGGCGCGGCCTGGTCCGGGGACATCGTCATCAACGATGTCGATGACAGCGCGTTCGTCCTCGACGCCATCGCCTCGGCGAGGGAGGTAAGCCGTCAGAGCGTGGCTCTGAGCGCGGCCGGCTCAGGGATCGGGGCGCTCGCTTCACTGGGCGGTTTACCTGGCCGCGCCGCTGGACGGGCGTCGAGTGCGGTCAACCTGGCCGCGCTGGTGGCTATGGCCAACGGCATACGGGCCGCGGCCTACCTCCGCGATCATGGGGGCCGGGTACCCGGGGACCCGACCCGATGGCACGAGCTGGGGATCGACGAGGTCCTCAAACGGCTCGGTAGCTCCCCGAATGGTCTGAGCCGTCATGAGGTGGTTCGCCGCCAACGGTCCGACACCGGGGTGCAGGCGCCGGAGCCGTCCCTGACCCGGAGCATTGTCAGCGAGCTGGCCAACCCGTTGACCCCGATCCTGGCGGGAGGGGCGGTGGCGTCGGCACTGGTCGGTTCGCCGGCCGATGCCGGCATCGTCGCCGGGGTCAGCGTCCTCAATGCCTTGATTGGAGGAGGCCAACGCTTCGCAGCCGAACGGGCGATCGTCTCGCTTAGCGAGATCTCGCAGACATCGGTGATCGTGTTGCGACAGGGGCAGGTCTCTGAGGAGTGGGCGGACCGTCTGGTGCCGGGTGACGTCGTGGTCCTACGCGCCGGTGACGCGGTCCCCGCTGATTGCCGGGTGCTGGACGCCCGTCAGCTCGAGGTCGACGAATCCTCGCTCACAGGTGAGTCCGACACCGTGACCAAGGACCCTGGTCCGACGTACTCCGCGGTTCTCGCCGAGCGGACGTCGATGCTCTACGAGGGGACCACCATCGCAGCCGGCGAGGCGACCGCTGTCGTGGTGGCCGTCGGGGCGGACACCGTGGCGAACGAGATCGTTGCCGACAACGCCGGGGCCATCGTCACGGTCGGGGTCGAGGCCCGCCTAAGAGCCCTCACATCGCTCACCCTGCCGGTGGCGGGAGCCGGGGGGGCGTCGGTGCTCGGACTCGGGCTCCTGAGGGGCCACTCCCTCAACAGCTCCGTCGGCTCCGCGGTGGCGCTGGCCGTCGCCGCAGTTCCGGAGGGGCTACCCGTTCTGGCCACCATGGCGCAGTTGGCCTCAGCTCGACGGCTGTCCAAGCGCCAAGCCCTCGTTCGCAACCCGCGAGCCATCGAGGCGCTCGGGCGCATCCGGGTCCTGTGCACCGACAAGACCGGGACCCTGACCGAGGGACGCATGCGGCTGCGACGGGTGTCCGATGGGACCGCCGACCGCAGTCTCGACGACATGACAGGCCCCTTGACAGCCGTCGTCGCCGCCAGCCTGCGATCGTCGCCCGCCCTCGATGGCAACGGCCCCCTGCCCCACCTGACGGACCAGGCCGTGGTGGTCGGCGCCGCCCTCTGCGGGGCGACGACGGAGACAGAAGCGTTGGGCTGGCAACGACAGGACGAGATACCTTTCGAGCCGGCGAGGGGCTACCACGCCGTGGTGGGCACGACCGCGGCCGGGAAGCTGCTCAGCGTCAAGGGCGCGCCGGAGATCGTCGTCCCGCGGTGCCGTATATGGCGGAGCCCGTCCGGCGATCTCCCTGTCGACGCTCGCGTCCGGCGCCGGCTCGACCGGGAGGTGGACCGCCTGGCCCGTCGAGGGTTTCGGATCCTCGCCGTCGCCGAATGCCCAGTGGCGTCCACCTCTGCGGAGCTGGGAGACGAGGATGTCACCGGCCTGACCCTGCTCGGCTTCCTGCTCCTCTCTGACCCAGTACGCGCCACCGCCGCCCAGGCGGTGCGCGACTTGGCTGCCGCTGGAGTCAGCGTGGTCATGGTGACCGGTGACCACCCTTCCACCGCCGAGGGCATCGCAGCCGAACTGGACATCCTCAACGGTCACCGGGTCGTCACGGGCACCCAACTGGCAGCCATGTCCGATAGAGAACTCGACGAGGTCATCACCGACGTCTCGGTGTTCGCCAGAGTCACCCCGGCCGACAAGGTCCGCGTCGTGCAGGCTCTTCAGCGACGGGGAGAACCGGTCGCCATGACCGGAGACGGCGCCAACGATGCTCCCGCCATCCGGCTGGCCGATGTCGGGATCGCCCTCGGAGACCGCGCCACTCCCGCCGCCCGCCGAGCCGCCGATCTGGTCGTCACCGACGAGCGCATCGAGACGATCGTCGACGCCATCATCGAGGGCCGCGCCATGTGGGCGTCGCTCCGTGACGCTATCGCCATCCTGCTCGGCGGCAACCTCGGCGAGGTCATCTTCACCGTGGCCGCCACAGCCGTCACCGGACGAGCCCCGCTCTCTGCCCGCCAACTTCTCACTGTCAACCTGCTCACCGACATCGCCCCCGCCCTGGCCATCGCCTTGCGTCCTCCCCCGGCCACCACGCCCGAGGCCCTCCTCGCCGAAGGCCCCGACGCCTCGCTCGGTCAAAGCCTCGAACGAGCCATCGCCATCCGCGCCGCGAGCACCGCGCTCGGTGCCGGGACGGCCTGGACCATCGCTCGCCTCACTGGACGCCGGCGGCGCGCCAGCACCACAGCCCTGGTGGCTCTGGTGGGCAGCCAACTGGGCCAGACGATAACCATCGGCGGCCGGGACCCCCTCGTACTGCTGAGCAGCATCGGTTCGGCCGCCCTGCTCGCCGGGATCGTCCAGACACCCGGCGTCAGCCAGTTCTTCGGCTGTACGCCCCTCGGGCCGGTCGCGTGGAGCATCGCCCTGGGTTCGTCGGTATTCGCCACCGGAGTAGCCGCAGCCGGCCCGCGGCTATTGCCCGGATCGGGCCCGGTCACACCGCTCGAGCTGCCCACGCCGGCCCCCGTCGACGAGCCTCCTCACCACGTCAGGGCCATTAGGGGTTAGCCTTGCTGCCCAGAGACCGGCGAATGACTGGCTCTGGGCGGTCAGACCCCGACAAGGCTCACCTCCGAACTTCCTTGTGGAGGCCACGCTCATGTCTGGCAACCGATTTACCGGTGCTTTCGGCCGGGATATGGCCGTGGATCTCGGAACGGCCAACACCCTGGTGTTTGTACGCGGTAGTGGCATCGTGCTGAATGAACCGTCGGTGGTCGCCGTCAACAGCAGAGACAATCGTCTGCTGGCCGTGGGCACGGAAGCGAAGCGCATGATGGGCCGGACGCCCAGCCACATCCACGCCGTCCGGCCGCTGGGCGACGGGGTGATCGCCGATTTCGACCTCTGCGAGAAGATGCTGGCGTATTTCATCCGCCGGGTGCACGGCTCCCGGCGGCTGGCCAAGCCGAGGATGGTCGTCTGCGTTCCCTCAGGGATCACCGGGGTGGAGCAGCGGGCCGTGCAGGAGGTCGCCGAATCGGCCGGCGCCCGCAAGCCGGCCTACATCATCGATGAGCCCATGGCCGCCGCCATCGGGGCGGGCTTGCCGGTCCACCAGCCCACCGGAAACATGGTCGTCGACATCGGTGGTGGCACGACCGAGGTGGCGGTCATCTCCCTGGGGGGCATCGTCACCAGCAAGTCGGTGCGCATCGCCGGCGACGAGATGGACGACGCCATCATCCAGTTCATCAAGAAGGAGTACAGCCTGGCCATCGGCGAGCGCACCGCGGAAGAGATCAAGATCGCCTTCGGCTCCGCCTGCCCCCTCGTAGAGGAGCTGCACGCCGAGATCCGCGGCCGGGACCTCATCACCGGACTCCCCAAGACCATCGTCACGACCACGGCGGAGATCCGCCAGGCCATCGAGGAACCGGTGTCGGCCATCGTCGACGCCGTCAGGGGCACGCTGGACCAGACACCACCTGAGCTGGCCGCAGACATCATGGTGCAGGGCATCGTCCTGACCGGCGGTGGCGCCCTCCTGCATGGGTTGGACGCCCGCCTCGCCGCCGAGACCGGCATGACCCTACGGATAGCCGACAACCCGTTGCACTCAGTAGCTATCGGCGCCGGCCATTGCCTCGAGCAGTTCAACGTCCTCAACGGCGTCCTGATCTCGTCCATGAACCGCTGAGCGCAGCTAGCGGCCACTTCATACCGACAACTGGCTGTCGGTATGAAGTGGCCGCTGGCCCGAGACCTGGCGCTTCGACTCAGCGCCCGCCGCGGAGGACCCGGCCGGGGTGGGCGTCGAGGCCCTCGGGAACGGCGTCTCCGTCGACGCGGATCGGTACCCCGTTGACGAGCACGTGGGTCACCCCGATGGGAGCGTCAGCGGTCAGCCGTTCACCGTTGGCAGGAAAGTCCCGGAGCCGGCGCAGCGGACCGGGCGCAACCGTGTCTGCGCTGAACACACACAGATCGGCGGCCTGGCCCACCTCGATTGTCCCCCGGTCGGCCAAACCGTAGACGGCGGCGGGCTCGCCGGTCAGCTTGTGGATGGCCCGCTCCATCGGCATGACGGCCCGGTCGCGGACCCAATTGCCAAGCAGGTCGGTGGCGAAGCAGGCGTCGCAGAGCTGTGACACGTGGGCGCCGGAATCGGCCAACCCCAGCAGCACATTGTCACGCGGCAGCAGCCAGGCGATGCCGTCCGGGTCGTCGTTGGCGAGCACCGACCAGAACCGGGTCTGCAGATCGTCGGCGAGCGAGATATCCAGAATGGCATCGAGCGGCGTGCAGTCCCACTCCTCGGCCAGTTCCGGCACGGGCCGGCCGACCAGGTCAGGGCGCGACTCGGACTCGGCTACTGACAGGGCGCTCCAGTTGAACGGGAACCTGCCCGTCCCAGCCGACAGATCATCCCAGGCGTCGGCCCTCCAGGCCGGATCGCGGTATGCCTCCATCCGGTCCTCGAAACTGCTCCCCATCAACTTGGCGAAACACGCCCGCATGTTGAGGGTGAACGGCTCCGCCAAGTTGATCTGGAACACCAACGGTCGGCAGGACACCTGAGGCCACACTTCGATCCCCTGCTCCCAGGCCGCATCGTGCTCGGCGATCACCTTCTCGTGGTACGGGTAACCCTTCACGGTCAGCAGCGCCGTCCACGTGAAAGGCCGCCGGATCTCCTGCTGCAGGGCAAACACGTCGGGCTGTTTGATCACGCCGCCGGGCAGTAACGCCACCACACCGCGCCCGGCGTCGCGCAGCGGGGCCAGCAGGGTCCTCAACTCGTCGAGGTCGCCGACTCGCGACGGCACGGGCCGGCCGTGGTCGCCGTTGTGGGTCGGTGAGGCACTCGACGCGAACCCGATGGCGCCCGCGGCCATGGCCTCGCCCACGGCGGCCTGCATGCGCGCCAATTCGTCGTCGGTGGCTGCTCGCTCGTAAGCGTCGTCGCCCATCACGTACAGCCGGACGGCGGTGTGGCCGACATAGCACCCGTAGTTGAGCGCGGCGCCGCGTCGTTCGACGGCGTCGAGGTACTGGGCAAAGGTCTCGAACTCATCCCAGGGCACACCCACCGACAAGGTGTCGAAGCTCATGTCCTCCACGTGCTGGAGGGTGCGGGCGAGCAGCGGTACCTGGGCGCCGGTGATGGGCGCGATGGAAAAGCCGCAGTTGCCCGCGATCACGGTCGTCACCCCATGGAACGAGGACGGAGTCAGCCAGGGGTCCCAGAACACCTGGGCGTCGTAGTGGGTGTGGATGTCGATGAAACCGGGGCTGACCACTTGTCCCGAGGCGTCCAGCACCCGCGTCCCTGACAGGGTCTTGCCGATGGCGGCGATGCGGCCCTGCGACACCGCGACGTCGGCAATTCGGGCCGGTCCGCCGGTGCCGTCGACGACGGTCCCGCCTCTTATGACAATGTCACCATCGGGCACAGACTCCCCCTCTTGTTCGCCTTCTCGAATGCTCGCCTAGCCTACGGGGCGATGCCCGTAGATACCAGCGTCGCCTTCAACCACGTCGGTCACTGCGTCGCCGACCTGGCTCGTTCCCGCCGCTTCTACGAAGAGCTGTTCGGCTTCGAGGTGGCGCGCCAGATGTCGGTGCCTGACTCCCCCGCGGACCGGCTCCTGCGCATCGAAGCACCGCTCGGCCTGACCGCGGTCTACCTGAGCAAGGAAGGACTGGTGCTCGAGCTCATCCATTTCGACCGCCCGGGCAACCCGCCAGCCCGGTCGCGGGTGATCAACGAGCCGGGGTTGACGCACCTGTCATTCAGCGTGAGGGACGTCGCCGCCACCGCGGCCCGAGTCCCCGAGTTCGGCGGCGAGGTGCTGCCGGAGACCGATATCGGCGCAGCGGTGTTCGTCCGCGACCCTGACGGGCAGCTCATCGAACTCCTTCCGCTGGCCTATCGCGAAACGCGGGAGCGGGGCCGCTAAGCACCCGCGATCTAACGGCGGGCGGAAGGGCGACGTCGAAGAGGCGGGCCGCGTTCTCGCTGGTGACCTTCCGAATGAGCGCGTCCGGCAGGTGACCGAAGTTCGCCGCCACCGCGTCCCAGGTCGATGGCCAGGTGGAGTCGGCGTGTGGGTAGTCGGACTCCACCATGATGTGGTCGGGTCCCATGCGCCGGATGACCGCGTCCACACTGCCGGGATCGTCAATGGTGCAGAACCAGAAGTTGCGACCCAGCACCTCGCTCGGGCGTAAGTCGCTCCGCCAGCTGCGGCTCTCGCGTCCCGAAGCCGAGTGGTCGAGGACGTAGTCCGCCCGGTCGGCCAGCATCACGACCCAGCCGATCCCACCTTCGGACATAGCGATGCGCAGCGACGGGAACCGCAGGCAGACACCTGACCACAGCCAGTCCGCGGCGGCCACCAGCGCGCTGGCGGGGAACAGTGTCGGGTACAGCTCGAAGGGCGGGTCGGGTGACGGAATGGGAGCCCATCCGGAAGATCCGGTGTGAAGGCAGACGACGGTGTCCGTCTCCTCGCACGCGGCCAGCAACGGGTCCCAGTGGCGCCGGTGCAGGGAAGGCAGCCCGAGCCGGGACGGCACCTCGGCGAAACTCACCGCCTTGAACCCCCTCGCGGCGTTGCGCCGCACTTCGGCCGCGGCCACTTCCGGGTCCATGAGCCAGGTCAGTTGCAATGGGATGATCCGGCCGGGGTAGCGGCCAGCCCACACCTCGAGGTGCCAGTCATTCCAGGCTCGCACGCAGGCCAGGCCCAGCTCTGGATCCTTGCTCCGCGAGAAGACCGCGCCACAGAACCCCGCGATCAGCGAGGGAAAACAGAGCGAGGACCAGATCCCCCCGGCGTCCATGTCTTTGATGCGCTCGTCAATGTCGTAACAGCCGGGCCGCATCTCGTCGAAGCGGGCCGGCTCCATGCTCCACTCGTCGCGGGGCCGGCCCGCCACGGCGTTGAGCCCTACGTTGGCAAACAGCTGACCCTCGTACTCCCACGCCTGGCGGCCATCTTCGAACTCGACTACCCGCGGGGCTCGATCCACCAATGAGGCCGGCATCCGCCCCTCGAAGAGATCGGGAGGCTCGATGAGATGGTCGTCCACGGAGATGATCGTCGGTGCGGCCCCGGCTTCCGTCACGATTGGCGATCGTAGCCCGCCAGGGCCCTCCAGTCCCGAGACGGCGACGGAGGTGTCAGCCCTAGGCTGACCTCGTGGAGGACGGCAGCGACGCGGCCAGGACGGCACCTCTCACCATCGCCGCGCATGTGATGGACAGAGCCGCCGACTACCGTCCCGGCCTCCTGTTCGAGGGGGACACCTGGACGTGGGCGGAGGTCGTGGCCGAAGCCACCGGCCGCGCCGCTGCGCTCCAGAAACTGCGGAGTGACGGACCATTCCACGTCGGCGTGCTGTTGGAGAACCTGCCCGAGTACGTCTTCGTGCTCTTCGGGGCCGCCCTCGCCGGCGCCACCGTGGTCGGCATCAATTCGACTCGGCGGGGAGCTGCGCTGGCGCACGACATCCGGCACACCGACTGCCAGTTGGTCCTCACCGACACCACCCAGTCGCCTCTGTTGACTGATCTCGACCTCGGCGCCGCCCGGGTCCTGACAGTCGACGGACCGGAGTACGGGGAGCTGCTGGCCGCCAGCCGACCGTCGTCTTTTTCCGTCGACGAAGTGCCGGGCCCGGATGCCCTCTACCTGATGCTCTTCACGGCGGGGTCGACCGGAGCCCCCAAGGCGGTGCGCATGACCCAGGGTCGGGCGGCGCGGACGGCGGCCGACTCGGCGCGGGCCTTCGGCACCGACGACGTCCTGTACTGCAGCATGCCCCTTTTCCATGGCAACGCCTTGGTGGCCAACCTGTTCCCAGCCTTGATCGCCGGCGCCTCGGTGGTTCTCCGGCGCCGTTTCTCGGCCACGGCCTTCCTTCCCGACATACGCCAACATGGGTGCACGTTCTTCAACTACGTGGGCCGAGCGTTGTCGTACGTGCTGGCCGTTCCTGAATCAGCCGACGACGGCGACAACCGGCTGCGATGGGCCCTCGGTTCGGAGGCGTCACCCCAGAACATTGCCGACTTCACCCGGCGCTTCCATTGCCCGGTGTTCGAGGGCTACGGCTCGAGCGAGGGCGCGGTGGTGATCGCGCCCGTCCCCGGCACTCCCCCATCCGCCCTGGGCCGGCCCAAGAAGGGGATCGACGTGGCGATCGTCCATCCCGACACCGGCTCGGAGTGTGCCACCGCCCGGCTCGACGGCGATGGCCGGCTGCTCAACCCGGCCGAGGCCATCGGCGAGATAGTCGGTCGCAACGTCCGCGATCGCTTCGAGGGTTATTACCACAACGCCGAGGCGGACGCCGTGCGCACCCGGAACGGCTGGTACTGGTCAGGCGATTTGGGCTACCGCGACGCGGACGGCTTCTTCTACTTCGCCGGGCGCACTGCCGAATGGATGCGCGTCGACGGCGAGAACTTCTCCGCTGGATCGGTGGAGCGCATCCTCAACCGCTACAGGGTCACCAGCGGCGTGGCCGTCTACGGGGTCCCGGACCCGCTGACTGGCGACCAAGTCATGGCGGCCATGGAGATGGGCGTTCCGGAGGCGTTCGATCCCGACGACTTCGCCGAGTTCCTGTCGCGCCAACCCGACCTGAGCGCCAAGTGGTCGCCCCGGTTCGTCCGGGTGCTGGCGACCCTCCCGGTCACCGGCGCCGGCAAGGTCGACAAAGCCCCACTGCGTTCCGACGCGTGGGACGTGGCCGACCCGGTGTGGTGGCGGCCGCTTGCGTCGGAGCGGCCCTTCCGGCGCCTCACCCCGTCCGATGTCGTCGGACTGACGGCGAGCTTCGCCGCCGGCGGTCGGGACCAACTCACACCGGGCGGGCGCGGGGTCTGACCAGCCGTCAGGTTTCGAGCTGCGCGCCCGCCAGCTTCTCGGCCAGGACACCGAGGGCGCGCCGGTCGACCTTCTGGCTGATCAGCCACGGGACCTCTTCGTCGGAGATGACGAACACGTGCCGGGGGATCTTGTAGGAGGACAAGTCCTGGCGGAGTCGCTCCCGCAACTCGTCCCCGTCAGGCGGCGCCACCTCGGCGCCGGCCTTGCCGATTCGCCACGGAACGATCAGGGCGACCACGTCCTCGCCGCGGTCGACGTGGGGCGTGCCCACGACAAAGGCGAGCTTCACCTCGGGCAACTGCAAGAGGCTGCGCTCGACTTCGGCCGGCGCCACATTGGATCCCGATGTCTTGATGAGGTCCGACTGCCGGCCGGTAAAAAAGAACCACCCGTCGAGGAAGTAGCCCCGATCACCGGTGTGATACCAGCCGTCCGCGTCGAACACCTGAGAACGCTCCTGTTTGTACAGCCCGACCATCAAGCTGTAGCCGCGGACGAGCACCTCGCCCTCCTGACCCTCGGGCAGATCGGCCCCGCTGTCGGGGTCGACGATGCGGTGCTCCGTCCCGGGCACCTCGTGGCCGAACGCGCCCCGGTACTGCTCGGGGGTGCCGGTCACCTCCTCCCCTGCCGTCCAGAAGGTGTGTGGCCCGCATGTCTCCGACATACCGAGCGAGCCGACCACCAGCGCGGGATCGGGCGGACGACAATCGGGCGGCAGGGCGTCGTAGAAGGAACCGCCGCGGACCGAGGTCAAGTCGGTGCTGGCGTAGTCGGGGTGCTCGGAGAGGGTCTTGGCTACGGCCGGCCAGGCGGACACGTTGGTGACCCGTTCCGCCTCGATCAGCCGGAGAGCCGACGCCGGATCGAAGACGTCTTGGGTGAGGAAGCAACCTCCGGTAGACATGCCGCGCAGCAGGGTGAAGGCGAAGCCGCCCACCCAGCACAACGGCATCGGCGTCCACAGCCGCGAGGACTCGTCGATCCCCGACAGGGCCGCCAGGTTGCGGGCGTGGCGCACCAGCGCCCCATGGCTGTGCACCACACCTTTGGGTTCACCGGTACTGCCCGAGGTGTAGGTGACGAGCATCTCGTCGCCCGGCATCACGTCGTCAGCTGTCCCGTCGACCGTCGCCGCCAACGACGGGGGCAGCGAGGCGTCGAGCCCGGTTCCGTAGCCCCCGTCCGCCCACGCCCGGCTGGGTTGACCCCACAAGAGCACCCGGCGGAGCTGCGGCAGGCTGGGCAGGTGTAGCGGCCCCGGCCCGTGGCCGGCGAGCTCGGGCGCGATCGTCTCCAACCGCTCGAGATAATCGTGTTGGATAAACGAGTCCACCGCGAGCAAGTACTGGACATCGGCGTGGTGGAGGAAGCGACCGAGCTCCGGCGTCTTGTAGAAAGTGTTGACCGGAATGACCACCGCGCCCAAGCGGGCCGCTGCGGCCCAGGACAGCACCCAGCTCGTGCCATTGGGAAACAGCAGGCCGACGCGCGAGGACTTGCCCACGCCGGCGGCGACCAAACGGCCGGCGAGGTGACGAGAGTGGTCGTCGAGCTCGGCGAAGGTGAGTCGGTCGGTGGGCGTCACCACGCAGTCGTTGGCCCCGAACCGCTCGCGCCCGGTGCGGAGCAGGTGGGGCACTGTCGGGAGGTAGTCGGGAAAGGTGGGCTCAGTCATGGAACTCGTTAGAACGGCCGGTCCGCGGGGCCTGCGGTCGGACCGGGGGTAAATGTGGCAGGCATGCTGACGACGCCGGCAAGCATCGGATTGCCCTCGTAAAAGCGGGTGGCGTCGAGGTCCACCCGGTAGTCGGGAAGCCGGCGCAACACCGTCTCCACCAACACCTGGAACATGGTGCGGGCCAGGTGCATCCCGATGCAGCGGTGGGCGCCGATCCCGAAGGCCAGATGGGGGTTCGGTGAGCGGTCGAGCACCACCTCCTCGGGCCGCTCGAACTCCGACTCGTCGTGGTTGGCCGACAACCAACTGATGAGCACCACATCACCGCGGTTGAGCTGCTGGCCGCCCAGCTCCGTTGGTTTGGTGACCGTGCGGGTGAGCGTCTCGTTGACCGAGTAGTAGCGGAGGAACTCCTCCGTCGCCGGCACCATCAGCTCGGGTCGATCGATGAGCTGTCGACGCAGGTCGGGCTGGGTGTCAAGTTGGTGCAGGGTGAGCGAGGTGAGCGAGGTGGTGGTGTCGAGCCCGCCGCCGACCAGGTTCCACAGGACCGCGCTGATCTCGCGGTCGCTCAAGGGGCGATCGCCGTCAACCCGAAGCTGTACCAACCGGGTGAGCAGGTCGTCGCGGGGCATACTCCGGCGCGCCTCAGCCTCCGCCAGCAACCCCGCCACCATGTCGGGGACCCGGGCCATCGCCCGGTCGTACTCGGGGGCGCCAGGGCGATGGGCAACGGTGGCGTGGAACAGCTCGCCGTAGTGCTCCCAGCTGTCGCCGGGCAGGCCGATCAGCTTCATCGTCACCACGGCCGGCACCGGATTGGCCAGGTCGAGCACCAGGTCCATACGCCCCGTGGAGATCTTCTGGTCGATGAACCAGTTGGTGAGCTCCTCCATGAAGGGGCGCAGGGCGTTGACCGCTTTGGGCAGCAGGACCGGGTTCAGGACCCTTCGCAACGCCTGGTGGATCGAACCGTCCGCCTCGGCAATACCCGCCGGCGGGATGCCCCGAGTCCGGGGCACGCCCGCGATGCCGCGGTACTCGACGCCGTCGTGGTCGCCGATCTCGCTGCTAAACGTCTCCTCGTCGCGGGACACCTGGGCCACTTCGGGGTGCCCACTGACAACCCAGAAGCCGCCGTAGCGCGGGTTGTAGGCGACCGGGTTCTGCCGCAACTTCCTCCACTCCGCGTGGCGGTCGTCGAGGAACTCCTTCGAGTGATGGTCGAACTGCACTTGCGGTGGTACACCCATGCCGTCCCCCCACTCGACGGTCGAGTCGCGCTGCCGATATATTCGGGGTCACTGTATAGGAGATAAGCGACCGGCCAGTACTGGGTCCGCCTTCGAAGCGGTAGCCGGCGAAGGAGAGGACTAATCGACAAGCTGCTCACCGATCAGCTCAGGCTCATGGCCGAGCACTTCCCCGACGAGAGCGCCTATGTCGAGGTAACTAGCGACAGAGGCATCACTTTTGTCGAATGGGATCGCGAGTCCGACCGGCTGGCCCGAGCCCTGCTCGAAGCGGGGGTGGCCAAGGGTGACCGGGTGGCGGTCTACCTGCCCGCCGAGGAGCCGCTGGAGTGGATCGTCGCCTACGCCGCCGTCCACAAAGCCGGCGCCGTCGCCGTGCCCACCAACACCCGACTGGCCCCCCGCGAGCTCGAGTACGTGTTGCATCACTCCGAAGCCGTCGCCGCCTTCTGCGGGACAACCACGACCGCCACGCTGCAACAAGCCCGCCCGCGCCTGCCCTTGCTTCGATGGGTCGCGACCACCGTCGCGGCGCCACCAACCGACTTCGTGTCGTGGGCGAACGCCAGCGCCCCCGACGGCGGGCCCGTCGAGGTCTCCGTAGCCGAAGACGACATGGCCGACATCATGTACACGTCGGGCACAACCGGCCGGCCCAAAGGTGTCGTCGTCCGCCACCGAGATGTCGCCACCATCCCCAACGGGCTGCCCCGCTGGTCCGGCGACGGCTGGCTCCACGCCTCCCCTCTCTTCACCTTCGCCGGCATCGCGTCCGTCTACAACCCCATGAAGCTGGGGATGACCGGGCTCTACCTGCCCCGATTCGACGCCGGAATCTGGCTGGAACAGGTCGAACGCCGCCGGCCTGCCGCGGTCTTCCTGGTCCCGGCGATGGCCCAGCTCCTGCTCGTCCACCCGCGGTTCGAGCCAGCCGACCTGACGAGCATCCAGATGGTGACCCTCGGCAGTGCGCCACTCGCACCGGAGACATTCCGCCGCCTGCGAGAGAAGATGCCGACGGCCTGGGTATCCAACAACTGGGGAATGACCGAGGCCGGTTCGGCGTACTGCGTCCTCCCGCCAGACGAGGCGGCCCGACGTATCGGTTCGGTCGGCAAACCCGTTCCGCCTGTCACCTTTCGCATTGCCGACGACGACGGCCGCGATCTGTCCGCCGGCGAGATCGGCGAACTGCTGGTGTCCAATCCGGGCAAGGAGCGGGAGTACTTCAACGACCCGGAAGCGACGGCCGAGACGTGGCGCGACGGTTGGCTCCACACCGGCGACCTCGCCCGCCTCGACGAGGACGGCTACCTGTATATCGTCGGTCGCAAGAAGGACGTGATCATCCGGGGCGGCAACAACATCCACGCCGGCGACGTCGAGTCGGTGCTCATGGAGCACCCGGAGGTCCAGGAGGCCGCCGTCGCCGGCATCCCCCACCCGGTGCTCGGGGAGGACGTGGCGGCCTGGGTCGTGCCCCGGTTGGGTACGACCCTCGACGCCGACGGATTGCGGGCGTTTCTGGCGGAGCGGCTGAGTGACTACAAGATCCCTCGCCAGATCACGTTCGTCGACGAGCTGCCCCGCAACGCCACTGGCAAGGTGCTCAAGCACGTGCTCAGCGCCGGCTCCGAAACGACCTAGGGATGGTGGTGACCGGGTCCGTCGGTAGGATCGACGGAATGGCCGGCGGCACCGCTGGGAGGGTGCCCGGCCGGGCCGGCGCCGAGATCATCGGGACCGGTTTCCAGGGAGGCTGGCACTGGACCGAGTGGGCCTGCGAGTTCGTCGGCACCGCGCTGCTGCTCCTGGGCGGCCTGTCCGCCATATGTTTGGACTTCGCGCCAGGCAGCCCGGTGACGTCGGTCGTCGGCGACCACTCGGCCCGGCTGTTGATCACCGGCCTCCTCTTCGCGGGCACGGGCTCCCTGGTCGCGGTCAGCCCGCTCGGTCGCCGCTCCGGCGCCCATCTCAACCCGTCCGTGACGCTGGCCTTCTGGCGGCGGGGCCACATGCACCCTCACGACCTGGCCGGCTACGTGGTCGCCCAGGTCGCGGGCGCCTTGGTTGGCGCCGCACTGGTGCGCTGGTGGTGGGGGGCGAAGGCCAGGGCTGTCGATCTCGGAGTGACGCAACCCCGCCCCGGCCTGGCGCTCGGCAACGCGGTGGGGATCGAGGCCCTGATGACGATGCTGCTCGTCGGCGGGATCCTCCTCATGGTCTCATCCGCCAGGACGGCCCGCTGGACCCCGATGCTCGTCTGGCTCCTAGTCGCCGCGCTGGTCTGGCAGGGGGCTCCGTGGACGGGGACATCGCTCAACCCGGCGCGCAGCCTAGCGCCGGCGCTGCTCGCGCCTAACACCGCCCATCTGTGGGTCTACCTCGTCGGCCCCCTGGCCGGTGCACTGCTCGCGGTGGCGGTCTACGGCACCGTGCCCGGACTCGAGACCCGCACAGCGAAGCTGTTCCACGACCCGAGGTACCCGTCCACGATGGCCACCACCCTGCCGGTCGCGCCGCGCCCATAACTCCGAAGGTGGGATTGCCTAATCCGTCCTTCTCCTACGCAGATCGGGCCTATCTCCGATCCTGCTTGCGGCCGCGAGCATTTGCTGGCTTGTGTTTACAGCGCCATGGGGCGGGTAGTTGCAATTACAGAGGCGGCAT
>Ga0302324_100004983_pt1 | contig 29210 bp, 25 predicted proteins | sample Palsa_T0_1_FD_201949 | JGI IMG/M metagenome (GOLD analysis project Ga0302324, IMG submission 201949) | Peat permafrost microbial communities from Stordalen Mire near Abisko, Sweden - Palsa_T0_1 | ecosystem: Environmental > Terrestrial > Soil > Palsa > Peat permafrost | place: Sweden: Abisko...
GGAATACCCGGTTCCTTCGACTTGGACTCCGCCTATGTACCCGCGCCTGCATCTCTTGCCCAACGGCAACGTGTTTTACTCCGCTCCAGAACCAACCTCAGCTCTCTTTGACCCCTCGATCCGCAAACGTAGCAAGGCTCAGTAGCCCGCCGTTTCGTCTGCTGCCAGACACAAGTAAAAGTGGGCTATGGCACGGTTAGGGTAAACGTCGTGGTCTGTGCTGGCACCGATCCGGACGTGCCTGTGACCGTGACGGTGTACGTTCCTGCAGGCGTACCTCCGGTCGTACCACCACCGCTATTTGAGGACGAGCTGCTGCCGCCGCAAGCCGTCAGGAAAAACAGGCCTGAGACCGCCAGGAACATGAGCAGCAGACCAAGCACTTTCTTCCGGCGTGAGCCACTTGCACCCAGCAACATCATTCCGCCCAGGGGCAGCAACATCGCATAGAACATGTTCCGCGATGGCACGAGGGATGCATGCGGAGCGGTAGTGGTCACATTCAGCGTGGCTGGCGCCGCCGCACCGTTGACTGTTACCTGGGTTGACGAGCAGGCCGGCGCCGGGCTGGCGCTGGTGGCGATGACGCAACTGAAAATCACGGTGCCGGCGAAACCCCCGGACGGAGTGATGACGGTGGTGAACGTCGCCGAGCTGCCCGCCGTCACCGTCGCAGAAGCCGGACTCGGCGTCGACAGCGAAAAGCTTCCGCCTGCCATAACCGTCAGCGTAACTGTGACTGGATTGGTCAGCGATTCGGACGTTCCTGTCACTGTGATCGGATAACTCCCGACTGGCGTTGCCGCCGCAGTGGTAATGCTCAACGTGGAGCTGCCTGAACCCGGAAGCGAAGCGGAGCTGAAAGAGCACGCTGCGCCGGAGGGAAGTCCCGAAGAGCAAGTCAGGTCGACCGCCCCATTGAACCCGTTCACGGGACTGATTGAAACCGTGGAAGCAATCGAGGCTCCTGCCGAAACCGTAACAGGCGAGGTGGCGGAGATAGAGAAATTCCCAGAGGTTGCCGTCGTCTGCACGGTCAGGCTTACCGACGTGTTGTGGCTTAAAGATCCGGAGGTTCCGGTAATCGTCACGCTGTAGGTATTTGGGGTGCTGCCGGACGCTGTACTGATGCTAAGAGTGCTGGTGGCAGGATTGGAGTTCGGAGAAACCGAAGCAGGGTTGAATGTGCAACTCGCTCCTGACGGGAGACCCGAGCAAGCCAGCGTGACCGGGCTGCTGAACCCATTCAATGCACTTATCGTGATGCTGGAGTTTACCGAACCACCCGCATTTACCGTAGCGCTGCTGGGTGAAGCGCTGATGCTGAAATCTCCAGTTGCGGTCGCCGCCTTAAAAGTCGCCATCTGCATGAGCCAGTAGCCGTTGCTGTTGGTGGCCGTGGCTGCATAGCTGCTCGTGCTGGAAACGACTTCGTCTTCCGCCATGTTGCCGAAGATGTCGATCAAGCGAGTGGTGAAGCCCGACCCTGGGGCGGTGAAGGCAGTCCCACTCGTGGTACCCGCGCCGAAGATCAGTTCGTTGGCCGAGGTCGTGGTCGCGGCACCGCTGCTGGCGGTGGTTCCGCTGCCTCCCGCCGCCGCCGTTACATCGAGGGGATTGGCCGTATCCAGGCCGTTATACTCAAGGATGCGAACGTCAGGAACCGCCGCCGCCGCGTTGAATGTGACCGTCACCGTATTGGGGCCAGCGACGATGTTCTTGGCGTAGTAAATGGATTGCTGCTGCCCAGTGTTAGCGGTCGGACCCACGGCGCGGGTGTAGATATTGCCGTTGGTGTCGGTGACCGAAGAAATGGCAGACGTATTGTCTGCCCAACCCACGGCTACGATATTCAAGTTACCCGCAGTCTGAGGATTGACGTAGTTGACTGCGACGGAGGTGTTAGTGGCCTGGATCGTAGTCGGTCCCGTATTCGCCTGCACAAAGTTAATGCCCGAGGTCGAGTAACCAGTGGACAACTGAACGAATGCTGCTACCGAAGGTACGCCGCTGCTGTTGAGCAGGAAAAGCATGTAAAAGCCGGGCGGCGCGATATTCGAGTTGGGGGGTGCCGTCAGCGTCAAACTTCCATTGCCCACGGTAAAGGACAGCCCAACCATCCGCTGGTCCATGTCGAAGGCGTGAGTTACTGATCCATCTCGCATCAATACCACTGAAGCAATGCTTGCCGCGTTCGGGGTCTGCACCGTAAAAGTGGCGCCATAGGAAAAGCCATTGGGTGCGCCGGTAATCGTGGGCCGCGTGGCTAGTGTCCCGTCCGAGTTGAACAGATAGGCGGGCTGGTAGATCTCCATGTGGTTTTCGTAGCTGCCGCGCTCTGGATTTCCTCCCGCAAACCAGACGGTGCCGTCATAGAGGAGCAATGACACGGAGTGATAGAGCCGCGGGTAAGCATTTTGTCCCGCGGATGAAAAAGTATTCGTAGCCGGATTGTAAAGATCGGCGTTGTAACTCGCAGTGGAAGCGTCCTCGTCGTTGAGCGAGCCGCCGAGTGCCAGCACATTGCCATTGGGCAGAAGGGTGGCGTTCATTTCGATGCGGGGCTCGGACATGTTCGGGCCCGGGCTCCAGGTTGGCGTAGTCGCCCCTAGATCGATGAGTTCAGTGGTGGCCGTGCCCGGGTTTCCGCCTCCCAGGATGAACACCTTGGGATCGTAGTTGTTGGCAGGAGTCAACGGCAGCAGGACGGTGGAACCGTATTCGCGGTCTATGCCGTAATACGTATTGGCAACGGTGGTCCACGTCTGGGTCGAAGTATTGAGCATTTGCGTGGGGGTGGTTTCCCCTGAGTAGAACACATTGCCACTCGGCAAAAGAGTCAGGCGCGGGTAAAGAGGAGGCGTCCAATCGGGGGTGTAAAGCGGGCTCCAGCTCTGGTTCACGGTGTAGTACTGAAATGTGGTATTGGTGATTTCACCGTCCTCATTGTATCCGGAGAAGGTCAATACCCGGCCGTCGCCCAGGACGATGGGGGTGGGATACCAGCGGCCGTGCTCCATGTTCTGTAAGTCAGTGAAGGTGTTCGTCGCCGGATCGAATACGGAAGACTGCACCGATCCGGAAAGAGGAGTGTAATTGATCGTGCCGCCGTCGATGAATACGCGTCCATCGGGCAGATTGATCATGCCGTTACAGAAGTAGTCCGGGGTTTCGGAGAACGGGGTGACGGTTCCGGCGACCAAGTCTACAACAACAGCTCCCGAGCCATTCGCCGGGCCGTAGGGCGGACCCGATGGGCAGCCGCTCTGGGTAGGCGCACAGTTTCCCGACCCGGTAACAACCAGAATTTTATTGTTATGCATAAGCGCCGCGTGGATCGGATTGATGGGCATCGTATAGGGCAGCGTGTTCCACTGTCCTTGAACGTTTGCCTGGCCCATCGCCATCGGAACAAAGGTGCTGAGCAGCGCCAATACTGCCAGACTAACCAGCCCTGAAAAATTGGGTTTCATTGCGGTAGGTTACTAAGCATATCACGCTCCACAACACTTTTTCGTTAAACGGCTTGTTATGAGTCACTTACCTTAATTTTGCACGTGCGGCGCAAGCAAGCGATTGCACAGCCGATGCAACAAATTGCGCAGAAGTGCACATCTTCTGGGTTGCGATTGGATTTTCGTTCCATCCTCCGTGCCGATCGGCAAGGACGGCTCCTCCGCGAACATCACATGTGCATTTGAGTGTAGCCCAGCATGTCCCACACTCGCCAGAACCTGAGCATCTCAGGCCGAGTCCCGAGCGAGACCCGAATATGCGTGTCCATCGCCGGGAAATGCGGTCCGATGAGCACCTGGTTCTGTTGAAAGTGCTCGATCACTTCTTGAGCGGGGTGATGGGTGTCCATCATGACGAAATTGGCGTGGGAGTCGATCGGCTTAAGCATGCGGACCATCGCCGAATTACGGAACTCCTGCCGGTCATTGGCATTGCGTTTCACCGCGTCCCGCACACTGTCGGCATCCTCGAGTGCGGCCATCGCCGCCAAGGCAACCAGGCGGTTGACGCTTTGTTCGGTCGCATGCGCCCGCAAGGATTGCAGCACTTTGGGTGCACCCACGGCGTAGCCGAGGCGGAGTCCGGCCAAACCATACACCTGGGAAAAGGTGCGCGTGACGATGACACGTTCGTTATCCACGGGACGATCAATGAAGGACTGGTATCGCGCGAATTCTCCGGCATAGTGGTGGTAAGCTTCGTCGATCAGAATGTGAGTATTCGTGGGCAGTTTCTTGATGAACAGTTCCAGATCCGGTCTGGGAGTGAGGGTTCCGGTGGGATTGTTCGGATTGCAGATATAAACCAGGGTTGCGTTTTCGTCCAGGTGCTGCGACATGGCTTCCAGATCGTGGGCGAACTGGGGAGTCAGGCGCAAAGAAACGACCTCGGCCCCCGTGGCCTGGGCGTAATGGTCCATCGCCTCAAAAGTTGGGTTGGCCTGGATCAGTCGCTTGCCGGGGCGAAGAAACGCAGCTGCGGTCATCCGTAGGATTTCGGTCGAACCACAGCCCAGAAGCAGTTGTTCGCGTTTGACTCCGTGAAGTTGCGCGATCTTCTCCACCAGCCCGTCATAACTCGATTCTGGGTAACGATTCACATCCTGCAGAGCGTCGCGCAAGGCAGCCACGGCCTTCCCGGAAGGACCATAGGCGTTCTCGTTGCTGTTGAGCCGGATCGTGCCCGGGGATTCGTCGAAGCGAATCGCTTCAAAGGATGCCGCACTGGTTGTCAGTCCCCGTAAGGACGACGGCATTAACGCAGCTGTACCGCCCGCGCAGACCAGCGTGCGCAGGAAATTTCTTCGTGGAGAAGCCATAGAATTGCTATCAAACGTCTGTCAAAAAGCGGATGCGAAGCTGATTCCGGATAAACCCACTGAGTCTGAGGAGCGGGCATGATTGCGGTTAGGCGCGGTTTCTCACTGCTTATCCAAAGTTCCCGCACCCCGATCCGTCTCACAGCGCGCACTCCCGCTCCCGTTCACAATATAGGTCACTTCAAGCTGTTTCTCATTGCCATCCAGGGTTCCTTTGAAGGTGATGTTTTCGTGCGCCTTGCTGCTGCCGGCAAGGGTAGCGGACTCAGGGCCAGTGGTCGTGACCATGAGGTCGGCCTCGGTGAAACAAGGGGAGCCCTCTCCAACAATGTGTGCTTTCGAATCGGGACCGATTTCGATTGTAACTACGAACGAAGCAGAACTAACGGACGAGACTCTTCCGGCCCACTTTCCCACAAGCGCCTTAGGCGTTGTTAATGATCCGAGCATGGTGTGCGGCAATAGCATCACTGCGAGCAGCACAGGGGCGAGAAACAGTGGTTGGCGGTTTATTTTACATCGCATGTTCAACTCCTAACTTATTTCAAGTTTCAAGTTGCCGGTTGAAGGCCAAGGCGGATCCTTTTTGATTTCTAAGAACAGCCAATTATACGATGCCCTCGCCAAAATTCTGTTCAGCTCAGATTGGGGCACTGGGCTGTGGCTGTTCTCGCCAGTCGAGGGCATTAGAATAACTGTGCCGATGCATTCTTTCTGTCTGAGCAATTCTCCTGATTGTCGAAAATGAATACACGAGCCGCATTGCTTTTCCTCCAGCCTGCCTTTCTGGCTCTTCTGCTTCAGGCTTGTCCATCAAACTTGTTGGCAGGGGGCAATGCTTCAGGGCGGTTCTCGCCACATTGCGATGGCGCTTCTTTTTATCTCACAAAAGTTGATGGCCTATCTTCTCAGCAGAAGCTCAATTTGAACGTGCGCTACGCTCTCTCTTGATGGATTTACCGTCCGCAGGAGGTTTGGAAGACGTGTACGGGAAACGGTGCACATCTGCAGGACAGTGTGAGGCGGCAACTCGCGCACGCATCTGGCGGGATAAAGGGACTCCTAAGGACAAACGCGTCTCAGGAAAATACGAGGTGGATTTCGGCGGACAGCATCTCACAGGAAAATTCCTTGTCAGGTATGGACAGGATAAGACCTGGCGTTGTGAATGATTACTGCAGCCCTTGCGCAGCATTAGCGGCTTCTGTGTCAATTCCGCCAACGGTGGGCGACCGGTTGTCGGCGCGTAAAGGCCTGGACGCGACTTCTTTCTCCGGCAACGGCTCGGCATTGAGCGCGTCAATGCCGCCACGTAGGGAGGACTTGGCTCTTCGGCATTCGCGCAACAGGACGCGTCTAACGTGTTCGCCGGCAAGCAGACCATTGATGGCAACCTCACTCTGACCGGATCGATAGACGACACGCTTACCCTGCAAGGCAAGCTTGAGTGACGCCGAAGGCGAGGAGGGAGCCAACTTTATTGGCGGCTTCGGCGGCGACAGCAACTATCCGGGCAACGGCGTGGCGCCGGGCGTGATCGGAGGGACTATTGCCGGTTGAGGGCGCGCGGTAGCGAGCACCTCACTTCCCAGTCTTAGTCAGCGAGGGCGTATTACCTTATGATCCATTCAACATATTGATTACAAATAAGTTAAATAAAAAGATTACGTGATAGTCTTCGAACTCCGCCGGCTCCGCCATCTAATCGCAGCAGGCACGCTAAGCTCTAACCAATCTTCTTCTGCTGTGCCACGGAAATAGACGAGCTTGATACACCTTCGCTGGACTTGGAATCGAAGGCCCGCACTCCCTCTTCCTGATCTCCATCGTTGGGAGAATGCGGCTGCGTACGCGAGTTCAATTCTTCCAGCCGTTGCCGGATGTCGGGTCCCCAGGTTTCAGGAATATCGCAGCGTTGACAGTCTGAGCGATGCATTCTCAGTAGGGACTTGAGGAAGCATCTTAACTTCACGACCCCACCTCACAGGGAATTCAGAGCATTCGCCCCAGAGAGCGCAGCGTCTCAAACTGGCGTGAACTGCTCTTGTAAAACGGCGACCGCATTATGCCACACGATGCGGTGTCCTTCAATCGTCCCGACACGCCTAGGATCGCAAGCGCACAAAGAAAGCGGTCAGCGAAGGCGACCAGGCAAAGTTTGCGCCTGTCGTTTCTCTCGCACCCCATATGGCACTTTCGTGCCATATGGGGTACACCATTGTGCAATACACGAAAGTATCGCCCCCGTGTAAAGTTTGGAGGAATGGTGTCTCTTGGGGAAGACTGCCTAATACTGTTTCGATAAGAAGTTCCAAGGGTGGAATATTCGACAATGATTGTGCCTTCTGAATCACTGGCGCCAAGCTTGGTATCTGTTCTGGTGGTGGACCAGAGCCTCATGGCTGGTCAGTTGTTGGGTAGTTCGCTGGCGGGCAAGAGTGGGTTCAGGATCGTAGGCACTGCGGTGGACGTGCAACAAGCTCTGCAGATGTTCAGCTTCGAGCGCGCGGATGTTGTACTGATTGCGGTGAATCTCAAAGACGGTCCTCTGAGTGGACTTTCCCTTCTGCGACAGCTACGCGCCGCCCATCCGGGGACGCGGACCGTTGTCCTGCTGGATTCAATCGAGGATAAGCTGGTGTTGAATGCGTTCCGCAGCGGGGCTCGGGGAATTTTTTGCCGATCCGGGTCTGTCAAGATGTTGCGCAAATGCCTAACCGCTGTTCATCAAGGGCAGGTCTGGGCCGATGCTGGCCAAATGCAAGTGATTCTCGAGGCTCTTGAATCGAAGGCGCCGCTACGGGCCGCGAACCCCCAAAGAAACAATCAGCTCCGCAAGCGGGAAAAGGAAGTTCTGGCCTGCGTCGCCGCTGGGCTTAATAACCGCCAGATTGCCGAGCAGCTCCGTCTCAGCGAACACACGGTCAAGAATTACTTATTCCGGCTCAGCGACAAAGTGGGGCGCTCGGGCCGTGTCGAGCTGATGCTGTACGCCCTTAGCAACCCCGAATTGGCCGACGCCCAAGTTGGCAACAGCCGTTGGAATGCAATCCCGGCGCTCTAAGTCCGGCTCACCGACAGCAAGAATTTCCCTTGAAACTCGGAGAAGGTCCTCTGTCCCGCGCTTCTCAGTTCGACTCATCACTCTTTTCTGATGTGGCGCGGCGTCTGTTTGGTCGAGCAGTCTTGGGAGATTCTCGGGTGAATCGGTCTTTTGCGCGCTAGGAATAGCCCCGGGGCCGAATGGTTCGAAGGTTTTTTCAGCCGCGTAGGCAGGCATATAATAGCAACGGTTACCTAACCCGTCTCAAACTTAGTGTCAGGCCGAATGACCGAAACGATCGAACCAAGTTACCTTCAGCCTCACTGGTACGCTGTTTACACGCGCTCGCGCCACGAAAAAACCGTGGCCGAGCAACTGGTTCAGAAGGGTCTGGATCACTTCCTGCCGCTCTATGAAAGCGTTCGAAAGTGGAAGAACGGCAATTTCAAGGTGCGCCTGCCACTTTTTCCCGGATACCTGTTTGTGCACATCCCGCTCCAGGAACGACTGCAGGTGCTGCAGGTGCCGGGCGTAGTGCAACTAGTGGGCTCCAGCGGCGTGCCCCTGGCCCTGCCTCAAGCCGAGATTGAAACCATCCGCGATGCCCTGACCAAGGGCCTGCAAGCGCACCCTCACCCTTACCTGAAGGTAGGTTCGCGGGTACGCATCAGCAGCGGTCCACTGCAAGGTTTGCAGGGGATATTGCTGCGCAAGAAGGGGAAGGTGCGGTTGGTGGTGTCGGTGGATTTGATCATGCGCTCGATCGCCATTGACATCGATGCGAGCGAAGTCGAACCAACGAAGTAGGCGCCTGCAGTGTGGCGGACGACAATTTCCGAGAAGTTCATGACTCGGGCGACACCTGTTTTGACTATTTCGTGATCACATGCAGTTGGCGGAAACGGGCGGCAGTGAGCAGAGAAGGTGGGGGATTCCTTGGTAACAACTCTCGAAGAGCATCTTACTTTCTGCAGCAGTAGATTTCCCCACTTCCAGCTGTTAACCCCATTCGGATTGCGTCGTCTTTATCAACGAAATCGTCAACTGTTGTGACTTCTACTTTAAACCCCGCTTCGCGCAACCTATCAACATAATCCCGGCCGTATCTCCTGACATGATCTTCTTGTCCAAATGCCTTGAAGCGTTCCGAAGGCTCAATAATCGTCGGATCTTCGAATGTCTTTTCTTCAGCACTGACGGGCACAAGCAATATAGCCCAACCATTTCCCTTCAGAACTCTATGGAACTCTTTCATGGCTCGCCTGTCATCCTGCACATGTTCCAGCACATGACTACAGTAAATCACGTCGAACGATTGATCTGGGTATTCAATATCTGTAATGTCCATCTTCACAACGGCGCGTGGGTTGACTAAATCAGCGGTTATATAGTTATCACCGAGGTATTCTCTGAATTTTGATTCAAAGAAAGGTTCTGGCGCAACGTGCAACATTGTTTTGGATCTGCCATCGAAGAGATTGGTCTTTTTCAAAATGAACAGCCAGAATAAACGATGGCGCTCGAGGGCGTTGCAATGAACGCACTGAGCATCTTCACGTAGCACTCTTCCTGCCTCACGAAAGCGACCAGACGATCTACCGCATACGGGGCAGAATCGTCTACTTCCGTAGTAGGACAACCTGCTTGCATAATCTCTCACGCTCCTGAGAGGCTTTCTAGCAAACTCCGGCAAGATCGCAACAAGTCTTTCCCTCATTTTCGTATTCCCCTTGATTCGCTAACTTTCGTGTAAACTGACCCGGGTAAGATCAACCTTGTCGGGCTGAGACAACACCCTCCTTCCCATTATTAAGGCCTAATTCGATGACCACTGATCTGCCGCCTGACCTGTATCGATTTACTCTCTCATCTGGAAGAGGATCTCAGGGTCAGGTTTTCGACGCTTTCTCCCTCTCCAGGAAATAAATGTCGATTATGGTGGAGGTCTCTTGCGTTCCTCCGGCACTTCCAAAGCTCATCACCTCTTTATCTCTGATTCTATAGACATTAGTAAATTTTCCGAGCTTCTCACACCGAGTGGGCCTGCATACGAAAACAATCCGATCGGCGGTGTCAGGTTGGTTCTCATAATCACTCAAATCGTAAACGCTATTATCCCGAGAATAGTAACGTAACGGCACTACAGTCCACGGTTCCTCTCCAAAGACATCTTCACCGCGAGCCCTGTCACCCAGTGTGCGCGCCATGGACCGCCAGGGCGGTCTTGAATGCTGCGGAAACGCTCCGGGAACTGTGAATACACACCACATTGCAAGCATAGACCCGAGGACGACACCAACCCAACGACGGCGAAGCCCAACCGTCATGCCCATGCCGATGAGGCATATGAAGAAAACGGCCGACCCTATCAACTGCCTGGAGGCCCAGATAGACTTCGGTCCATACCGCGATATTAGCCATGCAGCAACAGGAGCAAATGATGATAAAGCGATTAAAGTAAGAGCCAGTCTCAAGTCAACGCTGCTGTGTCTTATTACAATTGAGGCCACGAGAAATGCAGCCACAAGCAAAAGTAGGGCAACCAAGCTGAGTCTTAGGTTGCCCTTAATTGGAAGCCTACCGAAGATATCAACGTAAAAGGCAGGTATATCAATCAAAACAGGCTTTAGAATCCAATCGAGGCCTGTTTGTCCTTTGTCGTTTTTGAGAAGGTATGCTGGAGTCAGAGTCCTAGCCATAACTTCAAACCAAACCACAATTGACAACATCCCTGCTAATCCATAAGAGAGTAACTTGTACTTGTTTCGTACCTTAGAGATGAAGATCGCCGCGAATTCCGGCAATAAAATCAGTACACCCATGTATTGGCTATAGATCAGGCCCATACATGATAGGCCATACAAGATTCTCCATTGCTTACGGTCGGGTTGTTCAAAGTGTTTCAGCAGGAAGTAAAACGAGAGCGTGGAGAAACAGGCGATTAGAGAATAAGGTCTGGCTTGCTCGCCATAGAAGACGAAATAAGGACTAAGTGAACATATCAGAACGACAAACAGTGCGGTATTGTCGTCTGTAAATCTTAGGACCAACCTGTATAGGACAACCAAGAAAATGACAGATATCAGAACGCTAAGCGCCCTTACGGAAACCTCCGAACTTCCGAAGAGCTTGATCCAGAAGGCCAGAAGGATGTAATAGAGGGGCGGATGAACTCGATCTTGAATTGTGAGGTCGATCACATGGGAAAAAGAGCCGGTGGATATGTGGACCGACGCGATTTCATCGCCGTCAAGGTTATAGTCTATCTGGTAAAGTCTGAGGAGAACTGCCAGCAAGATAATCAAGAGAAGGGGCAGCAGGGCCGCTTTTCGAGTTGAGTCCAGCTGCTTTTGTGCGAAATCAACCACGAGGATACCCTTTCCGGCGGAATTTCGCCCCGCCACGGGAGAGGAAGAGAGGCGGTCTAACATATTGCCGCTCAGCTCCAGTCGACGCTGAGCGCTCCTGATTTCTTGATCTGCACGAGGCTCGGCCGAGAAGGCCTGCCCTGCTGGCACAAAAATAAAATCTGACACAGAGGAAAAATAAAAGTAGAGGTAAGCTTCGTATTCCGGTGGGGGAGTGGTGAGCAGCGACAGTACCGGAGGAGAACGAGAGCGGACGGGCGGAGCAGGTGGTGGCGGATCTGAGCATGGACCGGCAGATCCTGCAGGAGATCATTTCAAAAAAAGAGGCTGATGCCTGCCTTGCGGCAGGCATCAGCCAGTTCCATCTTAGTTTACGGTTAGAGTGAACGTGGTAGTTTGTGCTGTCAGCGATCCCGACTTACCGGTGACCGTGACCGTATAGGCTCCAGCCGGTGTCCCGGACGTGCCGCCACCACCGCCACTACTCGAAGACGAGCCGCTGCTGCACGACGCCAGGAACAGCAGGCCTGACACCATCAGGAACATGAGCATTAGGCCCAGTACCTTCTTCCGGCGCGAGCCGAAGCCCACTCCGAGCAGAGTCATCCCACCAATTGGCAACAACATCGCATAGAAGATGTTGCTCGAGTGCTGGACTGCCGCAGTGGCCGCCGTGGTGCTGACGGTCAGGGTTGCGGTAGTTGTTGCCGACGCCGGCAGCGAGCAAACTGGCGCCGGGCTATTCGTCGTCGTGATGCTGCAGGTCAGGTTCACCGTACCGGTGAATCCTCCCGTTGGATTGATGGTAATCGTCGACGTGCCTGAGGTGCCAGGGGATACCGTCTGAGACGCTGGGGTTGCTGTCAGCGTGAAGTTACCGCTCCCCGCGGCTACCACTACGAGCGTGACAGTCGCGGTTTGGGTCACGGAACCTGAGGTTCCGGTGATGGTGATGGGAGTCGAACCCACCGGAGTATTTGCGGTTGTGTTGATGGTGAGAACCGAGGTTGCCGGGCTAGCTCCAGGAGTTACTGGATTTGGTACGAAACTGGAACTGGGGCACGTCACGCCGGCCGGAAGACCTGTCGTGGGGCAACTTAGCATGACTGGACCAGTAAAGCCGCCCGACGCAGTGACAGTGACCGTCGAAGTGGCGGAGCCTCCCGGCGCAATCGAAGCCGGCGAGAGCGCTGTGGCAGCCACGGTGAAACCGGTCGAAGCGGCTCCTGAGACCCGGAAGCCTACTCCCTGCATGACCCAGGCATCACCATCGCCCTCCAATGCGGTTGCGTCAATGGCGCCCGCACCGCTGGGAAAGGTATGTTCGACGTTGTTGCCGTAGGCAGTAAGGGTCACGGTGGTGAAGCCTCTACCAGGAGACTTAACGACATCGCCAACGTCTGCAGCACCAATAAACAGGTCGCCGGCGCTGGTCAGAGTTACGGGGCCGCTGTCCATATCAGCTCCGGCTCCGGCAGCCCCGCCGCCCGCATCCAGCGGGTTCACAGTGTCAAGGCCGCTATATTCGGCTGCTCGGACATCTGGGAAGGTAGCGGCTTGACTAAATGTGACCGTCACCGTATTGCTGGCTGAAGCAGCGATGTTTTTGGCGTAATAAATGGTTTGGCTAAGCGCAGTGCCTTGGACAGGGGCAGCCGCCACGGCGTAGGTGTTTCCGGCCGAATCCGTAACCGAAATGACCGTCGCGACCGTGTCACCCCAGCCAATGACGACCACGTTCAGATCCCCTGCGGTCTGGGGCAGGCCATAGGTGACCTGTGGACTAGTAGAGGACGCGGACGTTGTGTCGCTCACCTGAATGAAGTTGATGCCCGCACCAGTGGCGTAATTGTAGCCACCTGGCACCGGATTGCTTTCGCCACTCGGATTCGTGATAACCACCTCCGGCGTCCCCGCAGAACCTGCTGGGAGGATGGCTTGGATGGTGGTGCTGTTTAGAACCTGGATATTGTAGGCAGGAACTCCTCCAATACGCACGGTTGCGCCGGCAGCAAAGTCACTGCCAGTAATTGTCACCAAGGTCCCGCCGTTGGTGGAACCTCCGGCTGGTGAGACGGCGCCAGTTCCCGCGGTTGTGAAAGGCGTACTCGGGGTGTAGGTAAAGGGAAGCCCCGTCGTAGCCTGTCCATCTACGTTGGTTACAACTACTGTGGTGGTACCGGCGACTGTGAAAGAGGGCGAGAGGCAGCTGATCGTGGTGCTTGACGTGACGCTGCAATTCACCGCGGAACCACTATAGCCCGCGCCGTTGTTGAAAACTACTGTGGCCCCTGGCAGAAAGCCAGTGCCGGTGATAGTAATCGCAACTCCACCTGCTTCGGGACTTGTGGCCGGCGCAATCGATGCAGCGGTTGGAGCCGGGAAAGTCGGTATCACTTGCCCACTTAAACGAAAAGCAGCCATTTGCATGACCGCGGCGCCGCCCCCTTCGAAATTGCCGCTCGCATTATAAGATCCTGCTGCCGTTACCAACGCGTCTTCGACAAGATCACCAAAGCTATTGATGCCACTTCCGGTCGGTTCTCCAAACATTATGCAGCCTGTCCCACACGATTTAACAACGGATGTAAATACTGATGTGACGCTTCCGGAGCCGAAGATCAAGTCGTTGGCTGAGTTCGTGGTTGCCGCACCGCTGGCGGCGGGACTCGCAACAGCCGAAGCTCCGATTGAAGTGTCCAGGGGGCTCACAAGATCCACCCCGCCCCCGGAAGTGCCGTACTCCAGGATGCGGACATCCTGCGCCCCGGTGTTCGAATTAAAAATGACCGTAACCGTGTTTCCCCCAGCAGAGGCTACGATGTTCTTGGCGTAATAAATGGCCTGCGAAGCACCTACTGGCGAAGCGCCAGGCGCCGGAAGGGGTATGGACACCGTACCTGCAGCCAAGACATAAATGTTGCCGGCGGAATCTGCAACAGAGTTAATGGTGGAGGATATGTCATTCCATCCCACCACTACCACGTTAAAATCACCCGCGGTCTGCGCCCCGGGATACGCCACTTGAACCACGCTTTGGTTGACTACTCCGCTATTGTTCGTAATCTGGAGCAAGGGCACCTGGGCAGCTACAAGGGCCGGCAGCAGGAGCGACAACAGCAGTACCGATGGAAACAGAAACTGAAAACGCGGTAACAGATTTACCTTCACAGAATTGGCCTCGATGTGGAATTATTCTTGCCGACAGGCTTAAACAGGAGCAAGCACCTGTTTCTTTGGCGCCCTTTGTTTCAATAGCATGTCGGTTGCGCGTCCAAAATTAACCGACGTCTTCCTGGCAGTCAAGTAGCCACCGGGGTCCATCTAAGCAAACCCAAGCCCACTTGAATCGAATGATAAATACTTTATTATCAGAAGGTTACATTTTCCGGTCACAACGGCATGCGCATATGATTGCACACAAGGAGCAATATTATAAATCCGCTTTTGGGGAACTGCCGGCGGTTTCGATTTTGCTCGCGCAATTGATGGAGATCTTCGAAAATTCAGTGTGACATCTGCATGGGAGCATGAGGCAATAGGCCCAGACTCGCCAGAGTTTTAGCTCTTAGCGGATCGTAGTTTCATGCCATGACAGTCTGACGCCAGCGCAAATTGCCGTCCAAGCGGCCGCTACTGAGAAGCTGTTGGATAACCGAGATGCGCTTGTAGCGAGGTCCCTCGAAATCCTCCAGCAGCAGTCCAACTCCTTGAACCGCTTTGTACAACTCTTCCGCACCCTTTCGGGCATTCCATTGTGGTTTGAAGTCCGGCAGTACTCGATTGATTTTGCTGAAGTCCACGCGATAGCACCGCGTGTCCGGGCTGCCGCCCTCGGCGTACTCAATGCGACATCCAGGAACGACCTCGCTTACAATTTGCGCAAGGTCACGGATCTGGTAATTTTCCTGCGTGCATCCCACGTTGAAGGCCTGGCAGTGAGCGGCGTCCCGGCGTGCATTGAGAACCGCAATAAAGGCGCGAGAAATGTCTTCGATGTGCACAATCGGCCGCCAGGGCGTGCCGTCGCTCTTGATATAGATGCGTCCGGTGGTGAAGGCCCAAGCCACCAAATTGTTAAGCACCAGATCAAACCGCAGGCGCGGAGATACCCCATAAGCGGTCGCGTTGCGCAGAAAGGTGGGACTGAAGTCGGAGTCGGCCAACTGGGCTACATCCTGTTCCACCAAAACTTTGGAACGGCCGTAGGGAGTGACTGGTCGGAATTCCGCTTCCTCGTTCAGGAGTGATTCCGCCCCCGCCGCGCCGTACGTGCTGCAGGACGATGAAAACAAGAAACGCTTGACTCCGGCCTCTTTCGCCAATTTCGCCAACCGCACAGAGGCGAGATGGTTGATGTCATAGGTCAGCGCCGGATTCAGGTCCCCCAGCGGGTCGTTGGAGAGTCCTGCCAGATGGATGACGGCATCAAACCCTTCCAAGTCTGATGCCTGCACATCGCGAAGGTCGATTTTCTTGCTGGGAACGGTGACTAGCGGCTCGCCGAATGCCGAGTGCGCAAACCAGTCGCTATCCAGTCCCACGACGGTGTGTCCCTCTCCCACTAACATCGGCGCCATCACGGCACCTATGTAACCCTTATCCCCGGTCAATAGAATACGCATTTAGATACGCTCCAAAATCAACTCAGAATTTATTCAGGCCACGCTCGTCCGGCTTTGAACATGGAACGCCCGCTTCACAAAGCGTTTGCAAATGTAGAGGACGTCCCTTCGCAACCTTTTGTTGTTGTCTTTGAGCCATCGCAGCATTTCTCCGTAGCAGGCAAGGCGCTCGCTGAACTTAAGCGGCGCGCGACGGATGCAGCGCAGATACTCGAAGAACTCGTCGAAATGAGGAAGAGCTAACTCGCCGGCCCTCTGCGGTTCAAGCAGCGCCATCCTCTCAAATCTGGTGGGGTGGAGATTGATGGATCGGACCGGGTGTTCACGATGAAGAAAGAGATAATCCGGGACTCGATGATACTTGCCGTACAGACTAAGCTCGGACAGCATGACGCGGTCGCCATCCGGAAAATCTCCGTGGATTACCGTCTTCTTCAGCACATCCAACCGCGTAAGCCCAAACAGGGTCTCACAGTTGTGGTCCATGCGAATCATCTGCCGGAAGCGCAGATGCGGCCTGGAAGAGCCGGCGTCCAGGGGTTGCTCCTTCTTGTACAAAGGATTTCCTTGGGTATCGATCTCGATGGCCTTGGGGTAACACAACACAACGTCGGCCTCGGCGTCGAGAACGGCGACGCACTGTTCCAGGAACTCGGGAGCCAGCTTGTCGTCGTGGGCAAGAAACATGAAGTAGTCCCCAGAGGAAAGCCCGACCGTGCGTTTGAAATTCCGGGACACGCCGAGATTCACTTCGCTCCTGTGATACTGAATGCGCGGATCCTTGGCCGCATATTCACGGCAGATTCTCTCCGTGCCGTCCGTAGAGCCATTGTCGGATATCACCACGTCGAACTTCTGGTAGGTCTGCGCAAGTATGGAGTCCATTGTTTCAGCGAGATAGTTGTCGCCGTTAAACACTGGCATTCCAACCGTTACCCGAGACTTGCCACTGCTCATTTTTTCCTCATCTCCGGTGCTTCCATTACCGAGTAGTGAAACTCGGTTGGTGATTTCGAACGGGAGGACTACCCGGATAAAGATAAAGAATGGTCAAATTCATTTGGTCTACAAACGATCCTCAGTGCAGGATTTTGGGACCGAGCTCGTCACGACGGACAACCGTGCCGCCGTTACCTTCTCGCTTCCACAATTGCCAAGGGGCATTATTCTTGCTATATAAGTCGTCCAGTTCCTGCTTTTCCTTGAAGGTATCCATGCTTTTCCAGAAGCCATCGTAGGGATATCCGACCAGCCGTTTTTCCTCGATGAGCCTGCGAAATGGCTCCTGCACGAGTTCCTCGCCATCCCTTATGTAGTCAAAGATGGACCGCTTAAAAACAAAGTATCCGCCGTTGATCAGGATGTTGGACTGGCCAATGCTCTTAATTTCCTGAATAAGCCCTCCCTCTCCCACCGAGACAGAGTGGCAGGTCAGGTTTGGCCGCACGCAGAGGAAAGCCGCCGTTTTGTCCTGTTCGTGAAAGCGTTCGATAAGATTGGGAAGGTGAAAATCGGTCACATTGTCACTGTAGTTCGCCAGGAAGACCTCTTCGCCGTCGAGGTATCTCTCCACAGCCTTCAATCTTTGGCCGATGTTTGCGTTCGCTCCGGTGTTGACAAATGTAATCGTCCAATCGTGAATGTCGGAGTTAAAGACTCGCACGTCCTTGCCCCCATTGGACAAGACGAAATCGTTTGACATGAATTCGCTGTAGTTGACAAAGTAATTCTTAATGACATCCGCGCGATAGCCCAGGCAGAGAATGAAATCCTTGTGGCCGAAGTGCGCATAGTACTTCATTACGTGCCACAAAACTGGACGGTCGCCGACATGGACCATGGGCTTAGGGACGCTCTCGCTGGCTTCCCTGATTCTCATGCCCAGGCCCCCGCAGAACAGTACTACTTTCATTTCGCACCCTCCCGCCCGACCGGGCTACTGTCGTGATTCAACGCGTCCGCACATTGTCTTGGATAAATCGTCGTCATGAACAAATTTTCGCCTCAGGAATCGGAACAATGAACCTGCCGCCCCACTGGCGTATATCGGCCATCTGCTTCATGATCTCGTCTTTCAGATTCCAGGGGAGAATCAGCAGGTAATCTGGCCGGGTTTCGTAGATCCTATCCGGCGAACAGATGGGAATATGCATCCCAGGTGTGAATTGCCCCTGTTTATAGGGGTTGCGGTCAACTGTATAGTCGATGAAATCCCTGCCGACCCCGCAGTAGTTCAACAGAGTATTACCTTTTCCTGGAGCCCCATATCCAACGATGGATTTGTCTTCCCGCTTGATGCCGATCAGGCATCGCAAGAGCTCCCGCTTGGCATTCTTCACTTTCTCCGCGAAAGAACAATAGCTCTCGAGTCGCGCCAGTCCCGCGGCTTCTTCTCTGGTCCTCAGCTCCAGGACTCGGGAACTGATGGGCTTGGAGGTATCCTCATTGTGCCGGCCAAAGATGCGCAACGACCCTCCGTGAGTTGGCAGTTCCCCGACGTCAAAGACTGTCAGCCCGAACGCCCCAAGGATCCTTTCCGCAGTGAGAAAGGAAAAGTAGGAGAAATGTTCATGGTAGATCGTGTCAAACTGGTTCTCCTCCATCAACTTCAACAAGTGGGGAAACTCCAGAGTCATAACCCCTTGCGGCTTCAGCAGGATCTTAATGCCCGCGACAAAGTCGCAGAGATCGGGAACCTGCGCGAGGACGTTGTTGCCGACTACCAGGTCGGCCTGCTTTCCTTCACTGGCCAGTTCCGCTGCCAGTTTTGTGCCAAAGAACTTTACGAGGGTGGGGACCTTCTTTTCTGCTGCAACTTTCGCGACGTTGGCAGCAGGCTCGATGCCCAGCACGGGGACATTCTTGTTCACAAAGTACTGCAACAGGTAACCGTCGTTACTGGCAAGTTCCACAACCAGGCTCTGCTCATTCAGTCGAAAACGATCGAGCATCTGCTCGGTGTAGCGCCTGCAGTGCTCCAGCCAGCTCTGTGAGTAGGAGGAGAAGTAAGCATACTCGGTAAAGATTTTATCGGGGCTTACGTACTCTTCCAGTTGAACCAGAAAGCAGTTTTCGCACACAAAGACGTGCAGAGGATAAAACGGCTCCATCTGGTTCAATTGTTCAGGTTGGAGATTGCTTTCGCACAGGGGCGACATTCCAAGGTCCACGAAAGTGCGGTGCACTCTGGACTTGCAAAACCGACACGCTGCCTGACCGTTAGCCGATATGTCTTTCATTGCGACTCGCAGATCTCTCCTTACTTACTCTTTGCTGCGCTCATGCGATCAAGAACTTTTTGGGCGGCATTTTCTCCGCTGATAAAAGCTTCATCCGTCCAAATGTACAGCCAATCCCCGTAGCGGCCGCAGTAGGCAACGCCAATGTCGTCGAGATATCCGTGCACCTTGGCCAAGGCGTCTGCGCGTTCCAGGTCAAAAATGACTTGCGCGTACCGGCTCACGTGAACGTTGGTATGCAGGATCTTGTCGTTTTCTCGCAACACGCCGCAGCGTTTGAGATCAGCCATGACCGGCGCGACATAATCGGCGGGAGAGCCTTTCAGCGGACGGTATTTATCTGAAAAGTAAACTTCCGCCTGGATGCTGCCGCAACCCGGGGGGCAAGTGTGTGGCGAGAACATATGAGGGAAGCTCAGACGCGTGAAACATATGTCGCGGTCGTAATAGTAAGTCCATTGCCCTTCGGAGAGGTCCGTACGATTAACGCCGAGGTTGATCATCACGCAACTCGTGCAGGCCAACTTCTTCGCCGCTGCCACTACATCCGATGGCGCTCCCACGATCATCGGCACTAATAGAGGCAACGGGATCGACGAGACTACGGCGTCATAGCCGGCCACAGTCCCGTTCTTGAAATGGAGCTCGTGCTTATTGGGATCCAGCCGCACCAGATCATGGCCTAGCTGGAGTTGCGTCTGCTTTGGAAGCAGGTTCAGGTAAGCGCCAAAACCGTCGTAAGAGGGGTAGCGGACGTAGGTGACATAGTGGACATCCGGAGTTTCGGGAGATAGCGCCCCCAACAAGACCTCTTCGAGCTTTGCGCGGTACAACCTCGGTCCCAGCCAGGCTGTGCTCATGTTGTCGGCGGTCGTTGTGTGGTACTTCAGCCCATACTCCATGGGAAAGGTTTCCGCGAATGTCTTGCCATAGCTGGCAATCAACCAATCCGCGTAATTGTCGATCGGCGTGTCACCCAGATTCTGTTGATTATTCTGGGCCTCGATAAAATCGCGCAAACAATTGACCACCAGTTCCGTCGGCAGGCCATGTAAGTTGCACACCGCTGGATGCTTGACCCAGTGTCCCTTCCAGTAGTTGTTGGGGCGGGAGTGAATCACCTCATATTTCTGGTCAACACTCTCAGCAAAAAGCTGCTGGAGACGCTCGTGTTTGGTGAATGAAACGTGCGGCCCTTCGTCAAATATGAAACCACTGGCATGTTTGAACGATGCCGTATGCCCACCCTGGTAATCGTTCTTGTCGTAGGTAACGGTAGCCACGCCTTCCTGGTGCAGCCGATACGCGGCACCGAAGCCTGCCATCCCCGAACCCAAAATCGCTACTCTCTCCATACTTTGCTTTTCTCCTAAATCTCTTAGCTTCGGCTTCGCCGATCAAACTTGGACAGCTTTGCGCATTTCAGGGGAGTGCTCCATTGCGGTCCGGTACCAATCCACCGTACGCTCCAGGCCCTCGCGCAAAGACACTTGTGGTTTCCAGGCAATTCTTGCAGAAGTCTCGGCGGTTTTGGCTAACCGGGTTGGTTCCATCGGACGGTCGGGCAACGCACCAAACCTCAGACTTGCCTTGGGGTCAACCACCGCGGCTACCTGCTGCACGATTTCACGAATCGAAACCAGCTCTCCCGAACCCAGGTCAAGCGTTTCGCCATCGATGCCGGGAGCTTGTCCGAGCGCGACAAATCCTTCAACCACGTCCGAAACGTAAACCCAATCCACCAGCCTGTCGCCGCTGGTTATCTTGGGCGTCTCCCCGCGAAGTAGCGAGAGAGTCACGTAAGGAATGAGCTTGGTCAGGTCTTGCTGAGCCGGTCCGTAGACCATGAAAACGCGAGCGATGACCACTGGAAGCCGGTAGAGCGCGTGGAACATGCGAGCATAGCCGCTGCTCGCCCACTTGGCGGCAGCATAGGGGGCGGAGGGAAATAGTTCGCCATTCTTGGGATCCGGTTCTGCGAGCGAACCTGTCAACACCACGCGCCGGCATCCTGTTTCCGCGGCCATGGTCAGCAGGTTAACGGTACTTTCCAAATTACTGTGGAAGGTCGGCAGAACGTGTTCCAGATTCGGTGCGCCTTTTACATGGCTCGCCAAATGAAAGATGACATCTGGCTGGATCTCGCGGAAGAGATGGCGCACTGCGCTCATCTCCGACACATCCGCTTGCCACCATCGCACCTGACCTTTTTCTTCCCCTGGAGCCTGTGTGCGATACACCGCATGAACTTCCGCCTGGTCCTGGAGCAAGCGATGACACAGGTGCGATCCGATGAAACCGCTGGCGCCGGTAACCAAGATTCTCTGTCCCATATGCTATTAGGTTTCACTCCTGTGACGGCTGCAGAAAGCTCCGCGGCCAGACACAAGTTCAACGGAAACTACTGCACGGTAAGCGTGAACGGTTGTGCTGATACAGTGGAACCTGATGCGACGCGGCAAACATCGGTAACCAGCGCCCACTACCTGGTTGAAACGGCGTTGGGGGGATGCTGACCAGCGAAACGGTGCCCGTTCTTACTTGCCTGCGAGCTCTTTATTCGTGCCCGGACAGGTAGTAGCGAAGTGAAATCTGCTCCACCTAAACTCCGTTCAGCGAGGGGTGTCCCCATCGGATAAACGCCATTAGATTTTTGCGCATGACGAGCAGTAAAATTCCACACTGTGGACAGCTCCGCCCTCTCAGTTACAGGCGATAATCGCTCTAACTCACTGCAATGCAAAGACTTAGCTTTGTCTCGCTTCCCTGCCGGTCTTCATCGGCACACAACGTTTACTGCAGGTGCAATTCCACTCCGCAGGTCATGCTGGATATGCCATTTTGTCGATTATTATGCAAAAACCACCGCATATGATACCCCAAACACACCTATCACCTTCAAGTTTCCAGACGACGGATGGGGCGTGCCCTGTGTAGACTCTAGCTTCCTGCGACTAGAGCGATTCTACTGACCGCGGGTTTCTTTCTCCTATGGCACCGTCGTGCCATTTGGTCCAGCAGATGGGGGTTCCGGTTTCTGAAGAAGATAGTCAAAAATCTCACGTGCTGCTGAACCCCAAAACCACGGTCCCGCGGCTCAGCCATCTTCGATTTTGGCGTTGCATTACCGATTCCCCTGCGCCTCTACGCGCGAGCAGGAAATCGAACATCTGAGCTGCTGCTGGTCAAGCTGCACCCGCATGCAGTTTGGGTGGAAGTCGGAGGAGTTACAGCGACATATCGAGCAATTGGAGTTGCGACTGGAGGAACTGGAATCAACCGCAGCGAGAAAAAGTCCGCGCCGCCGGAACCGGCTTCGGTCCCAGCTTGTTCCACTGCCAGTGCAGCGAAGCCCGCGCGCCGTGATCTCCCCGATCATCTCCCACGGCAAACACGCCCCCTGGCGGAGGCGAAGACCAACTAACCTCCCTGTTCAGATCTAAGAGGGCGTAGTACAAGGTAAATCGTATGCCCCACTCCAAAAATGAAAAAGGGATAGACTGGTAACATATACCGACATTCTGGATAGCACACTAGATGTAACGCAACAAAGTATAGTATCAATAAGGATAATGTCACACTTAAGTAAAGATGATCTCTCTTCAAAAGCCACAACTGACGTGTTCCGAGAGGTACGACTAACAGGGAACAGAACCCAAGAACAAGATGCTTATAGGATAGACCTGTCTCAGTTCCATACCACAAGCGACCAAACTTGCGGGCCGCAAATGGAAATAGTGACCAGGGCTCTTGTGCCAGACGGATCCGATAGTTACGTAACCCAAGAGCAAAACGCCAGCGATCGCGTGATGTAGCTTTACCGTCCGTTGGTTCTGCAAGCCCCTCCTCAGCAGCTGCACGGAATAGCTCGGGATAAGCCCTTCTCTTACCCTCGATGGTGAAATATTCGCTTCGAGATCCTTGAAGAAAGACAGAACCGAGGCCCGTCTGAACGATGATTGGTTCGCCTAGAACGTGCAGATTGCGCAGAGTCCAGGGCAGAATTACCAGGCACATGCCAATAAGCAGCAGTGTACATTTTAATTTACATCTGCTGATGCCTCGCAAGTAACAGAGCGCGAACAAAAAGGGTGGTAAGAGCAGGGTGGTGCCGCGCACTAGGGTTGCCACTCCGAGGGCGAGGCCCGCAGCGAATGATAGTCCAACCTTTCCCTGTTGGGATAAGCTCCAAATCCACACGACCATGCTTAGCACAAGCAACGCGGTAAAAAAAGTTTCCGACGTGATCCAGGTGGAAATGACAACGGCAGGGGGAAACAGAAGCCATAGAACACCCGCCCACCATCCGGCCTCGATCGAGGTTACACGATGGCCGAGCGCCAACAGCAGGAGGGCGATGCCAAGGTCAAGCAGCATTTGCAAGCAGACGACAAGAGAAAGGTACCGGTGGGGAGCGACCAACTTAGCGAGGGCGAGAAAAACCGAGTAACCAGGAGCTTGGCTAGAGGGCATAAGTGTATGAGAGTCGTTGTATGTCCCCGTGGCAAGTATTCTGTCGGCAGTCGGCAAATAGACATTCGCAGCGTTGTCACCGACATATGGCTGTAGAAGTCGGGCCTCGAGCAGCAGGAAGAGAAGGGCGAGTTTACAAACCGTCACTAGTGTCAGTGATAACGCCGCAAGAGTGTGGCGTGGTAGTGTGCTTACCATCGCTCTTGTCCAAATTCAATCTTGTCGAAATTAACTCGTGAGCTGGTGAAACAGACCTCTGCTAAGGTTTGCGTTGAGAAGACGTAAAACATAGCGACTAACTCCGGATACCAATATCCACATTTTCAGCCAGACTTGCAGTTGTTTTCCTGCCACGAGTTCGAGCGAGCCGGTTCCACCCTGCCGAACCCTTTCCTGGAGATCCAACCTGGACATCACAGGCCGACGTCAACCCACAACCCTCCAATCAGGTTGCGAAAAATGCTGCGTTTTTTCTCCTACCCGGGCCTCGATTCCGACTGATTTAGACGGCACTGACGTATCATAAAGGTGTCGAAGTTCAAATCCCACTTGGTTCCCAGCTTAAACCATCTCGTCCGCCCTGGGCAAACTGCGAACTGACGCGGTCGAGCAATGCGCCCACCTGGGCAAGAGTTTATTCCCTCCGTCGCCTAACGATGGCTAGAGACCTGGCGCGCCGCACAACCACCTTGAGCCGGATTATCAAATTCGCGAGTTTCGTTTCATCGCGTTTCATCGGCGTGAAACACGCCACGCTGCACTCAATCCCGTCCTGTTGAACACCAGCGTTCACAAACTTTCCGCACCGCCTGTCCACAATCCTCGTTCGTAAACCGTCCTTGAGATGACGCCCGGCGAACCAGCGCGGAAGGACATGGCCTGGGTTCACAAGAGGGATAGTGCTGACGTTATCTATCTCTTTTAAGCCCGTTCTCAGAAACTCGATTTCGACGCCTTAACCGACGATCCCAAAGCTCTGCGGAGGTCCGAAATGAAATCCTCTCCCGAGAACAGACTAGCGAGAAACTTTTCCTCTCGCTTCGCTTTTCTAACTACCTTATTGACTTTCGCCCTAGCATTTCTCCTTACGGCATGCAGTGGGGTCAACGCCGGTACGCCATCGTCACAAACGGGTGCTGCCACACCCTCAACGGCAAAAGCCACCCTGTCTTCCGCGCCTACGACGATCAATTTCGGAACTGTCCAATTGAATTCAAAGGCGGCCACCAGCGTCGTTAACCTAACCAATGTGGGAACCTTCGCCGAAACTATTGAGTCAGCAGCTATTGCTCCCACTTCGATCTTCTCCATCGAGGGTTGGAGTGGACCAGTGACTCTTAAGCCTGGCCAGACAGTCCAACTTCGAACGGTCTTTGCTCCCAAGAGCACTGGCAGCTATTCAGGGGCACTCACTTTGGTAACGCTGGGTGTTGCACCAGCAGAGTCCGCCGAGCCTGCGGTGATCGACGGCCCGAATTTGCCGTCGCCACGCATGAGCCAAGTCAACATCACGGTAGTCGGCGCAGCAAGCGCTGAAAATGATGCGCCACCAATAGCAACCGTAGGAGTCTCAGTGTCACCAATCTCCGTAGCGTTGCAATCTGGCCAATCGAAGCAGTACACCTCTGCCGTGACAGGAACGTCCAATACCGCCGTGACGTGGGTTGCTGCACTAGGGTCTATATCCACTTCCGGCTTTTATACAGCCCCGCTAGTCACGAGTCGGACCTTGGATACAGTCTCCGCGATCAGTGTTGCCGACTCTATGAAATACGCCAACTCCGCGATAACAATTAATCCGACAGGTGGCAGCGGCGGTGGCACTGGTAGTGGTCCCTACAGCATCCTTAACCAGGAAGACATCACCAACGTGCCCAGCCCCAACAGTCTTTTTGGCAAACAACTCCCGGTCGATGTCATGTCGCACCTGGCGGTGAATGGCGAGATAGAAGCCCAAGAATCAATGCTGGCTTGTATCGGTTCCGGCTGCTCACCATTTTCTCAGATAGTCATTGCTGCACCAAACAGCACCCAAGACAACAACGGAGTACCTTTCTTCTACGGCCAGGCGAGCGATCCATTTTACATGTGCGGCAACCAGTCCGGTTACAACAGCTGTGGCAACACGCCTACCGTATCCGGCTACAGTCCAACCAATGTACCGTTCCATGCGCCATCGGGGGCGCAACCAAGTTCGGGAGATTCGGACCAGTTCACGCAGATTTGGGATCAAGAATCGAATAACATGATTTACCTCTATTGGGGCACTTCCGGGAATCGTCCTGCACATACCTTCCCTGCCTGCCCCAACAGCAGCCATACCGGTACACTCGGTGATCCTTGTTCCTTCCCCGCTGCCGATTACGGCACCATGAACGACCGTGACGAAACTCGAGCTTACGGAATCCTCAGTGGCGACAGTCTCAATGTGGCTGCAGGGCTAGGCCATGTTCGCGTGCAGGAGTTTATTCAAGGACAGATCAATCACCCGATTTACCTGAACACGGCATGCCAGCAGCCCAGTGACGGCGACGGCGGATCATCCACCGTACCAGCCATCGTTTTCCCTAATACAATTTACGGTGCTCAGTCCTGCGGCGGACAGACGGGAGCCAACCTTGACCATGCGCCTCCGGGCGGAGCACTCATCTTTTTGGATTACACCGACGCTCAACTGGCGTTGCTTCAGCCTTACGTTCCGGCATGGCAGTACGTTCTGCTGCAGGGAATGTCGCATTTCGGTGGATATGTAGGCGACACTGGGAATCCGCTGCATCCATCGCGGATTGAGGATGCTACGGCCTACAACGCTGCGGGAATATCGGACCCCCTGCTCAGTTGGCTCAATGGTCAGCCAAATGATGTCGGGACCACCTGCGGCAGCCAAGGCTGCAATCTGAACTGGCAAAATATGAAATGGCGTGGCAGTTGTCCGACGGCGAACGGCGGAGCCGACAATCTGTGCTCCCTCTCGTCTCACATTCACATTGCCGATCAATGTGTAGCGAAAGGCCTGGCGGGAATGACAGCAGCCGAAGGAGCTTGCTTCTGACGGGACAACACCGGCTGCCTTCATTCGCCGATGTCTACCGGCTGCAGGATTCGCTTATCCAACGCTGGTGGGCAATGCCGACATGGGAAAATCCTGCGATTGCTCGGTGCGGAAAACGGTACGTGTAAAATGTAAACTGTTATCGAAATTATCTCGACAGTTTGCAAGCAAGCGTATGAAAGTATCGGTGGCGATGGCCGTTTAAAATGAGCAAGCGACACTGCACGCCATCGTTAAGGCAGTCTTTGCAGCTCCTTTCGAGATCGAACTGTTATGTGTGGACAATGGTCCGATTGATCGGTCCAGGGAGATTCTGGCCCAGTTGCAGTCCCCTTATCCGGGTCTGCGCGTGTTTCTTCAACCCCGAAATATGGGTAAAGGAGCGGCTTTGCACCGCGCCATCCGCGAGGCGACGGGGGAGTACGTAATTATTCAGGACGCAGACCTGGAATACGATCCGGCGGATTATGCGAATTTGTTGGGGCTTATCCAAGGCAAGGCAGATGTGGTTTTCGGATCGCGTTTTATTGGGAAGTGCGCCGCACCGGGTGCTGTACTTCTGGCATTCGGTGGGCAACAAGCTGCTGACACTGTTCTCGAACTGCCTGACGGATCTAAATCTTACCGACATGGAAACCTGTTATAAGGCCTTTCGGCGGGAGGCACTGCAGGCAATCCCACTGGAGGAAACTCGGGCATCAGCTATACAGGGCGAACCGATGAGGAAGGAAAGAAGATCGGATTGAAGGACGCGTTTCGAGCAGTGTGGTGCCTGGTGAAGTATTCCGCGACTGAGCGCGCCCAGAAGCGACCGTTGCCCCAGGACTGATTTTGAAATGCGACGGGGCGACACAAATCCCTTTGTGAACTATTCTTCCAACACTTGTTCGGTTTTTCTCAAGGTTCTCGGACTAGGCTCATGATTTTGCTTTTTTCGGGCCTAGTTCGGAAGCGCGCAAGCGGTCTGCGAGATCGGTCAAAGTTTTCAGCGCCTCAGTAAAATCGACTTTGCTGACCAGAGCTGGGGGAGCCGTGCCAGGCGAACTATTTCCATCAGCCAAATCGAAATCACGCGCCACCGCATCCACCACGTTTACCTTCACCACTTTCTGCTGGTCTACAAATGCGCTCACCAGGCATTGCTCGCAAAGCAGATTCACCACTCGCGGAATTCCATTCGAATAACGATAGATTGCTGCCAGCGACTCAGGATCAAAAATCTCTTCCCCGTTCGAGCCCGCGATTCGCAACCGCTGGGTGACATAAAGTTTCATTTCCCCCAGCGAAAGCGGATAGGTCCGGGCCGCAAGGTGAGCCGCTGCCGTAGCTGCCGCAATCGCGGCTGCCTAATTGTCTGCTCCAGTTCCGGCTGTCCTACAAGTACAATCTGCAGCAGTTTCTCGGTGAAAGATTCCACATTTGTCATCATACGGATTTCTTCCAGCAGTTCTTCCGAGAGGTTTTGCGCTTCATCCACGATCAAGACTGCGGTTTCGCCGCCACCATAGCGATCCAGAAGCCAGTCGTAAAACTGAATCAACATCTGGCCTTTAGACTGGGAGTCGCAAGGAATACCGAAATCCGCCATCATGTAATTAAGGAATGTCGGCACGTCCAAAAGCGAGTTGAAGATGAACGCGGTAGCCACCTGCTGCTGATGCAACAATTCCAGCAACTTATTGATAAGCGTGGTCTTGCCCGTTCCCACTTCGCCAGTCAGAAGAACGAATCCCTTGCGGCTCTGAATGCCATACGTCAGGCAATCCAGCGCCTCTTGCGCATGCCGCGTCATGAATAAATAACGCGGGTCGGGACTCACGCTGAACGGATTTGCTCGTAATCCAAGAAATTTCTTGTACATGTTAACGGTTAGATCTCGACCGGCTCCTTCTTAAAATCGTCCGTCAATGCTGATTGGACGAGAAGCAAGCACTCGGCACCCATAGTCCTTCTCCACTATTCACGCGACTGCGCTGCACACGTCCGATCCCCTACTTTCGCCGACGGTTCGTCTCTTGGCTTGGATGTCCCCCTGATCGGAAGGGCGGCCTGTCCGGGGTGATGCGCCGAAGTACATTCCATCCAACTGAGATTGAATGGATTTGCGCAACGTAACGGTTGCATCCTGAAATCGATCGGACGCTATCGATTTGCGAATCTCCTTGTTGGCTTGGGCCAATGGCACTATGTGCTTTGATACAAACTTTGTAAATATAATAGCCGCTGGCGTCAGCGACAATTTCCGACACCTGTCCGGGCTCCATTTCGAAAACCTTTTGGTGGTCGATCGGCAGCCCTACTGCGGCGATTGTGCCGGTGCTCACATTGGGAGATCCGGAGGAGATGTTTGCCGCTTCGAAAGCTTCCTTCTGGAGCTGCTGGAAGTCTTCCCCGGCAGCAGCCGGACCCGGATCTTTTCCGCGACCATTAGCATCGGAGAATCGTTCGCCGTGTTGGGATACTCTCCAGAACCTGCCTTTTGCGCTTGCCGCGTCCGCGTTGGAACAAGAATTCGCAGTAGTTCCTCCCGCTCGAACTTGATCGCATTTGCTTTGTAATACTTTTCTACATCCGCG
>Ga0302324_100004984_pt1 | contig 29208 bp, 30 predicted proteins | sample Palsa_T0_1_FD_201949 | JGI IMG/M metagenome (GOLD analysis project Ga0302324, IMG submission 201949) | Peat permafrost microbial communities from Stordalen Mire near Abisko, Sweden - Palsa_T0_1 | ecosystem: Environmental > Terrestrial > Soil > Palsa > Peat permafrost | place: Sweden: Abisko...
CGTCTCGAACGGGGTCCGATCCCCGGCTGCTCGGAAGCAAGCACCGGGCCGCGGACGAACGGGAAGTCACGGTGGTTCGCGGCGCCAGCGACGGCCGTACCGTGGTTCTCGTGCCAGAGGCGAAGGGAACGCAGGTGACGGGGATGACGCTGCTGCATGTCCGTTTTCGTGATCGCGTGTCGTCGGACGCGGCCAAGGCGGTCCTCAGCGGTTACCGCAACCGCTACTCCGCGCTCCGCGACGCCGTCACAGAGACCGAGCCGACCTTCGACGACCACCGTCTCGGGGAGCAGCCGATCGTCGATCTGCTGACCGAGCCGGTGTACGAACTGGCGAAGCGCTGGCGCCGCCCCGCCCCGTGACCCGCCCCGCCCCGTGACCCGCCCCTCCTCGTGACCCGCCCCTCCTCGTGACCCGCCCCTCCTCGTGACCCGCCCCTCCTCGTGACCCGCCTCCCCTCGTGAATGGTGCGCTCCTCGGTCTCGGGATCGACTCCGTGGACATCCCCCGCTTCGCCGAGGTCCTCGAACGCCGTCCGGCGCTGGCGGAGCGGCTCTTCACCGTTGGAGAGCGACGGTACGCGGCCAGCCTGGCCAACCCGGTGCCCAGCCTCGCCGCCCGGTTCGCCGCCAAGGAGGCCGTCATGAAAGCCCTGGGCGTGGGACTAGGCGCCTTCAGCTGGGGCGACGCCGAGGTCGTCCGGGCCGGCTCCGGCGCCCCCAGTCTGCGGGTGACCGGACGTGCCGAGTCACTGGCCTCGCAGCGGGGCGTCCGCGCCTGGCACCTGTCCATCACCCACACCGCCACCGTGGCCTCGGCCGTGGTGGCCGCCATCTCGTGATCCCGGTCCTGACGCCGGACGAGATGGCCGGGGTGGATCGGCAGGCGTTCGAGCCGGTGGAGGTGCTCATCGAGCGGGCCGGTTTCGCCGTCGCCCGGGCGGCCCGCCAGATGCTCGGGGGCGGCTACGGCCGGCGGGTGGCCGTGGTAACAGGCCGCGGCAACAACGGGGCGGACGGTCGCGCCGCCGCTCGGCTCCTGGAGCGGTGGGGGGTGGCGGTGTCGGTGCTCGACGCGGCTGGTGTGGGGGGCCAGGCCGGCGGGGGCCAGGCGGGCGGAGGCCAGATCGGCGGGGGCCAGGTGGATCTGGTCGTGGATGCCGCGTACGGCACCGGCCTGAGCCGGCCGTACGCCCCCCCCGATCCGGGGACGGCGCCCGTCCTGGCGGTGGACATCCCCTCGGGCCTGTGCGGGCTGACCGGGCGGCCCGTAGTGGATCCGGCGACCGGTGCCGGCGGGGCGGTGCGGGCGGCCCGGACGGTCACGTTCGCTGCCTACAAACCCGGTCTTTTGCTGGGCGACGGTCCGGACCACACCGGCGTGGTCGAGGTGGCCGACATCGGCCTCGGTCCGCTCGTCGAAGAGGCTGCGTCCACCTGGCTGGTCACCGACGCCGACGTGGCCCGGCTGTGGCGGCCGCGCCGACGGGGTGCCCACAAGTGGCAGAGTGCCGTCCAGGTGGTGGCCGGGTCCCCCGGAATGTACGGCGCCCCGATGCTCGTGTCCCGCGGCGCGCTGCGGGCCGGCGCCGGCTACGTGATGGTTGGTGTGCCAGGCGCGCCTCCCGGCGGCGGGTTGCCACCCGGGGAGTACGTGGCGCATCAACTCCCTGCCGACGAGTGGGTCGATGAGGTGACCGCCCACCTGCGCCGGGTCCAAGCCCTGGTGATCGGCCCCGGTTTGGGCGACCCCGACGGCATCGGCCCGCATGGCACTGGCACGGACTCGTCGGTCGCCAAGCTTCTGGCCGGCGCGTCCGTCCCAACCGTCGTCGACGCCGACGGTTTGCGCGCCCTCGGTGACCTTGACACGGCAGCCGCGGTGACCAAGGGCCGGCAGGCGGCCACGGTGCTGACGCCCCACGAGGGAGAGTACGCCCGACTGGTGGGTCGTCCCCCGGGCGATGACCGGATCGGCGACGTCAGGGCCGTGGCTGCTCAAACCGGCGCGGTGGTGCTGCTCAAAGGGTCGCCGACGATCGTGGCGAGCCCCGACGGCCCGACGCTGATCGTCAACGCCGGGTCGGCTCGGTTGGCGACCGCCGGCACCGGGGACGTGCTCTCCGGCGTGATCGGTGCATTCCTGGCCCGCGGCCTGCCCGCCCTGGAAGCCGCCGCCCTGGCCGCCCACTGCCACGGCCGGGCTGCGTCGCAGGGCCGGGCCGAGGGTCTGGTCGCCTCGGACCTGCCCGACCTGATCTCGGGCTGGCTCTCGAAGGTGACCCTTTGATCGAACCCCATGACCTGGAGGCGCTCGCCGCCGGGGGCCTCCGGCCGGCCTGGGCGGAGGTCGACCTGGCTGCCATCCGGCACAACGCCGGCGTGCTGGCGGAGGTGTCGGCCCCGGCCCAGCTGTGCGCGGTGGTCAAGGCCGGCGGCTACGGTCACGGCGCGGTACCGGTGGCCCGGGCCGCATTGGAAGGCGGGGCGGCTTGGCTGGCCGTGGCCCTCGTCGAGGAAGGACTCGAGTTGCGGGCCGCGGGCATCGACGCACCCATACTGCTGCTCAGCCAGCCCACACCCACCGCCATGCCGGAGGTGGTGGGAGCCTCGCTCACGCCGACGGTGTACACCCCTTCCGGCCTCCAGGCGTTGGCGGAAGCGGTGCGGGGAGTCGCCTGGACCGGCGCTTTTTCCGTGCATGTCAAGGTCGACACGGGGATGCACCGGGTCGGCGCCGGACCTGGCGACGCGGTTGCGTTGGCCGTCGCCGTGGACCGCGACCCCGACCTGAGGCTGGAAGGCTTCTGGACCCACCTGGCCGTATCTGACGAGATCGACAACCCGTACACCGCCGAGCAGGTGGCCCGCTTCGGGGACGTCCTGGCCGCCCTGGCCCGGGCCGGGGTCCGCCCCTCGATCCGGCACGCCGCTAACTCCGCCGCTGCCATGTGGTTGCCGGGCAGCCGTTACGACCTGGTGCGGTGCGGCATCGCCCTGTACGGACTGGCCCCCGGCGCCGACGGGATCGACCGGCCGCCGGTGCCCCGGCTGCGCCCGGCGCTCGCCCTCAAAGCCCGGGTGTCCTACGTCAAGCGGTTACCGGCGGGGGAGCGGCTGTCCTACGGGTTGCGCTACCGGCTCGACCAGGACTCGGTGGTCGCCACGGTTCCGCTCGGCTACGCCGACGGGGTCACTCGGGCCTTGTCGGCAACGGGCGGCGAGGTGCTCATCGGCGGTCGCCGGTGGCCCATCGCCGGCACCGTCACCATGGACCAGATTCTGATCGACTGCGGCCCGGGTTCCCATGTCGATGTCGGCGACGAGGTCGTCCTGCTCGGCCGCCAGGGCGGCGACGAAATCACGGCGTGGGAGTGGGCCAACCGGACGGGAACCATCGCCTACGAGGTGGTATGTGGAGTGAGCGGCCGGGTGCCGCGCACCCATGTGGGCGGCTGAGCCCGATGGCGTCGCGACGGGTGAAACGGGCCGGACTGGCCGGCGCCGGAGTGGCGGGGGGCGTCGCCGGAGGATTGGCCGTGCAGCACGCGGTCGCCCGGCGGCTGCAGAAGAAGCCAGAGGTGGCGCCGCTCGCCGAGCTAGCGACGCCGGCCGGCGTCCGGGAGCATGACATCCCGGTGTCGGACGGAGGCTCGATTCATATTGTCGAGGAGGGCCCGGTGGCGGGGACGCAGATCCTGCTCCTCCACGGGATCACCCTGTCCGCCGCGGTCTGGCACTACCAACTGCGAGACTTGGCCGGGGCTGGATTCCGCGTGGTCGCAATGGACTTCCGAGGTCACGGGCGGTCGGTGCCGGGCCGGGACGGACTCACCATCGATCGCCTGGCCGTCGACGTAGAGGAAGTCATAGGCGCCCTCGACCTCACTGGGGTGGTGCTGGCCGGACATTCGCTGGGCGGGATGGTGGCGTTGCGGATGCTGGCCCGGGACCCAGACTCGGCGGCCGGCAGGGGGCGCATCAGGTCCCTGGTCCTGGTGGCCACCTCCGCGAGCCCGGTCCGGCACAGAGGTTTTCCTCTCGCTCGAGGTCTGGTGGCGGCAGCCCGGCCATTGCTTATCCGTAGCGCGGCCCTCTCGGCGAGGCTGCCGGGGCCAACCCTGCCGGCCCACGACCTGGCCTTCCTCTTGGCCCGGATCACCTTCGGGGAGGGGGCGTCGCCGGGGCAGGTGTCGTTTACGGGCGAGCTGACCGCAGGGGTACCGGCCCGGGTGTCCGCCCAGCTGCTGCTGGAAATACTCCGCTTCGACGAGGAGGACACCCTCGGGTCGATCCGGCTTCCCACCACCGTCATCGTCGGCGACCACGACCTGATGACGCCGGTCGCCCAGGCCCGGGCCATGGTGGCGGCGATCCCCGGGGCGCGGCTGCTCCTCCTCCCCGGGTGCGGCCACATGGTGATGTTGGAGCGCCGGCGGGAGATGGACGAGGTGCTGGTCGGGGGCCGGCCGGCGTGGCGGGTGGCGTAGTGGGCTCGGACCCCGCCCGAAGGCCGGCGGTGACCCCAGGGATCACCGGGGTCGCCGGGGTCCGGGTCGGCCACTGGACGGACGAAGAGGCCCGCACCGGCTGCACCGTGGTTGTGCTGCCGGCCGGGACCGTGGCGTCGGGTGAGGTGCGAGGCGCGGCACCGGGGACCCGGGAGTGGGCTCTACTCGACCCGGGCCGAACCGTGCAGCATGTCAACGCCGTCGTGCTCACCGGGCGTTCGGCGTTCGGGTTGGCCGCCTGCGAGGGAGTGATGCAGTGGTGTGAGGAGCGCGGCATCGGCTTTCCGACTCCGGCCGGCCCCGTGCCGATCGTCGTGGGGATGGTTCTCTACGACCTCGGGCTGGGCGATCCGACGGTCCGGCCCGGCCTGCGGGAGGGCTACGCGGCGTGCCAAGCGGCGGCGGCCGGCGCCGATGCGATCGGGTCCGGGCTGGTTGGCGCCGGCACTGGAGCGACCATCGGAAAATGGAAGGGCCCTGACGGCGTCCGCCCCGGTGGCCTCGGTTCGGCCTTGGCGCGCCACGGCGATCTGGTGGTGGCCGCGCTGCTGGCCGTCAATGCCGTCGGCGAGCCCAGACCGGCGGGAGCCCCGCTGTCCGAACCCCGTGTGCCTGTCCTGCCGATCAGTCCGGTCGGACCGAGCCCGGCCGAATCTTCGGGGGGCCTGCAGGCCACCACCATCGGGATCGTGGTGACCAACGCCGCCCTGGACAAGGTGGGCTGCCTTCGGGTGGCGGAGTCGGGCCACGACGGCTTGGCGCGAGCCCTTGATCCGGTGCACACCGGTGCCGACGGCGACGCCCTCGTCGCCGCCGCGACCGGAGAGATGGTCCCTGCGTCGCTGGAGACCGTGCGAGCCCTGGCTGCCTGGGTGGTCGAGCGGGCCGTCGCTGACGCGGTGGACTAAGTCCGGCCCTCAGACGGAATGTCCGTTGGTGCGGCCCCGATCCGACGCCGCGCCGAGTGTCCCGGCGAGCAGTTCGGCCCGAGCGCGGGCGATCCTGGACCGGATCGTGCCGACCGGGCAGCCGCACACTCGAGCGGCGTCCTCGTAGGAGAGGCCGAGCAGTTGAGTCAGCACGAACGCGGCCCGTCGGTCGGGGGCCAGCCGCGCCATCAGGTCTTCCAGGGCAACCCGCTCCTCGTGGTCGCCGCCCCCTGCGTCTGGAATCCTGGCCGTTGCTCTCGGCGCCCGTTGGCTGCGTCGGTCGGCGTCGAAGCAGACCCGCTTGGCGATGGCGAAGAGCCAGGTCTTGGCGCTGGACTTTCCCTCGAAGTTGTGGACCCCTTTCCAGGCTCGTATGAAGGTGTCCTGGGTGGCGTCGTCGGCTGCCGCGGCTCCGACGATCGCCGCGCAGAAGCGCCACACGTCGGGCTGAGTCCGTTGCACCAGTTCCGTGAGGGCCTCACGGTCACCGTCGCCGGCCGTGAGCAACAGATGGGTCAGTTCGTCCATCGGCTTCGTCTCGTCCACGCGCTCAAAAGTCAAGCAACCGGATCGAGCTCCGGGCAAACCCGAAATCGACGGACGGCAGAAATTCTCGGCCGGCGGGAACTTTCCGGCCGCACGCTGGCACTACTGCACTGTGAAGTCGAGCCCGGCGACGACCTGGCGGACCGGAGCCGGTCGCACCGCATTGGGTGTGCTGTGCCTGGCCTTGACGGCCTGCGGGAGCGGATCGGTTGCGGCCAGTAGCCGCGTAGCGGCGCGGGTGGGGGACATCGAGATCATCGACCCGTACCTGCCAAACCCGGCCAGCCCGAGCGTGGCCGCGGTGTACCTGACCGTACGCAACACCGGGTCGACGCCTGACGCCCTCATCGGAGCCTCGAGCGCCATTGCCGCCAGCGCCAGCTTGCACACCGAGCTCGTCCAGGGCTCGTACGAGGTGATGGTCCCGTTGGTGCGCCTCGATGTGAGCGCACATGGGCAGGCGTCGCTCGTCCCGGGCCATGATCATGTGATGCTCGAGGGTCTCAATCAGGTGCTCGAGGTCGGCCAGACTGTGAAGGTGACCCTTCGATTCGCCGACGCCGGCCAGGTCGCGGTCCCGGTGCTCGTTGTGCCACTGGACAGCGTCGTCGATGGGATGGGCAACATGCCCGGGATGGGGGGCACCTGATGACGTCCGGCGCCGGCTGCACGGCATTCGAGGAGGCCATTTCCGCCCGCCTCGACGGCGAGGATCACCCGGTCGACCCCGAGATCCTCGATGCCCATCTGGCCCGTTGCCCCACCTGCCAGGCCTATGCCCAGCGGGCCGAGGAACTGAAGCGGCGCCTGCGGGTCCGGCCCGCGGAGCCGGTACCCGACCTGACGGCGACGGTACTGGCAGCCATCCCGGCGGGTCCGGCCCCGAAGGGCAGCCGGCTGTGGGGAGGATCCGAGCGTCGCTCCCGGGTGATGGTGCCGGTGGCCGCCGCGGTCACCTTGCTGATGGTCGCAGGCGGATTCTTCGGCGGCAAGCTGATCGCCGGCAGCGACAACGGAAGTGGTTCTGGTGTCGTCAGCGTCCAGCAGGTTGCGGGCTCGAGCCAGACGAGCAGCCACTACCCTGGCGCCACGGTCCTGGTCAACAGCGTCGGCAAGCCGAACCTGGCTCTGACCGACACCGCCGGCCGGCCCTACAACGTGGCTGACCAGACCGCCGGCCGGGTCACGCTGGTCTACTTCGGCTACACCCACTGCCCGGATGTGTGCCCGATCAACATGGCCCTCACCGCGTTGGCGCTCCAGCGGATGCCCGCCAAGGACCGCCAGGCAGTCACGGTGGTCTTCATCAGCACAGATCCCAGCCGTGATACCCCGCCGGTCATTCGGGCTTGGCTCGACCACTTCGACGACGACTTTGTCGGGCTGACCGGGACCCCGGCTCAGATCCACGACGCGGAGCGAGCAGTGGGCATGCCCCTCTCCTATGCCGTGACCGTCGCCAGCTCGGGCTCCGACTACCAAGTGGTCCACGCCGGCTACACCCTCGTTTACTCACAGGATGGCATCGCCCACCTCACCGTGGACGACAGCGAGACTCCTGCCCAATACGCCACGACCCTCGAGCACCTACTGTCTCACGGCTACCAGGGCGCCTGATCCGAATGTCTGGGATGTCTGGCATGGGAGTGGCTCCGCCAATCAACGCCCACACCCTCCTTGGGGACTGGCAGGTGAGCATCTTCCCGATCGCCGTCGCGGTCGGGCTGGTCGTCATCGCGGTCTGGTACCTCGTGGCGGTCCGCCGACTGGCCGCCAAGGGGCGCCAGTGGTCCGGATGGCGCACGCTGTCGTTCGTCTCTGGGTTGCTGGCCGTGGAACTGGCACTGGGCTCCTCCGTTGCGGTGTTGGCCGGCTACACCTTCACCGCCCACATCGCCCAGCACCTGCTGCTCATGGTGATCGCCCCGCCGCTCGGCGCTCTGGGCGCCCCTATGACCTTGGCTCTGCAGACCTCGGGACGCCCCACGAAGCGACGCCTGCTCAAGGTTCTCCACTCCCGACCCTTCCAAGTGATCTCGCACCCGGTCCCGGTCTTCTTCATGTATTACCTGGCCATGTACGCCTTCTTCCTCAGCGGCGCACTCGGCTACGCCATGACCCACATGTGGATCATGGATCTCATCAACCTTGGGTTCCTTGCCGGCGCCACCCTCTTCTGGTGGCCGATGGTCGGGATCGACCCCATCCCTCACTGGAACATGAACCCGGGCCTGAAGCTCCTCAACCTCCTCATTGGCGTCCCAGTGGAGTCGTTTCTCGGCGTGGCCCTGCTGATGAAATCCACGCCGGCGGCGCCGATGTACACGCTCGCCACCACCCACATGGGCGGGGGGGTGCTCTGGGTTGCGACCGAGATCGCCACGGTCGCGGCCCTGGCGCCGATATACGGACAGTGGACCCGGGCGGACGCCCGGACCGCCCGGCGCATAGACGCCAGGTTGGCGGCCGGCCAGACGATCGAACCTCCCGTGTTCGAAGGCCATGGCTTTTCCGCCACCCTCAAGGCGCTGCGCCGTGATTGAGCGGCCCCCGTGCGGGCCGGGAGAAGCGTCGCGGTGGCAATGATTGTCCCGGCGCGGCCTGCGCGCTGAACAGTGGCGCCCGTTCGTGGATCGGTTGCCCATCGCCGGCAGATGTGGGCGAGCCCCCTCGTAGCGGGGCTGGTTGTGACGGCTGGGATGGCCGGGTGCGGAGGGTCTGGGGCGGTCCGCCCGGGCGCCACCCGGGACAATCCGCATGCGGTCACCATCGACACCGCCTACATGCTCCAGGTGCAAACCCGGGTGCTGGTGGATGGGGCGGGCTTCGCGTTGTACAACTTCGTACCGGATCATCGCCGGCAGGTCACCTGCACCGGAATCTGTGCGGACAGCTGGCCGCCCGTGCGCATCGCGGCGGGGGTTCGGCCGCACACCGGACCGGGCGTCGAGGCCACGCTGCTGGGCACCGACCCGAACCCGAGCGGCGGCCAGGTTGTGACCTACAACGGGTGGCCCCTGTACACCTACGCCGACGATCCGCAGCCCGGCATCGCCAGCGGTCAAGGCACCGATATTGATGGTGGTTACTGGTACCTCCTACTGCCGAACGGGACCCCGCTCGTGCCGTCCGAGGACGCCGCTCCGACCGACGTCATCCCCCCGACCGGCACCGCCAACCAGTGACCGATAGCGGCAGCTCACCCCGTTTGTCACGCCGGTCGGTCCTCTTTGGAGTCGGGGCCGGTGCCGGCCTGGCGGTCGGCGCCGGCGCCACGGAGCTTGCCAACGTTCTGACGGGGGGATCGTCCGCTCCGTCAGGTGTCGTTCCACCCGGTGAAACGCTCATGGCAGAGCACGGGATCCTGAAGCGGGTGCTGCTGATCTACCAGGACGCCATCAGCCGCTTGGCCGCAGGGCAAGAACCTCCGGCCGCGGCCATCCACAGCGGAGCGCTGATCATCCACGACTTCATCGAGGCCTTCCACGAGGCCCTCGAGGAGGGCTACGTTTTCCCGGCCCTCCAGAACGTGAAGGATCTGGTGCCCACCCTGAACACCCTGCTGCTCCAGCACGGGCGCGGCCGCCAGATCACCCAGCTGCTGCTCGAAGACGCCACGACCGCGAAGCTGGCCGGGGAGGCGGCCCGGACCAGGGTCGGGTCCGCTTTGGCCGCGTTTGTACGGATGTACCAGCCGCACGAGGCCCGGGAGGACACCATCGTGTTCCCGGCCTACCGGGCGATGCTCGGCCCGACTGGTGTTGATCGGGTGGGTGCCACCTTCCTCGAACTGGAACGCCAGCAGTTCGGACCCAATGCGTTCGCCGACGTGGTCCACCACGTCGCCTCCATCGAGCAAAGCCTCGATATCTACGACCTGGATCAGTTCACGCCTCCGCCGGTCGCCTGATCGCCGTGCGGTGCAAGTGGTGCAATCGGAGACGTGACGACCCCTGGTTCGGGCGATACGGGCCCGGACCTCAGACGTCGGTGCGCAGGACGACCGTCCCCGCGGCCTTGTCGTGCAACGTCTGGTTCTGGTTGTCCCACAAGGGCCACAGAATGTCGAGGATCCCGCCGATGATGGTGACACCCAGGACAAACTCGACCAACCCGCGCGGGACCGCCTTGTCGTAGCCGGCCGGCGCACCGGTGCGGGCGTCCACCACCCGGGTACTGGCGGCCCGGTTGCCGACGGTCCTGCCCCCAAAGCCGCCGACGAGGATGATCTGGTACAGGACCTGAATGACTCCATCGCTGATGCTGCGAACGATGTGATTGGCTCCGGCGACGGAGAAGATGATCGAGACCGGAATGCCGACCAGGAGACCATCGATGAGAGTCGCCCCGACTCGGCGCCACCATCCGGCGAGGTAGCCGCCCTGGCCGCTCGGTCCACCCCACCCCGGGCCGGGCTGTGACCAGCCGGCGCCAGGTTGCTGCCAGCCGCTTCCGGGGGGAGGGGGCGGGTAGCTGCCAGGAGGGGGTGGCGGGTAGCTGCCTGGCGGGGGTGGTGGCTGGTAGCCGGGTGGCGGGTAGCTGCCTGGCGGAGGTGGTGGCTGGTAGCCGGGTGGCGGTGGTGGCTGGTAGCCGGGTGGCGGTGGTGGCTGGTAGCCGGGTGGCGGGTAGCTGCCCGGCGGAGGCTCGTCGGGTGGAGTCGTGCTCACGGCAATCACGCCCTTTATCGTCGAAGCGGACGTCCGCTCCTGCGCAGAAACGGTAGCAACCAGGACCGCCCTGGCTGCGGAGGGCAGAGGGGCCGGTACGATGGGTCGCCGTGCCAGGGCTCGCTGACGTCCAACGGACCGCCCTGGAGTGCACCCGTTGCCCCTTGGCTGCAGGCCGCACCACGGTGGTGTTCGGAGAGGGCGACCCCCACGCGGACCTCATGGTCATCGGCGAAGGTCCGGGCCGAGAGGAAGACTTGCAAGGCAGGCCGTTCGTCGGACGGTCCGGCCAGCTGCTCGACCGCTTGCTCGCCGAAGAGTCCGGGTTGCAACGCCAGGAGGTCTACATCGCCAACGTGGTGAAGTGCCGGCCGCCAGGCAACCGCGACCCCCTTCCCGACGAGATCGCGGCCTGCCGTCCCTTCCTTGATGAGCAGCTGGCCCTCATCTCGCCGCGGGTCGTCGTCACCCTGGGCAACTTCGCTACGCGCCTGCTCCTCGACACGGGCGAGGGAATCACCCGCCTGCGCGGGCGGGCCTTCCCGTTCGGCACAGAGGGCACGGTGATCGTGCCCACCTATCACCCGGCGGCGGCGCTGCGGGGTGGAGGCGAGGTCGTCGCCCGGATGCGGGCCGACTTCGTGCGGGCCCGGGTGGTGCTGGACGCGCCGCTGACGCCGGCGGGCCGTGCGGGCCTGGCTCTCGATGGCGAGCGATGACGCCCGTACTCGAGATCACCTGCGAGAGTCCGGCCGCGACCCAGGCCGTGGCGGCCGCCATCGCCAAGACCCTGCTTCCGGGGGACGTGCTGCTCCTGGACGGGGACTTGGGCGCCGGCAAGACCACCTTCACCCAGGGCCTGGCCCGGGCCATGGGGGTGGACGACGTGGTGACCAGCCCGACCTTTTCTCTGGTGCGCAGCTACCCGACGTCCTTTGGTGTCGAGCTGATCCATGCCGATGTGTACCGCCTCGACGATCTCTCCGAGATCATCGCCTTGGGCCTGCCCGAGATGCTCGATGACGGCGCGGTCGCGGCCATCGAGTGGGGCGAACGAGCCGCGCCGGCTCTCGGACCCGAACATCTCGGTATCCGCCTGGCGCTGACCGACGTCGACGGCGAGCGGCGGATCACGCTTACGCCCCAAGGCTCTCGTTGGCAGGCGCGGTGGGATGACATCGCCGGCGCCCTCGCCCAACCCGCCGCCGAGGCCCAGTCATGACCATCCTGCTCGGCATCGCCACCGCCACGTCGCAGGTGGGGGTGGCGCTCGCGGGCCCGGACGGGCCCATCGCCTCCCTGCACGTCCGCCAGGGCCGCCGCCACGCGGAGCTGCTCACGCCCGCCATCGAGACGCTGACTCGGATGGCCGGCATCGGAACGCCCGAGATCGGCCGCATCGCGGTCGACATCGGCCCCGGGCTCTTTACCGGGCTGCGGGTCGGCGTCGCCACCGCCAAGGCCCTGGCGTCGGCCCTCGACATTCCCATTGTCGGTTGCTCGTCCCTCGACCTGCTCGCCCATCCGCACCGCCGAGAAGGGCGAGTCGTCGCGGCCGTCGTGGACGCCAAGCGGGGCGAGGTCTTCTGGGCTCTCTACCGCCCCGCGCCTGAGGGGATGACACCGGTGACAGAGGCCACGGTGAGCGCGCCCGACGTCCTGGCTCTAGCCATCGAAGCCAGTGCGGGCGGCCCGAATCGCCCGGCGGTGCTGGCCGTCGGTGACGGAGCTCGCCGATACGCGGATGTCTTGGGCGGCCTGGTGGGAGTGGAACTAGCGGGTCCTGCCGACGACCATCCCAGCGCGGCAGTCCTTGTCGAGCTGGCCGCGACCCGCCCTTCGGTCCCCCTGGCCGAGATCACGCCGCGCTACCTGCGGGGCGCCGATGTACGCATCGGTTGGCAGCAACGACCAGAAGTAGCAGAAGTGGCAGAAGTAGCGGTCCGTCATGGGTGAGGTGATCCAACCCGACGTACGGCCTCGGCCCGATGAGATCGAGGTCCATCTGGTTCCGCTGCGCCGGCGCCACCTGCGCGCCGTCCTGCGCATAGAGGCGCAGGTGTACCCGCGGCCGTGGTCGTTGCCGTTGTTCATCAGCGAGCTCAACTTACGTACGAGTCGTCACTATGTCGCGGCCCGTATCTGGGGAGCCGTTGTCGGTTACGCGGGCCTGATGTACAGCGGCGACGAGGCCCACGTCACCACGCTGGCCGTGGATCCCGCCTGGCACCGCTGCCAGGTCGGGACCCGCCTCCTCCTCCACCTGAGCCGGTCGTCCATCGCCCATGGCGCCCGTCACATGACCCTGGAGGTAAGGATGACCAACGTGGCTGCCCAGGCCATGTACCGCCGGTTCGGGTTCGAGACCGCCGGCGTGCGCAAGAACTACTACGCCGAGATCAACGAGGATGCTCTGATCATGTGGGCGCACAACATCGACACCGCCGCCTACGCCGAGCGGCTGGCGGCCATTGCGGACGGTATCTCCGGGACGACGGTCGACGAGTCGACCGACGCGCTCCGCCAGTGACGAACTCGCCGCCGCGGGTGTGCCGGATCCTGGCCATCGAGACGTCGTGCGACGAGACCGCGGCCGCCGTCGTGGAGGACGGCCGCGTCGTGAAAAGCTCGGTGGTGTCGAGTCAGGTGGACCTGCACGCCCGGTTCGGCGGGGTGGTACCCGAGGTCGCCGGGAGAGCCCACGTCGATCTGCTCACCCCGGTCGTCGCCGAGGCCATGGACCTCGCCGATGCCACCGCCGCGGACATCCACGCGGTCGCCGCCACCATCGGCCCCGGATTGATCGGATCGCTGCTGGTGGGAGTGAGCGCGGCCAAGGCGTACGCCCTGGCGTGGGGGATCCCGTTCGTCGGAGTCAACCACCTCGAAGGCCACCTGCACGCCGCCTTCCTCGAGGACCCCGACATCGCTCTGCCGGCCGTGGTGTTGCTGGTATCCGGAGGTCACACGATGCTCATCCATATGCGCGAGCTGGGCCGCTACCGCCTGCTTGGTCAGACCATCGACGATGCCGCCGGCGAGGCGTTCGACAAGGTGGCGCGGTTCCTGGGCCTCGGGTACCCGGGGGGACCCGCCATCGACCGCCTGGCGGCTGAAGGTGATCCTCGGGCGATCGCGTTCCCGCGGGGTCTGCGCCGCGACGGCTTCAATTTTTCCTTCAGCGGCTTGAAGACGGCGGTCATCACGCACGTCCGCAAGCATCCCGATGCGGCGACGGCGGATGTGGCGGCCTCGTTCCAAGAGGCGGTCGTCGAAGTGTTGGTGGAAAAGACTATGCAGGCCGCGGCGCACGTGGGCGCCCGGTCGGTTTGCATCGGTGGTGGGGTGGCCGCCAACTCGGCGCTGCGGGAGCGAGTCGTCAACGCCGCTCGAGCGGAGGGGCTGGCGGCGTTCGTCCCCGGCCGGCCCATGTGCACGGACAACGCGGCCATGGTGGGAGCGACCGCTTGGTACCGCTTGCGGCTCGACGGTCCCACCCCGCTCGACGCGGCCGCCAACCCAAACCTGCGGCTTCCCTTGGAGGCATGAATGCGAATGGAAGTGTGTATCGACTGCGCTGATCCGGTACGACTGGCGGCCTTCTGGGCTGAGGTGCTCGGCGCCACGGTGGGCGGCGGCGGTGATCCCTACTGCGATCTCCGCTACGACTCGGGCGCGTCGGGGTTGCCCGTGCTCACCTTCCAGCGCGTCCCCGAGGCCAGGGTGGGCAAGAACCGCTTGCACCTGGATCTGTACGTCGGCGACCCGCCGGCCGAGATCGCCCGGGTCGGGACTCTGGGGGCCACTCCGGTCGGCGACCGGGTGACCGGCGGCGATTTGTGCGCCTGGTGGCAGGTGATGGCTGACCCCGAAGGCAACGAGTTCTGCATCTGCGCCGGCCCTTCTGATACTTCCGGTTGAACTAACGCCCGGACGTGGCTAGAGTTAGCACTCGTCAGGTGAGAGTGCTAACAGCCAACGGAGGCGCACCAACATGAGTTTGCAGCCGCTCGACGATCGTATCGTCGTACGTCCCAGTGAAGCCGAGGAGAAGACCGCGTCCGGTCTTGTCATCCCCGATACAGCCAAAGAGAAGCCCCAGCAGGGCGAGGTCCTGGCCGTCGGCCCGGGCCGTCGGGCCGAGAACACCGGTGAGTTGATCCCGCTCGACATCAAGGTGGGCGACAAGGTCGTCTACTCCAAGTACGGCGGGACCGAGATCACCATCGACGGCGAGGACCTGTTGATCCTCACCGGGCGTGACGTGCTGGCGAAGGTAAAGGCCAAGTAAGTGCCCAAGCAGCTCAAATTCGACGAGGCCGCCCGCCGCGGCCTGGAGGCCGGAGTCAACAAGCTGGCCGACACGGTCAAGGTCACCCTCGGCCCCAAGGGCCGCAACGTGGTGATCGAGAAGAAGTTCGGCGCCCCGACCATCACCAACGACGGCGTGACGATCGCCCGCGAGGTGGAGCTGGAGGACCCCTTCGAAAACATGGGGGCCCAGCTGGTCAAGGAGGTCGCGACCAAGACCAACGACGTCGCCGGCGACGGCACCACCACCGCCACCGTGCTGGCCCAGGCGCTGGTCCGCGAGGGCCTGCGCAACGTGGCCGCGGGGGCCAGCCCGACCTCCCTCAAGAAGGGGATCGACAAGGCCGTGGCCGCCGTGGTGGAGTCCATAAAGGCGCAGGCCAAGGAGATCGACGACAAGAGCGAGATCGCTCAGGTCGCCTCTATCTCGGCTGCCGACGCTTCCATCGGTGAGGTTCTGGCCGACGCCATCGACCGGGTGGGCAAGGACGGAGTCGTCACGGTCGAGGAGTCCAACACCTTTGGGCTGGAGCTCGAGTTCACCGAAGGCATGCAGTTCGACAAGGGCTACCTGTCCCCGTACTTCGTGACGGACCAGGAGCGCCAGGAGGCGGTGCTCGAGGATCCGTATGTGCTGATCGCCAACTCCAAGATCAGCGCCGTCCACGACCTGGTCCCGGTCCTGGAGAAGGTCATGCAGGGCGGCAAGCCGCTGCTGATCATCGCTGAGGACGTCGAGGGCGAGGCCCTGGCGACCCTGGTGGTCAACAAGATTCGGGGGACGTTTACCTCCGTCGCCGTGAAGGCGCCCGGGTTCGGCGACCGCCGCAAGGCCATGCTCGCCGACATCGCCACCCTCACGGGTGGTCAGGTCATCTCCGAGGAAGTCGGTCTCAAGCTCGAGAACGCCACGCTCGACCTGTTGGGCCGGGCCCGCAAGGTGGTCATCGACAAGGACAACACCACGATCATCGAAGGCGCCGGCGACGAGGCCGACGTCAAGGGCCGCATCGCCCAGATCAAGCGCGAGATCGAAGACACCGATTCGGACTGGGATCGCGAGAAGCTGCAGGAGCGCCTGGCCAAGCTGTCCGGCGGAGTGGCCGTGGTCAAGGTCGGAGCGGCCACCGAGGTGGAGCTCAAGGAGAAGAAGCACCGCATCGAGGATGCGCTCTCCGCGACCCGGGCCGCCATCGAAGAGGGCATCGTCCCGGGCGGAGGCTTGGCGCTCTTGCGTAGCCGAGCCGCGGTCGAGAAGGCGATCAAGAAGCTCAGCGGCGACGAGGCTACCGGAGGCAACATCGTCCGCAAGGCGTTAGAAGAGCCCCTCAAGTGGATCGCCTTCAACGCCGGCCTCGAGGGTTCCGTCGTCATCCAGCAGGCTGAGCGCGAGACCGGCAACATCGGGCTCAACGCGCTGACAGGCGAGTTCGAAGACCTCGTCAAGGCCGGCGTGATCGACCCCGCCAAGGTGACCCGCTCCGCGCTCCAGAACGCGGCGTCGATCGCCGGGCTGCTCCTCACCACGGAGGCCTTGGTGGCCGACAAGCCCGAGAAGTCCAACGGCGCTGCGGCTGCCGCGGCCATGGGCGGCGGCGGGATGGGCGGCATGGGTGGTATGGGGGGCATGGGCTTCTAAGCCTGCCGTTTCGTTCCTCCGATCCTGGAGTTCCAGCGCACCGAGTCGCCGGTCCGGCCCAAAAGGCAACGGACCGGCGACTCGCCGCGCCGGCCCCCGGTTTCCGGCGCGACCGGCGCGGGGAGGGCGTGATCTGGTCTACGCCTGCCGGGACCCGGCCCGGCGAGGGCGCAGTCTGGCCTACGGCAACAGACCACGCCGTCGCCGCGCCGGCCCCTTTTTCCCATGCGCCCGCGCCGAGCCCTGGGGTCTCTTCTCGGTCGCGCCGGGGCGCCGGGGCGTAGGTGCCCCTGGCCCCCCCGCTGCCCGGTGGCCCGCTGCCCGGTGGCCGCTGCCCGGTGGCCCGCTGCCCGGTGGCCGCTACCCGGTGGCCCGCTGCCCGGTGGCCGCTACCCCGGCTGCCCTGTGCCCATACAATGGGTGACGTTGCGCTGTTCGATGTAATCCCATGTCGTTTCTCTCGTGCTTCTTGGTCGCGTTGGCGTTTCGTGGTAGCGACCGTGGCCCTTCATGGCCCTGCTGGCTACCAAGAAACGCTTTCGGTACCAAGAACGCCGAGGCGCGGCCCGGGAACGTCGCGGGTGACCAACAGCCCGCGTTTGCCTCGGCGGGCCCCACGTTGCCGGGACAAGAACCGGGTTCCCGTACATTGGACGCCATGGATCGACCGCCCCCGGACCCCGCCAAACTGCTCGAGGCCTGGATGGAATGGGAACACGGCGATACGCCGCCAGGCCGGGTGATGGCGACCCTCAAGACGGGGGGGCTTCGGGACCTGCTGGAGGCCCTGGCGGCCGCGGCCGCAGCGGACGCGCCGGCTGGCGACGCCGGCGGGGCGGCTGGCGCGGAGAATAGCCCGGCGACGGAAACCTGGACTCCGGTCGTCTGAGCGTCGTGGCGAGCACTGACGCCGCGGGTAGCACTGACGCCGCGGAGATGCCGCCTCGGCGCGGCGGCGCGCAGCCGATTCCCCGCCCGGAGGTGGCGCGCCCCGGTCGGCCCGCGCCGTGGGACCGGGGCGGCGCCGGGAAGCTCAGGCCGCGGCCCCGGCTTATCTCGGTCGCTGACGTGCGGGCCGCTTTGGCGCGGCGCGGGGAGCCGGCCGGCCCGCCCGCCGAGGTGCCGACTGTGGCGCTCCCCGGCCCGTCCCGCCGGCCGGCGGCGGTGCTGTGCGCTCTGTTCGACGAAGAGGGTATCGCCGAGGTGGTTCTGACCCGCCGCTCGGCCGGGCTGCGGTCGCATACCGGTCAGGTGTCGTTTCCCGGCGGACGGCTCGATCCCGGCGAGACCCCGGTCCAGGCCGCTCTGCGCGAAGCACACGAAGAGGTGGGGCTGGACCCCGCGTCGGTCGACGTGTTTGGACGGCTGGCGACAGTCCGCACAGTCGTCAACCCGGCTCCCATCGTGCCCTTTGTCGCAGCGTTGCCGGGACGGCCTGACCTCCACCCCAACCCGGCCGAGGTGGAGCGGGCGTTTACCGTCTCGCTGACCGAGTTGAGCGACCCGGACGTCTACCGTGAGGAGCTCTGGACATTTGCCGACGGCATTGAGCGGCCGATGCACTTCTTCGAGCTGATCGGCGACACGGTGTGGGGCGCAACGGCCCGCATGCTGTGGGAGTTGCTGGAGCTGGTACTGGCGCCGTAGTTAGAGCCCTCGTCGATCCCGCGTCGAGCGGAAGGCTCAGGTGACCCAGGCCACGCTCAGGACATGCCAGGGCCGGTTGAGGCCTTTCAGCATCCGCAGCCCGCCATCCTCCAACTCGAAGCGGTCGTCCAGCCGGTCGGCGACGGTTTCGGTGGTCAGGATCTCGCCCGGCTTCGCCTCCGACATCACCCGGGCCGCCACGTTGACAACTGTGCCGAGGATGTCGCCGCCGTCCTCGACGACGTCGCCGGCATGGATGCCCACCCGCACCGCCGGCGCGAATCCCGTCTGCATTCGCTGCTGCTCCAGGCGACGCTGGATCTCGACCCCGCAGCGCACCGCTTCGACCGGTGAAGCGAACCGGGCCAGGAAGCCGTCGCCCTGCGAGTTGACCGCGATCCCGTGGTGGGCTGCGTAGCACTCGTGCAGCATGTCCCGGCAGCGGGTCCGCACCCGGACCCAGTCCGCATCGCCGATCACCGCCGTCAACCGGGTGGAGTCGACGATGTCGGTGAACATGGCGACGACGGAACGTTGCGTGACCGACGGCCCGAAAGCGGCCGGCGGTACAGGCGCAACGGGAGCGAGGGCCCGCGGCTTCGGCTCCCCCTTGTTGGCGTGCTTTTGCTGCCAGCTGTGCACGGTGACGGCATGCATGCCCAACCCGATGCCCCAGCCGGCGATCGGAAAGAACGGCCAGAAGAACCCCTCTCCCGTCAGGGCCCATGTCCCCACCAAGAGTGAGTTGGTGAGACCGTAGGCGGCGGCATGGAGCCGGAACGCCATGTTCTGCCAGACGCTTCGTTTCCTCTTCGGTGCCGGTAGCGGTGCCGGTGTCTCGTTGATGTCCCACACCAGTACCGCCAACTCGCCGGCGGTCTTGGCCGCGACAGCCGCGTTCAACCTGATGTCGAGCTCCTCCAAGCCGAGCTGGGCTCCAGCCGTTCGCAGCACGTCGATGGTGCGGACCCGTTCCTCGTGGCTGGCCGGCCGGTCAGGGGCGCTGTTGGGCACGGCCCCATTATCGCCGCTCTGTCACCGGTGTTCGCTTTGGCCCAACTGGGGCGCCCCCGATCCCGAAGACCAGGCGTCAGCCGGTACCTTGGAGTCAAATGATCTGCCCCCGGTGTGGCACTGTTGCCGCTGGTCAAGGCGCCACCTGTAGCCGGTGTGGCCGCCTCTGGGACCGCGACCCGGCGCCTAGCGCCGCGGCACCGGAGCCGCCGGTACCCCGGGCTCCCACCTACCGCGGCGAACTGGCCCAGCAGGCCGCCGGGATCGTGACGAAGGTTCTGGCCCGGCCCAAAGCGCCGCCGGCGCCCGTCGTGGTGACCGGACCGCAGCCCGGCGCGCCAGGATCCATGCCGGCGCATGGCCCGCCGGTAGCCCCTCCCGGCGCGACCGCGCCGTATGGGCCGCCGCCGAACGCGCCATATGGAACGCCGGCGTCGCCAACAACCGCGCCGCTCGGGGTGGCTCCGGGAGGCGTCGCCGGTGCCGCGCCCGTCTACCCTCCGCCCACTGGTCCGGCGCCGGCGTTCCCTCCGCCAGCGGGTTCGGCGCCGGCGTTCCCTCCGCCAGCGGGTTCGGCGCCGGCGTTCCCTCCGCCCACTGGTCCGCCGCCGGCCTACGCTTCGCCCACTGGTCCGCCGCCGGCCTACGCTCCGCCCACTGGTCCCGCGCCGGTCTACCCGCCGCCCACTGGTCCGGCGCCGGTCTACCCGCCGCCTACGGGTTTCCCGCCCGCCCCGCTGCCGCCCCCGCCCGCCCCAGCTCCGGCCTGGCCGCCCCCGCCCGCAGTCTGGGAGCCTGGTCCTGGGGCCGGCCCCGCCCACGGTCCGGCGCCCGCACCCGGGTGGGCCGCCCCGGGGGCGGGCTGGAACCGCGCCCCCTCTCCTGACTGGGCGCGCTCGGCCGGCGCTTGGGCCCGTTCCGTCACCGGCCGGAGCCGCCTGGCCGCTCCGGCGGGAACCGCCTCGCCTCCGAATTACCTTTGGCAGTCGCTGACCTGCCTGCTGACTCTGCTCCCTTCCGCCTTGGTCGCCGTCCTGTATTCGACCCAAGTCAACCGGCGCGTCCAGATGGGCGACATGACCGGCGCGGAACGGGCGAGCCGGCTGGCCCGGACCTGGTGTTTCGTGACGGTGGTGGCGTTTACGGTGCTGATGGTATGGATCGCACTCGGCGGACCGTTTCCCTGACGCTCGGCGGACCGTTCCCTACACCGCACCGGCAGGAACACCGGCTACCCGGTACCGGCCACTAGGCTTCGGGGCAGCGCAGAGGAGCCCACGACCGAGGGAGAGCAGGTGGCCGAAGTAGAGATCGGGCGAGGTAAGTCGGGTCGGCGAGCCTACGGATTCGACGACATCGCGATCGTCCCGAGCCGTCGTACCAGGGACCCCGAGGACGTCGACATCTCGTGGGAGATCGACGCCTACAACTTTGAATTGCCGCTCATGGCGTCCGCCATGGACGGCGTCGTCAGCCCCAACACGGCCATCGAGATCGGCCGTCTCGGCGGAGTCGGCGTGCTGAACCTCGAGGGAGTGTGGACCCGTTACGAGGATCCCGAGCCGTTGCTCGAGGAGATCTCCCATCTGGAGGTCGACAAGGCCACTGCCCGGATGCAGCAGATCTACACCGAACCGGTCAAGCCGGAGCTGGTCGGTCAGCGCATCCGGGAGATAAAGGAAGCCGGCGTGGTCTCCTGCGCGTCGCTCACCCCCCAGCGCACCGAGCAATACGCCCAAGCGCTCCTCGACGCGGACCTGGACCTGTTCGTCATCCAGGGCACCGTCGTGTCTGCCGAGCACGTCTCGAAGACGAGTGAGCCGCTCAACCTCAAGCGCTTTATCCGCGAGTTCGACATCCCCGTGATCGTCGGCGGCTGCGCGTCCTACCAGGCGGCCCTCCACCTCATGCGGACCGGCGCGGTCGGCGTACTGGTCGGGGTCGGTCCCGGCCACGCCTGCACCACGCGCGGCGTCCTCGGCATCGGGGTCCCGCAGGCTACCGCCATTGCCGACGCCCGGGCGGCCCGCGCTCAGCACCTCGACGAGACCGGTGTCTACGTCCACGTGATCGCTGACGGCGGCATGGGGACTGGCGGCGACATCGCCAAGGCCATTGTGTGCGGAGCTGACGCGGTCATGATCGGCTCGCCCTTGGCCGCCGCGCTCGAAGCGCCCGGTCGGGGTTACCACTGGGGGATGGCGACTTTTCACCCAACCCTCCCCCGCGGCGCCCGGGTCCAGACGTCCATCCGGGGCTCGATCAAGGAGATCCTCGTCGGTCCTGCGCATGAAAATGACGGGCGCCTCAACTTGTTCGGCGCCCTCCGCACCTCCATGGCGACGTGCGGGTACGAGTCGGTCAAGGAATTCCAGAAGGCCGAGGTAATGGTCGCGCCCGCCTTGCTGACTGAGGGAAAAAGCCTGCAGCGGTCGCAGGGTGTCGGCATGGGCGCCTAGGCCTGCCCGGCGTTGCCATCGCCTGACCACCAGAGCCCGGATCCGTTGGGGGTCGCTGATCCCGTCCTCGTCGTCGACTTCGGGGCCCAGTACGCCCAGTTGATCGCCCGGCGGGTTCGAGAAGCGCACGTCTACAGCGAGATCGTTCCTCACACCATCACCGCCGCCGAGATGGCGGCGCGGAAACCCTCCGGCGTCATCCTGTCCGGCGGCCCCAAGTCGGTCAACGTCGAGAGTGCCCCGCTGCTCGATCCCGCCATCTACGACATCGGGGTGCCGGTGCTCGGCATCTGTTACGGCGCCCAGTTGATCGCCCGTCAGCTCGGAGGGCGGGTCGACAACACCGGTCAGGGCGAGTACGGCAGGACCACTCTCACCCTTACCTCCAACGGGCCGGCGCCGTCGGTGCTGTTCGGCAGCGTCCCGCCGGAGTTCGACGTCTGGATGAGCCACTTCGACGCCATCGCGGCACCGGCTCTCGGGTTTCGCGTCACCGCGTTGACCGCGGCCGTCCCCGTGGCCGCCCTGGAGGACCCGAGGCGCGGCATCTATGGGGTGCAGTTCCACCCAGAGGTTGCCCATACCTATGGCGGGCAGGAGATCCTCAAGGCCTTCCTGTACGACGTGTGTGGGTGCCGGCCGGCGTGGACGATGACCTCGGTCATCGAGGCGTCGGTCGAGGCCATTCGGGCCCAAGTCGGCGGTGAGCGGGTTATTTGCGGCCTGTCAGGTGGAGTGGACTCCGCAGTGGCCGCGGCGCTGGTGCACAAGGCCGTGGGGGACCGGCTCACGTGCGTCTTCGTCGACACCGGACTGCTGCGGGCTGGAGAGGCCGATCAAGTGGAGGCCACGTTCCGGGAGCAGTTCAACGTGGACCTGGTGCACGTCAAGGCGGCTGACCGTTTTCTGGGCGCGCTCGACGACGTGGTCGATCCAGAGCGAAAGCGCAAGATCATCGGGGAGACATTCATCCGGGTGTTCGAGGAGGCGGCAGCCGACTTGGGGGAGGCTCGCTTCCTGGTCCAGGGCACCCTGTATCCCGACATCATCGAGTCGGGAACCAAGGACGCGGCCAAGATCAAGTCCCACCACAATGTCGGCGGCCTACCCGACGACATGCAGTTCGAGCTGGTGGAGCCGCTGCGTAACCTGTTCAAGGACGAGGTGCGCGCCGTTGGTGAGGAGCTCGGCCTCCCCGAGGAGATCGTGTGGCGCCAGCCGTTCCCCGGCCCCGGACTCGCCGTGCGCATCGTGGGGACCGTGACCGCGGAGAGGGTCGGGATCCTTCAGGCGGCCGACGCCATCGTTACAGAAGAGATCCGCCGGGCCGGCCTGTACCGGGAGCTGTGGCAGAGCTTCGCCGTTCTGCCCGTGGTTCGCACCGTCGGGGTCATGGGCGACGAGCGCACCTACGCCTACCCGATCATCATCCGGGCGGTCACGAGCGACGACGCCATGACCGCCGACTGGGCCCGATTGCCCAACGACGTGCTGGAGCGGCTTTCCAGCCGGATCATCAACGAAGTGCCCGGCATCAACCGGGTGGCCTACGACATCACGTCGAAGCCCCCCGGCACCATCGAGTGGGAATAGCGTCGGCCCGCCGGCCCGCGTTGGCACGCCGCGGTCGCACCCAACCGGTACCGTGGATCAGGCCATGACGCTGGAAGCCTCCCACGACGCCGCCCCTCCCGAGGCCGCCCCTCCCGGCGCAGGTCCAGACCGAGGACGTGACGGATTCAACGCCGGCGCCGGCTCCCTGGATGACCGGCCCGACCTGCTGGGCGACCTCAATCCGGCCCAGGCGGCGGCAGTCGCACACCCCGGCGGCCCGTTGCTCATCGTGGCGGGGGCCGGGTCGGGCAAGACCCGGGTGCTCACCCATCGGATCGCCTGGCTGATCGCGGAGCAAGGCATCTCGCCGTTCGAGATCCTGGCCATCACCTTCACCAACAAGGCGGCCCAGGAGATGCGGGAGCGGGTGGAGGCCCTCGTCGGTCCAGTGGCCCGGCGCATGTGGGTGTCAACCTTCCACGCCGCCTGCGTCCGCATCCTGCGCCGGGACGCCTCCCGCCTCGGGTACAAGAGCAACTTCACGATCTACGACCAGGCCGACGCGGTCCGCCTCACCGGATACGTCATCAGGGACCTGGGACTCGACTCCAAGAAGTTCCCGCCCCGAGCCCTCCATGCCCTCATCTCCACGGCCAAGAACGAGCTGGTCGACTTCGAGACGTATTCGACGACCACGCGCACCATCATGGAGCGGCGGGTCGCTGACGTGTACCGCGAGTATCAGCAGCGGCTGGTGGCGGCGAACGCCATGGACTTCGACGACCTCCTTCTGGTGGCCGTCAACCTGCTACAGGCCTGCCCGGATGTGCTCGAGCATTACCAGCAGCGCTTCCGGCACGTACTGGTGGACGAATACCAGGACACCAACCGGGCCCAAAATGAGCTGGTCCTCCTCCTCGCCGGCCTCCACCACGAGGTCTCGGTTGTCGGCGACAGCGACCAATCCGTCTACGGATGGCGGGGCGCCGACATTCGCAACATCCTGCAGTTCGAGGAGGCGTTCCCCGACGCCACCGTGGTCGTACTCGAACAGAACTACCGGTCCACCCAGACGATCCTCGACGCGGCCAACGCGGTCATCGCCAACAATGCCATGCGCAAGCCGAAGGCGCTCTGGACCGAGCAGGGCCGCGGCGCGTCGGTGATCCGCTTTCACGCCGAGGACGAGCACGATGAGGGCGCCTGGCTGGCCGGCGAGGTGCTCCGCCTACACCGAGGCCAGGCCGGGGCCCCTACCGATGCCGGCGCCGGCGAACGCGACTACCAGTGGGGCGACATCGCCGTGTTCTATCGCGCCAACGCCCAGAGCCGGGCGGTCGAGGAGGAGCTCGTCCGCCGTGACATCCCCTACAAGGTGGTGGGCGGGACCCGCTTCTACGACCGCGCCGAGATCAAGGACCTGCTCGCCTACCTGCGGTCCGTGGCCAACCCGGCGGACGAGGTGTCCCTGAAGCGAATCGTCAACGTCCCCAAACGTGGCGTCGGCGACACCAGCGTGGCCCGGCTCGACCGATACGCCCGGGAGCGCCGCGTGACCTTTGCCCAGGCCATGGCCGACGCCGAACCAGCCGGGATCAGCGGCAAGGCGCTGAGGGGGATCGCCGACCTTCACCGCCTGCTCGCCGACCTCCGCGCCCAGCTCGACGCTAACGCCGGGCCGGCCACCCTGCTCGAGGCGGTCATCGAGCGCACCGGATATCGGGCGGCTCTGGAGGACGAGCACACCGTCGAGTCCGCCGGCCGCATCGAGAACATCGAAGAACTGATCGGCGCGGCCCGGGAGGCCGACAGCCTGGACTCCTTCCTCGAACAGGTGAGCCTGGTCGCCGACGCCGACGAGGTAGACGGCGACGCGTCCAAGGTGACCCTGATGACCCTTCACACCGCCAAGGGCCTCGAATATCCGGTCGTGTTCATCGTCGGAATGGAGGACGGCGTGTTTCCCCACTTGCGGACGCTGGGCGAGCCCGACGAGATGGAGGAGGAGCGCCGCCTGGCCTACGTCGGGATCACTCGGGCCCGCGAGCGCCTGTACTTGTCGCACGCCTGGTGCCGGAGCCTGTGGGGCCAGACCCAGTACAACCCACCGAGCCGCTTCCTCAAGGAGATCCCCGCCTCCCTGGTACGCGCCGCAGAGGGCGGCCGGCGCCCGAACCCGAGGCTGGCCGGCCGCAGCGGCCGGGACGAGATCGTCGAGTCGGCCATGCGGAGGGCAAAAGTCGGCCCGGTCCACGGGAGCGGCGCCGAACTGTTGGGCTTGCGCGCGGGAGAGACGATTGTCCATGCCAAGTGGGGCGAGGGCGTGGTACTGGAAGTCAGGGGGGAAGGAGATCGAGCCGAGGCCAAGGTGCGCTTCCCGGCAGTGGGCGAGAAGCACCTGGCGCTGTCCTTGGCCCCGATCAAGCGGGCCTGAGGGCTAGGGACCGGTGGCGCTGCAGAGGGCGCCGCACGGGATGGAGAAGGCGCCGGCCGGGGCGAGGGGCACGTTGATGTACGAGGCGGCGGTCGAGTTGCGCTGCACCTGGTAGACGCCACCGACCAAATCGGGCAGCTGGGCCGCGGTGGGGACCAGGTGGGGGGTGTCGGAAGTCGTCAGGGTGACCCGCAGCCGCCAGCCGGCGGGAATCTCGGCGAAGGTGGGGAACACCTCGATGTCGTAACGGGTCACCTGGCCTGGCACGACCGCCCGGGCCGATGCCGCGGTGAGCGGGTGGATCGGCATGAGCAGCTTGCCGTTGCTTCCCGTCCAGCTGCTCGCCGGGTCGATCTGGCGAAGCGACCCGAGCAGGGCTCCGGAGGTGAGCGGCACCGACTGGTCCGTGGGCGAGACCTCTTCGATGGTGGCCACCAGCTCGGTGTCGGTCGTGGTTGCCGTGGCGTACACGGTGGCGTCGATCGGTCCGGCCAGGACCTGGGGCGACGAGAACTCCGGCGTGGTGTAGGTGAGGGCGCCTGGTCCTGACCCGAGGGTCACGTCATTGGTGTCACAGGGATTGCTGGTATCCAGATACGAGAAGCCCAGCGCCAGGGCTCCGGCCCCCCACTGGTCCGTCTCGATGCTGCACGGACTCGACGCGCCGTCCCAGAGCACAGAATCCGCGCGGGTGGAGGCGGAGGGGGCCTGGGTGGACAAGGTGCCGTCGTTGGTGGACAAGGCGCCCGACCCGGATCGTCCGGGCCCGAAGTAGTACGCGGTGGCGGCCGTTCCGGTGAGGGGCCAGGTGGTGGTGTTGATCCACTGCGCCGACTGCAGCTCGTTGAGGTGCAACGGCGTGGTGGTGTGGGCCAGCGGGGTGTTCTGGCCGAGCAGCCAGGTGTCGAACCATTCCAGCTCGACGGCCGACAGGTCGGCGCCCATTCCAGTGGTGACGTGCATCCAGGGGCCCATCATCAGCTGGTAGCGAGGGGTGACCGGCTGGCCGGCGACCATCGGGGCGTTCTGAGGTCTGCCGTCGTACAGGTTCTGAAGTGCGGCGTAGTTGAGCGGCTCGCCCCCCTGGAACAGGTCGTTCCAGCCGCCGACGAGGAAGGCGGGGATGTGATCGGCGACGACATCGCTGAGGTAGGAGTCCGGGCTGCGCTCAGCCCAGTACGGGCCGTCGTAGGCATCGGTGCCGCCGGTTTCGAGGCTCGTGACGAGGGGCAGGTCGTAGGTGGCGAGGCCTTCGGTGTGGGATAACTCCGTTGCAACCAGCCCGCTGACGCTCAGTCCGTTGGTGCCCTCGGCCAAGGGTTCAAGGGCGGGGCTGCCGGCGTTGAGCCCGGCCACGAGGGCGAGGTAGGCGGCGCTAAATTCCGCGTCCGGGATGCCGCCCTGGACCACCGCATCGGAGAAAATGTCGTGGCCGGAGATGATCGGGAACATGGCCTTGACGGGCGAGTTGGGCCCGAGCGCGCCCACCGTCAGAAATTGGTCGATACCCATGTAGGACTCGCCGAACAGCCCGACCTTGCCATCGGAGTGGGGCAGGCGGGCGGCCCACCGCACCAGGGTGGCGCCGTCAGTGGCCTGGACCGGGTCGAAGAGCCCGAAAGTCCCACCCGAATCGCCTGTGCCGCGCACGTCGGAGATGACGACGATGTAGCCGCGGTCGACGAGATAGGACACCGAGGTGTTGGTCAAGGCGCCCAGCCCGGTGGCCGCCGCGTCGGAGGAGTACGCCTCTTTGCCATAAGGGGTCTGCTGCAATAGCACCGGGAACGGACCGGTCGCGGCGGACCCGGTGGCCGGGTTGGTGGGGTAGTAGACGTCGGCGCGCAGCACCGTGCCGTCGTGCATCGTCACCCCGACGTTGATCTCGCTCCCTTCGCCGTAGTTGGCTGCCTGCGGTGTCCAGGTGGCGGGGACCGTGGCGGCGTGCACAGCGGGGGCCGCCAGCGCACCGAGTGTTCCGACCGTGGCGGCCAGGATGGCGAGGCGGCGCCGCCACGAACGGACGGACAAGGGAGGCGTCACGTAGAAACATTCGCCATGAGAGGCGGGCGGACCTGTATGCCGCGGCCCACCGGCGTAGCCTGATCGCCATGACCGAGGCCACTGCCCTAAGCGACATCATCATGTCCCCGAGCGGCACGGACGTCGCCGCCCTGTTACCGAGCGGGACCTACCCGTGGTCGGGGGCGACGACCGCCGAAGAGGAGCGAGTGCACCGCAAGCAACGGTTGGCCGCGGCGTTCCGTCTTTTTTCCAAATACGGCTACGACGAGGGCGTGGCCGGGCACATCACCGCCCGGGACCCGGAGCGACTCGATCACTTCTGGGTCAACCCGTTCGGGATGCCGTTCGCCAAGGTCCGGGCATCGGACCTGCTCCTGGTCAACCATGAGGGCGAGGTGGTCGAGGGCGACCGTCCCGTCAACCGGGCCGCCTTCGCCATCCACTCCCAGGTCCACCGGGCCCGGCCCGACGTCATCGCCGCCGCCCACTCGCATTCGCTGCACGGCAAAGCCTGGTCGTCGCTCGGCCGCCCGCTGGACCCGATTACCCAGGACGCGTGCGACTTCTACCAGGACCATGCCGTGTACGAGGGGTTCAACGGCGTGGTCGTCGACACCGAGGAGGGCGGCAACATCGCCACCGCCCTCGGGTCCACCAAGGCCGTGATCCTGCGCAACCACGGACTACTGACGGTGGGGCAGTCGGTGGACGAGGCGGCTTGGTGGTTTATGCGGATGGAGCGCTGCTGCCAGGTGCAGCTGATGGCCGAGGCCGCCGGAACCCCGACGCTGATCAGCGACGAGGCGGCCAAGCAGACGTACGGGATCCAGGGGACGCCGGTGGCCGGGTGGTTTACTTTCCAGCCGCTGTACGACCTGATCGTCGAGGAGCAACCCGACCTTCTCGACTGAGCCGGCGGCCCCATGGACACCAAGGTCGTTCTGGTCGACATGTCCCGCCGGCGGGTCGCGGACCTGACCGGCGAGGTAACGGCATTTTGCGAGGGCCGGGGCGACGGCCTGTGCTCGGTCTTCGCTCCCCACGCCACCGCCGGCGTGGCTCTGATGGAGCTCGGTTCCGGCTCAGAGGCTGACCTCGACGACGCCCTCGACCGCCTGCTTCCCCGGGACGACCGCTACCGGCACCGGCACGGTTCGCTGGGCCACGGTGCCGACCACCTCCTCCCCGTCCTCGTCTCGCCCTCGTTGGTCCTTCCTGTCGTGGGCGGACGGCCGGCGCTCGGGACCTGGCAACGGGTGGTGCTCGTGGATCCGAACACCGACAACCCGCAGCGCCAGGTGCGCCTGTCGTTGCTGTCGGGCTGAACTCCGGCGCTACGACGAGCCGGACCGTCGTCGGCCCACAGGTGTGGGGGTTTGGCCACCAAACAGGGGGAGTGAGCCGAACAGGAGGGTAATAATGGCGCGCCAAAAGCACGGCCGGGGGGGGGGGGTAGAGAGCGGGTTGGGGTTT
>Ga0302324_100004986_pt1 | contig 29195 bp, 21 predicted proteins | sample Palsa_T0_1_FD_201949 | JGI IMG/M metagenome (GOLD analysis project Ga0302324, IMG submission 201949) | Peat permafrost microbial communities from Stordalen Mire near Abisko, Sweden - Palsa_T0_1 | ecosystem: Environmental > Terrestrial > Soil > Palsa > Peat permafrost | place: Sweden: Abisko...
GCGCCATTATTTGACGATCGGCATGTGCAGCCCCAGACGCCGCAATATGCCGGACTCCCTGCCTCCCAACACGGAAGCCAGGAGCGCGCGGTCGGTTGCGGAAATCGCCGGAGTGCGCAGATACAAGAGCGCCGCAGCCGCGCAGATGGCGGCTCCGATGATGAGCTGCACGAGAGCTGGCACCACCAGGAGCGCCTTGAGGAGGCAACATAGCGCCACGGCCGCGCCCCACAAGAGCGCCCCGCTCAATAACGCGCCGCGCGCGTTGTTCCAGATGGCCCGCCGCCGGACATGCCACCAAATGAAGAGATTTTTCAGCGCCTGCGCGGAACCGCTCGCGAATGCCGCTCCATACAGACCCGCAAGCGGCAGCAGCGCCAATAGTGCAATGACATTGTAGATGGCGAACACCTTGCTCAAAAGAATGATCCCAGGCCGCTCCTCGTACTCGGCCACCAGCGTTACCGGGTTTGCTATCACGTTGATCATTCCAAACGCTGCAATCAACGGCAGCAGCCAGGAATATTCAATGAACTTGCCGCCGAAGATTACCGTGACGATCTGCGCATGATACGCGAGCGCAAATGCCAGGATCGGCCAGTGCACCAAGAGGTTCGCATTCAGCAGCAAGGAGAAGTCGCGCGGGATGCGCGTTTCAGCCTTGTCGCGTGGAATTGCGAAGAACATCGGCTGCACGACATTGTCGAACAGGCGCGTCGGGATCAGCTGACTCGCCATCTCGTTCAAGCGCACGTAGAAGGAATAAGCGCCGACGGCGACCGGATCGAGGAATGCCGCGATAAAGAAATTGTCGCTCTGCGAGGACAATATCAGCGTCCCCGTGTCATTGAAGTTGTTGTAAAAGGCGTAGCGGAAAAGTCGCCGCCGCTCCGGCGCGCTCGGCCGAAAGGGCGCCGTGCCCTTCGGCACACTGCAATAGCGGAAGTGCGCTACCTGCATGCAGGCGTATGCCAGGGCATAGGCGAGCGTATCCGCCAGGATGACGTTTCTGAGCGTCATGGCGTGGAGCGCAAACAATGCACCGTACCCCAGGAGCTTGGCGCTCGACAGCACACTCGCTGAGCCCACGCTGAACCGGTGCAGCATGTGGGACGCCAGGGTGAGCTGCAGAATGTTGAGCTGGAAATGCAGCAGCAGGAGCACGCTGAAGAGCACAAATTCCGGCCGATAGGGTGTGAGCTTGAAAAGCGGGGCGGCAAAGTTCCAGGCGGCGAGGATGATGGCGAGCACCACAAGATTCATCCCGAGACGGGCGACTGCGACAACGCGTACCAGCCACGCGGCGGCGGCCGCCTGTCCGGCGCGCAGAAATTCGGGCTGGAAGCGCCGCAGGGTCTGCTCAAGGCCGAGTGAGGCGACGGTGCTGATCAGCGGGATGAATGCGTAGAGCAGGCTGTAGACGCCGAAGTCCCGCTTCGGCAGACCACGCACCAGGACGACGTAGCCCAGCACCGTTGCCACCTGGGCAACCGCGCGGAACGTCACGGTATGGAACAGCGAACGACGTGCCCTATCGGGGGTATAGAGCGCCATCATGGCAGCCGGATCGGTACGGTTTTCGCTTGTCGCGCGTCGCGGAGTCCCGGCGTCTTACGCTCTGCTCTTCGACGTCCCGTAGCCGTAGGCGTAATCGTAGCCGCGTGCGCCGAGATTCTCGCTGGATCGATTCAGAATGACGCCGGCGGAGGTGAAGTCAGCGAGCATGGCCTTCGCGCGCACCAGGCAATCGCGCCGCGTCCTGCCTTCGGATACGACGAGGAGGGTCGCGTCCACTCGCGGCGCGACCAGCAAGGCCTCATCGGTGAGCAGCACCGGCGGCAGGTCGATCAGGATGACCGGATTGTCGGCAATGCTCTTGATGTATTCGATGACATCTTCCAGGCGACGCCCCGAGAGCAGCTCGGAGGCGAACCCCGTCGTACTGGTGCTTCCCGCAATGGCGAGATTATCCGGGCCAATCGAGAAAAACATGCCCGCCGGGTTCGCCTGGCTTGCGAAAAAGGCCGTGAGCTCCTGCGGCGGCTGGATTCCCAGATACCTGCAGATGCTGGGGTTGCGCATGTCCAGATCGATCAGGAATACGCTGGTGGTTCGATCGCGTGCCACGTTCAGCGCAAGATTGAGCGCCGTGAGGGACTTGCCCTCGCCCGCCTCGGGGCTGGTGATTGCAAGCGTGGTCCAATTATTCGTGGTCATCGTGTGCAAGAGCCGCGTTCGCACCATGCGATAGGCCGCGCCGACATGCGCATTGCCTGCAAGGCGCGACTCCGGCAATGCAACCCGGTTGGTCTCGGCGAGCTTGCGGTCAACCTGCAGTTGTGGGAACGCAAGCTTGCGCGGCGCTGGCGCATCGGCTCGCTCGCGGGTGCGGCGCCGTGACAAATTCGCGGTGGACGCGGTGGACGCGGCGGGCTGGGCAGACCCATAGGTCTGCTGGCCTGCCTTCTGCGCCTGCGCCTGTTTCAGCTTCTCAAGTGCTCTTTCAATGACCATGCGTGGCTCGGTTTGGGAGTGTTGACGGTATCGGCTTACGTTGCATCAATGTCTGGCGAGAACCGTTGCAGCCACGAACACCGCGGCCGCCGCGAATCCGGCTATTGCCGATCCCCACACCAGCCTCTGCCGCCGCAGATCCGTGGGATTCAACAGTTTCGGGATGCTCCCGATTGCGCTCGTTTGCATGATCATCTGCAGGTCAGCATTGCCCCGCAGGGTGGGGTCTGAGGCATCGACCATGGCCGCGATCCCGAAGGCTACACCGCAGCCCAGGACGGCGCCGAGGAGGATGATGCCCAGACGATTCGGAAAGTACGGCTTGCTCGGTGCCGCCGCCGAGCGCAGCAGCGTGAAGCGCTCGCCGCGCGCCTCGGTCTCGAGCGTCTGCGCAAGCGCAGCATTCTTCATCTTGTTCTGCAGGTCCGTGTATTGGTTGGTCGCATTCTCATGCTCGCGGGAGATTTGGATGTACTCGCGCTCCACGTTCGGCGCGGTCGACAGGTTCTTCTCAAATCCGCCAAGGTCAGCACGCGCTTTGGCTTCCTGCGAGCGCAGCGAGCCCAATTGGCGCCGCACTCCCGTCAGCTGACTCTGGACGGCCAGGTAGTCCGGATTGTCCGGTGCCGCGCCGTTCGTCGAGCCGCCGCCTGCGCCCTTGGCAAGCAGGTCCGCCACCGCGCGCCGCAGGCGTCTCACGTCAGGATGCTCCGGAGTGTACTTCTGCTCGGCTTCGGCAAGCTCCCCGCGAGTTTTCGCAAGCTCCTTGCTCCAGTCGCTTACCGCAGCCACGAGGCTCGGGCTGATGCTGTTTAGCTGAAGCTGAAACTGGGATTCCTGTTGCTCGGCCTGAATGATGTCGTGCTCGAGGGTGTCGAGGTCGTGCCGTGTGCGGTCTGCCCCTGCAAGGTTGCGCCCCTCAGCCTCAGGCAGCGCATCGCCATACTTCGCCTTGAACTGCGCAAGCTGCCGTTCCTGGCCGTCCATCTCCGTCTCGAGCTGCTTCGCCTGCGCCTGCAGGAACTGATAGGCCGCCCGTGAGGCTTCCGCACGCGTGCGCTGATTGAACGTGACGAATAGGTCGATGAGCTTCTGGTCCACCGCAGCGGCAATCTCGGGGTTCGAATTGAGGTAATAAATCGAAAACGCCTTCGATTGCTCAAGCGGCTGGAACGTGAGCGGATCGACCCGCTCGACGGAACTGTCCTCCAGCACCTGATTGGCTTTCTGGGCCGGCGACATGTTCGGAAGATTCGGGTAGGGATCGATCTGCTTCACGACGTCGAGCAGGCCCTCCTTGGTCATGACCTTGCGCCGCAGGAGCTCAAGAGTCTGCGCCGCGCGCTCCGCGTTGTCGTCCTCCTGGGTGACTTGGGTCGCGACCACATTCTGCGGCAGCGATGAATCCTCGAGCATGATCGTGCCCGCGGCCCGATACTTCGGCGGCAGAACGAATGCGATAAAGACTGCCACCAGCAAGCTTGCGGGGATGATGGTCAGGAGGTAATGGCGGCGCCGGCGCAGCAGCCCCTGGTAGTCGGAGAGCGTTCGCCCGGTTTCGGCGGTGTTCATCAGTGCGCCACTGGACGGGGCGGCTCGAGTCCCCGGTAGCCGACAGTAATGATCGCACCGTTGCTGTAGGCGAGGTTCCCCTCGCCCAGATCGCGGGCGCGCGCAAAGATGTAGCCGCCTGCCACGTACCAGGTGCGCGTGATATCAAAGCGCAGATTGAGCTCGGCATTTGTGCGGTCCTCAGTGGGCACTTCGGCGTTGAATGCGGCGCCGACGAGCTCGGCGCGAGTGACACGGACCGCGCCCTCCAAGGACAGTCGCTCACTGAGCGGGCGATCGTATTGGACCCGGAATTGATCGAGCGCCACCCGGCCACCGATGCTGCTCGGCTGCAGGAACTTGCCAATGCTGAATGTCGCCTTGCCGACCTCGAACTTGTGCGTTCCGACCCATTCGACCCCCCAGGTCGTGGTCGATTCCGAGGGAAAGTCGAGCACGTCGATGTGGTCGCGCTCTACGCGCATCACGAGCGACATGCGGGTCACATCGGATGTCTTGTAGTTGTAAGTGAACGCTGCGCCGTCCGTGTCTGTCGTGTTCGTGCCCCCGGTCTCTTGGTAGCGGGAGAAATACGGCCCTATCCCGATCGATGAGCGCGGGCTCGTGTCGTAGTTCAAGGTCAAGCCGGCGTAGGGGCTCGTGTAGTCGACGTTCTGCCCCGGCGTCTGAATGCTGTATCTGACTGAACTTAGGCGAAAGTCGCCCTCCATATCCAGGCGCGGCGTGAAGTTGTAATCAAAGCCAGGGTCCACTTCGTAGCTGTCACGCGTGATACCGGTCTTGACGTTGGCGGTGGCATTGGTATCGGGACTGGTCAGCGTCAGATCGTTATCGAAGTTGGCGTGGCCGAACTCCGTATAGACGTCGTCCTCGTGCCGATAGGCAGCGAGCAGCGTGTACTCGGCTTCGAGCGTTTTGAAGTCGGACTTAAGCGCAGCGCTGCCGCTCGTCCAGTTATAACCAAGCTGCGGGATGTCCGTGTACAGCAGCTGCGCAGTCAGGTCCGTATAGGAACGCGGCGTGAGATCGCGTATGTCTGCGCCGACCAGACCGCCGTAACTGGCGGCGCTGGCCGGAGGACGTTCCAGCACGCGGTTGCTGTCCCACTCCGCAGAGGCGCTGCCGAAGGGAACAAAATTTATCTCCTGCCCGGCAGAGGGTTGAACCAAGAGGCAGAGCGCAAGCTGCGCGCCGACAGCGGCTAGCGCGGGCGCATGCCGCAGCAGCGAATTACGGTACAACGACGACATCGCCAGCCTCGAGTTGTATGTTCTGGTTGAGATTACGGCCCTTTACGACCTCAGTGTAGTGAAACGGAATGACGTGCTGCGCCGCACCCGTGCCGCGCAGCACGATGATGTCATTGAGCCCGGCGAACGGGGTCATACCGCCCGCGACCGTCAGCGCCTGCAGGACATTCATGCGGGGGTTCATCACGAACGAGCCGGGCTTCCCGACCTGGCCGATCACATAAACTCTGTAGCCGTCGAGCTCCTTCACCGCCGCTGTGACGACCGCCTCCGGAATATAGGTCTTCAGCTTGTTGGTGATCTCCATCTGCACCTGTGCAATGGTGCGGCCGGCAGCCTGAATCTCTCCGGCAAGCGGAAAGGAGAACTTGCCATCGGGCCGTACCACGACGGTCTTCGTAAGCTCCAGCTCCTTCCACACCGCGATGTCGATCTGATCGCCGGGATTCAAAGTGTAGTCGGGAAGCTGCTGCGCTCGTCCCGGCAGCGACACGCCAGCCGCGGCCAGCAGGCACATGAGGCTCAGAAACAATTTGCGCATGCGAACTGCGGTCGTCGCCATAGGCTGCCTCTCGTTGCGGAACGATGCAAAGTCACGGAATCGTTTAGTCAGCGGATTCAATCGGCTCTTACTCCCCTAGATCTTCTTTAATATTTCGTGGTCGCCAGCCGGGATCGCCACTTTTTTAAGGTCGAGGAGATCTTGTTTGATTGGCGTCCGTGGCCTCGTGATGCGTGTCACAGTCTTCATGAATTGTGGACTCTACGTTAAGCCCATACGAGTCACTTCACTTATTCGCAGGCGCGCCGCGACAGCGGCAGAGCGCGCACAGTGAACGCGTGCGCTTACATCTCGACTGCACGCTTGCGCTTTGGCTTGCCGCGCCGGCCGCCTGCAGCGCCTGATGCGGCGCGGCGCTTCCGCACTCAATCGGGCAGCGCCGACGAGATCGACTGAACGCGTCGCTCGGTATCCGCAAGGCCGCGCGGCGGCCCGAAGCGGGCCAGAACGATCAATTGGTGCGCCTCTGTCAGAAGGCATAAGTCATTACTTTATAACGACTTTCGGACAAGCACAATGCGCATCCGGGACGTGCAAGCGCGACCGAGGCTTGTGCCCTGGCGGCAGCTCTCGCCGGATTTTTGATGCGTTTGGCAGGCGGGCGCAAGCATGGGCGTTTCAGAGCAACTTCTCGCCAAGCGGGGCACCCGGCACAGGCGCAGCGCCTGGTGCGCGCGCGCTAATAGGCGTTACGCCCGCGTGCGACGATGGAGAGGGTTTTCAGCAGGATCTGAAAGTCGAGCAGGACTGACCAATTGCGCAGGTACTCAAGATCGTACTGCACACGCGCTTCCATTTGTTCCACGCTCGTTGTCTCGCCACGCAGTCCGTGGACCTGGGCAAGCCCCGTGATCCCCGGGGGCACCTTATGCCGGACCATGTAGCCCTTGATGAGCTTGCGATAGAGCTCGTTGTGGGCAACGCAGTGCGGGCGTGGGCCCACGAGGCTCATGCGCCCCTGCAGGACATTCACCAGCTGCGGCAGCTCATCGAGTGAGGTTCGGCGCAGCAACCGCCCGATGGAGGTCACGCGGGCATCGTCCCGCGTCGCCTGGCGGATGGGGCCGGCATCCTCGGTCACGATCATCGTGCGAAACTTGTAGATGATGATTTCGCGGCCGTCGAGCCCGTAGCGACGCTGCTTGAAAATCACGGGCCCGCGTGACGTCGTCTTGACCAGAATCGCGGTGAGGATCATGAGCGGCGAGGCCACGAGCAGGGTAACCGTCGCCACAATCATGTCCGTAAGGCGCTTGCTCACACCCCGGTAGCCATGAAAGGGCGTCTCGCACAGCGCGATCAGGGGAACTCCGAGAAGCTCGCTCGTGCCTCCCTGGATCGAGTCGAAGGCGAACACGGTTGGGATGTAATAGATCGAGACCGTGGTGTCACGCAGCTCTTCCAGCAAGAGCTTGACGCGCTCGATGTGGCTGACTGGCAGCGCGACGAAGATGACGTCGATCGCATAGATCTTTACGTGCTGCACGATGTCCTTGAGGCCACCGCACAGCTGCATTCCCGGAGCGGACCCAAGCCGCGCCGGCGCACGATCGTCGAAGAAGCCGGAAACGGCAAGACCCGCAGACGGATTACTCATCAGGCGCCGCGCCAGCGCCAGACTGATCTCGTTGTAGCCGACGAATACCGAGCGGCGCGCATTCGCGGGGTCGGAGAGCACGCGCCGCAAAGCCTCGTGCATGAAGATGTTCGCAAGGATGAGTATGAAGGGCGTCGCGACAGCCCAGGTCAGGAGCACGCGGCGTGAGTAAACCGTCGAACTCTTGGTTGCGTAGCCGATGGCGAGGAGCACAAACAGCAGCACGAGCCAGCGAAAAGCGACCAGGCCCGCAAGCCGCAAGCGCCCATGAATGAGCTGCGGAGTGAGACTGCGCTTCGGCTGCAGCAGCACGGCGCCCAACACCACGACGAGTGCCGTGAGAAGAAGATAATCCTTCTCCAAGCCGCGAATGCCGAATATCTGAGCCAGCGCGTAGAGACAGCCGCCCGCCAGCATCGGCGGCACCACCGCCTGCGCGAGCGTCAACAGCGCGATCGCCACGCTGTGCTTGAATACGACAGTCCTGCTCACAATCCCCGGTCCTCGATAACTGACGGGTTCCCTGTCCCCAAGGAAACCATCCCCCACAGGAGGCAAAGCAAGTTTCGCGCCAAGCTTAAAATCCCTTCCCCATCAATGCATTGATTCATGATGCTCGGGCGGATCCGCAGGCCAGTGTAAAAACCACCGACATCGCGCGAGGTAACTTATCGTGTCGACACTGCGCGCCCACACTGCCAGTACGGTACAACGCACCGACTGCACTTAGGTTACAGGTCGATTCTAGCAGAAGCGCCGCGCCGCGCCGCGGTGGCCGCGGCGCGCTCAAATTGCGCGCCGCGATGAGGCTCTTGCAGCGTCGCAGTGCTTCGTGTCCACGTCGCCACGGCGCGACAATAATTAACTCTTCGAACGCGTTTACGCGCGCGCCTGTTCCGCTTGCCGCCCGCGCCGGGTAGACTACTCGCAGATAAGCGGATTACTTCATTACTCGGGGATTGGGGATGGCCTGGAGCGGACTAAGATCGGCATTGGGCGGCCTCCTCGGCAGCAAGGCGCCGCGGGGCAATACGGTAACGAATACCCACTACCACATCACGAACCCATACCACGCCGTATCGATCGTTCCCGGAGCGACCTGCTGCGGCGCTGCGCGCGAGCTGCGGCTGCAGCGCTTCCTCTCGAAGGAGGCCCCGCCGCTACCGCTCGCCACCTGTACGGTGAGCACCTGCCGCTGCAGCTACAGGCACTTTGATGATCGCCGCATGAAGGCGCGCCGGGCGGCGGATAGGATCGGGCAGCCCCCACCCTTTTCGGGAACCGAGCGGCGCGCACCGACGGGACGCCGGCAGACCGACGCCTAGCTGTCGACGCGCGCGCTACGCGCGCTGACTATTCCCAGTTCGCGTGCAGGCGCTGATGAGTCGGCGCTGCGCCCGCTCAGCAAGGGTCCAGGACTTCCCCATACGAGCCTCGCGCCGTTCTCCCGAGCTCGCCTCGCTCAAGCGTCCGCGCAAACACTTGCCGCCGCAGACTCGACCCGGCGCAAGCGCGAGCGCCGGCCTTCCCGCGCGATCAAACGGCCACTCGCCGCGCGCGCGGGGTGGTAGATGCTTCGGCGCCGGAGGCATTGTCCGCAGTTCCCGCGGACCTGGCAAAACCGAGCAAGCGTTCCAATTCTTCCCGCGGCAGAGGCCGGCTGTGCAGGTAGCCCTGAGATTCATCGCAGCCTTCGTGAATGAGGTAATCAAGCTGCGCTTGGTTCTCGACGCCCTCGGCAACCGTCGTCATATCAAACGCATGTGCCAGGCCGATGATGGTGGTGACGAGCGTGCAACTCCTGCGATCGTCCGGAAGGCGGCTGGTGAACATCCGGTCGATCTTCAGACAGTCGATCGGTAGCTCGGACAGGCGCCCAAGGGAGGAAAACCCCGTGCCGAAATCATCGATCGCGACGCGCAGACCCGCAGCGCGCAACAGCCGCAGCGCATGCACGCAGGATGAGGAGTCGCCGAACAGAGCCCCCTCGGTGATCTCGATGTCAACTCCCCACTCTGAATCACCGCTCAGATCGCCGATCGCATCGAGGATCTCGCGGGCAAAATTTCGACGGCGCAGCTCCGGTGGGGAGACGTTCACGGCGACTCTGATAGGCGAGCTGCCGAGGCTGCGCCATGCGCGGCAGTCGGCTGCGGCCTGGCGCAGGACCCACGCGCCTACCGCCGCCATGAGACCGGCCGATTCGAGAATGGGCAGAAATGTCGTGGGTAACATCAGCCCATTCTCCGCATCGTTCCAGCGCAGCAAGGCCTCGACACCGGCAATCTTGCCGGTGCTCAAGGTGACTTTTGGCTGGTAATGCAGGACGAACTCATTGTTTTCCAGCGCGGAGCGCAACCGGTGCTCCATGCCAACGCGGCGCGCGAGCTCGGAATTCATCTCAATGCGGTGATGCAGGTATTGCTCGCCCGAGATTTTCGCCCCTTTCAGTGCCGCTTCCGCATTTTGTACCAGCTCGTTCGGTTCGCGCCCGTTCTCGGGGTAGCAGGCAACCCCGCACTTGACCGTCACGATGATCTCGCGTCCGTCGACGCTGAACGGGCGGTCAAATACGCGGATGACCTCGTTATGCAAGGCGCGCGATTCATCTTCGGATTGCTCCGCCATGGCGCGCACGCTGACGAACGTGCCGCCGCCCAAGTGCGCAAGCTGCTCCGTGTCCGGATACTGCCCTTTCAGGCGATCCGACACGCATTGCAGCAGCCTATCCCCCGTATGGCGTCCGAAGGAATCATTGATGACGCTCAAGTGATCGATGTCGAAGACCGTCAGCGCAAGCCGCGGCAGGCTCTGCGTGCCTCGCGTTAAGAGGCGACTCAGGCGCTCGCAGAATAGCGCGCGCTTCGCAAGTCCCGTCAGCGGCTCGAAATAGGAGAGAAAGCGGGCAGCGTCCTGCTTTTCCATGTACTGCAGCGCGAAGGAAAGGTTGGAGGCAACTTCCTCGAGCAGCAGCAGCTCATCCGGACTCATGGCGCCGCGGGCGAGCACGCCGAAGAGAAAGGAGCCGACCGGAGTGTTGTCGACCTTCAGCGGCAGACATGCCAGAGAGTTCACACCCACCGCCAACAGGGCATCACGTCCGTCGAGGACGAGCGGGGAAGTTGCGACATCCTCGCACAGCGTCGTCTCGCCAGTGCGGATGACTCGCCCCATAAGGCTCTGATCCTGCGCCTCGCTGTCGCCGACCGGAAATTCGCGCGCCGGGTCGGGGAGGTAATCGGGCCCTGCCCACCCGACCGGACGCGCCATGCGCGTCAGGGGATTGATCAGCGCCACGATCGCAATTGCGTAGCCGCCCAATTTATGCGCCAGGCGACAAGTCTCGCTCAGCAGTTCATCGCGGTCGTGAATTCGTACGAGCGCCGTATTGATACCCGAAAGCATCTGCAGCACGCCGGTCAAGCGCGTGACCTGCGCTTCGGCGCGCTGGCTTTTCTCACGCAGCTTTGCATCCTGCAGTGCGCGCTTCACCGCCGGCGCGAGCCGCACCGGATTACTCTTCAGCACATAATCGATCGCGCCGCACTTGAGCGCTTCAATCGCAAGTTCCTCGCCGACCATCCCGGTGAGGAAAATAAACGGCACCTTCGGCGCCTCGGCGATCGCGACTGCCAGAGCGGACATGCCGTCGAATCTTGGCAGGCTGAAATCAGAGAGAATGAGGTCCGGCAGCTCGGCGCGCAGGGCGGTCCTCATCTGCGCCTCATTCTCCACGCACCTGTAGGTGCAGTTGAATCCTGCCTCGCGCAAACCCCAGATCGCAAGCTTCGCATCCGACTCGGAATCCTCAACCACGAGCAGGCGCAGATCACCGCTCTGGAAGACCTTGATGGGAGTGTCCATGGGAATTTGCGCGGCCGTGCGCGAACTAGGGCAAACGCCGGCCACGCATCAGCGGGGAACTAGCGCGCATATTGGCCGCCTGCGCGCCGCGGGCAGCCGGCGCTTACCTGCGCCTGCTCCGTCATGAGCCCTTCCATGAACTTCATCCTTGCGCGCTTCGGCGAGTGATCGGTGCGCTGGCACTGCAACGGATGCAGCTGTCCGTGGTCGGCTGCGGCGCTCGGCAGAGCGCGAGGCGCCGAGTAGTCAGCCGCAGCACTCCATTAACACCCACAACATGGTAAATCCGGAGGCCGCACGTCACAGATCCGTCGTCGCTCCAGGCTCAACCCTGGCTGGAACGCCAAAAGTTACCTTTGCGCGCACGCATGGTGCACTGCAACATGCGATCCGTGTATGTGGCAAACCCGCTTTACAGTCCACGGCAAGCGCTAATCCGTCATCCAGCTGAGCAGCTGCCGATGACGCCGTGTCGCTGCGCTGCCGGGCGGTGTGCATTCCCACCCAGGCACTCCTCAAATGGCTTTCCTTTTTGCGCTGGCATCTGCCCATAAGGATTCCAGCGCTTGCCCAGAGCAGCGTTCGTTGCCGGTGGCTATTTGAAGTCTCCGCGTCAAATGCTGCGCGGCGCGGTGCAGCGCCTCATTGACGGGCGATGCGGCGCAGGTTGCCGCTTTACATGAGCCGGCCCCGCGAAGAGCCGCCCATGAACGCTTGAATTGGTGGAGCTACGCGGGATCGAACCGCGGACCTCTTGCATGCCATGCAAGCGCTCTCCCAGCTGAGCTATAGCCCCACAGAGGTGGGCCGCGAAGGTACGGGACGCTTCCCCCGCCTGTCAACCTCGAAGCAACGTCTGCGTCCGAGGTTGCGTGCTGCAGCTGCATCGCCTCCACAAGTTCAGCAAAAACATCGCCGTGCGTGCGGGGGCGCCGCAACCACCGAGAATAGTTGGCATCGGCAGCGCGGGGCGCGACTCTATTAATTGTCCGTTGCCCGCATCAACCCGGCCTGGGAGCGCCGCTGCCGACGACCTCGCTCCCGTAGCGCCTGGACCGCATCTGGCTTAAGGAAATGCGACTCCCGGGACGACACATCCTGACACGGCAGATCCTGGCGGCAACGCCACCGACGCAGCCACCCGCGGCGTACCCGGCATCGCCCCTGTGCTATAAACTACGGCAAAACAGCCCGGAAAGCCCCCATGACCGCCGTGACCAGGGAACTGCTCTACCCCATTCCATCCGCGTTGCGCAGCCACCATACGCGCCTCGACGCCGCGGGAGTGCAGCGCGTGCGCGAGTCGATCCAGACGCACTATCACCGCGGCTGGCGCGCCAAGGAGAATTACTCTCCTGCCTTTTATGAGCAGGATCTTAATGCGCATCTGCACGTGCGCCTCGAAAGCGATCGTCGTTTCGTCATTCCCTGGCTCAACTGCGCCCGTCCCCTCGAGGGAATGCGCGTCCTGGAAATCGGCTGCGGCACGGGATCTTCCAGTGTTGCCTTGGCCGAACAAGGCGCCCGCGTGACCGCCATCGACATCGATGCCGCCGCCCTGGAGGTTGCGCGCGAGCGCTGTCGCATTCATGGAGTGACGGTCGATATCAAGGAAGCAAGCGCCAAGCAAGTGCTCGAATTCGGCCCCATGGACGCAGTGCTGTACTTCGCGGTGCTCGAGCACATGACCAACGAGGAGCGCCTTGAGTCGCTCGCCGACACGTGGTCGCTACTTTCGACCGGAGGCTTGCTCGCGATCATAGAAACGCCAAATCGGCTCTGGTTCTTCGATCAGCACACCTCGCAGGTGCCGTTCTACAACTGGCTGCCGCACGATCTCGCGTTTGCCTACTCGCGATTCAGCCCGCGCGAGAATTTCAAGGACAACTATCGCGAACTCAACTCCGAGACGATGAGCCACTTTCTGCGGCGCGGCCGCGGCGCGAGTTATCACGAAATCGACATCGCGATTGCACCGACGCAAAGCCTGGATACGGTCAGCAGTCTCATCAGCCATTTCGGCTGGCGCCGCCGCATCCGCATCAACCGCTTTGCGCGGCGCTACAAAGCGCTGCTGCGCCAAATCCGCCCGGATTTACATGAAGGCTGGTTCGACCTGGATCTGGATGTGATCATTCGCAAGCACTGATTGCGCATCTTGTACCGATGGCCTCGGCCGTTTGATAGTAATGCGCCGATGGATTTCGATGCCCGTGCCAGGAACCGGCTCCGAAGCGACGGGGCGCGCCGTCTATCCTCCGGCATCCCGGTCGGCGCCGTGCCGCATCTGACCATTGCAGCTGCGATCAGCTGATTGTGCTGCTGACGATGTTCGACAACTCGCTCTCCGCGCCCCCACCGTTATACGCTCGAATCGAAAAATAGTACGTGCCGGCGGTGAGATTGTCGACGACGTACATGGTCATGCCGACGTTAGGAATGTCGATCACCTGGTTTAGCGCAGCCGCGCTCGTGCCGTAATAGATCCTGTAGCCAGCGAGGTTGGTCAGCGCCGAGCCGTCCGTGTTTTGATCCGGCGCCTGCCACGACAGGGTCGCCTCGCCAACGCTCGGGGGGGGCGGCGTCGATTGCGCGGTGACCGGCGGGCTTGCATCCGATGGAGTCACCGGCGTGACTGTTTGCGCTCCCGCCGCTGCTGCAGTGGAGTCGCCACCGCCGCCGCATGCAGCCAGAGCCACCATCGCCGCCGCCATCACGAGCCAGCGGCCCACAACGATCATGCGCAACATCTGCGTCATTCAGACCCCTTATCGCCCGACGCCTCTGCCGAAACGTGTTGATCACTTTGAAGTAGCGGGTATGACGGCGACCGGCGCGAAAGACCGCACGACCGGCAACCCCGCTATCTTGCGATCGAACATCGATGTTCAAGAGCAGAGGCTTTGCGTCCCCGTCTCACGACGGATTAGCCCTCGACTCCCGCGTAACGTATCAGCCGCGCGATGTACGACACAATCTGTCGCTATCGGGGGACATCCTAAGCCGAGCACCGACAGTGTGATGCAGTGCAGTTTTACAATTTCGCGCTCATTATGTTCGACAGCTTGCTTTCGGCACCCGCCGCATTGAACGCCATCAGCGCGAAGTAATAGGTACCGGGACTCAGATCTGATATGACCACCGTCGTGAGACCGACTGAGTTGATGGTAATGGCGTGCGTTAGAGCGGTGGCACTGGTTCCATAATAGATACGATAGCCGGCGAGATTTGTGAGCGCTGAGCCGTTCGAATTGGCCGTCGGCGCCTTCCAGCTGAGCGTCGCCGACGCGCTGCCGACTTCCGTCACCGCAATGGCGAACGCGGGAAGCGCTACGCTCGTCGTACCGTCACTGACGCTGATGATGATATTCGAGTCAGTTCCGACATTGGCCGCTGCCGGCGTTCCGGAGAGCTCTCCCGTGGTCGCGCTGAAGCTCGCCCAGGACGGCTTGTCGGTAATGGCAAAGCTCGCCTTTTTCCCAGCCTCGACGGTGGCCTTCGGCTGGAATGCATAAGCGTGGCCAGCAACGACTGATTTCGCCGGCGACCCGGTGATGGTCGGCTTGGTGTAGGGTGCGGATACGTCGATGGAAAATGGGGCCAGCGCCGCTTTCGCCGAGCCGGTGCTTACACTGATGATGATATCCGAGTAGGTGCCCTCCTCAGCGCTCGTTGGTGTGCCGCTGAGCTTGCCCGTGGCAATGCTGAAGCTCGCCCAGGACGGCTTGTGCGCGATCGAAAAGCTGAGAGTGCTTCCAGCGGGTCCCTTCGCCGTGGGTGTGAATGCATATGCATGTCCCGCGACGACTGACGTCGCGGGCTGGCCGGAGATGGTCGGCGCCGTCGCGGCGGCGGCGACGTGAATGTTAAAGGACGGCAGCGACGCGGTCGTTGTGCCATCCGTGACACTGATCGTGACCCCGATGACGTTGCCGACATACTGTGCGGTCGGCGTGCCGTTCAAATAGCCCGAGGTAGTTTGGAAACCGGTCCACAGTGGCTCATGCAGAATCGACCACTTGAGCGTCTTGCCGTTGCCGCCGCTCGCCACGGGATTGAAGTAGTATGGCTTCCCGACTACGGCCGAGGTCGGCGGCGTGCCGCTCACCGTGAGCGGGCTCGCAATAACCACTAACGGAAAAGCTGCGGCCACAGCCGCGAGGAAAAAAAAGAGCGCGCGCCGAACCAATGCGTTCGGCTGTCCGATGTTGTGCATGCGATCCCCTAAATGTCAGCACTAGCTTGCAGAGCTGTGAATGTCCGACTGCAGATCAAAGACTCTTGCGTTGATCTGGTGACGGCTCTATTCACGCACGCGGGCGAGTTAATCGCGCCCACTACTCGCGCGCAACCTGTCGTCAAATGCTCACGTCTGCAGATCGCGACAGCAGCGCGCGCATGCGCGCGTCAGCTGCGCTCGCGCGCGCTCGGTGTCAAACAAGAGCGCCGCTCTTCAATGCACGGAAATAAAGGCGGATTCACTGCGAATCGAACGATTGATGCTGGGCGCGGCGAAATAAATTCAACGCACTGGCGCGCGGCATACACCTGCCGGACTCTTCCTTGCACACGCGCCCATGGAGGTGCCGTTTCGTGGCGACGGCAGGTAATATCGCTGGCTGGCATCTTGCAAAGCTGAAGTCATGAGCCCCGCACCCGACACGAGCTCACAGCAATTTCGACGCGCCCTCGGCGCCTTCGCAACCGGAGTCACCATCGTGACGACCCGCGATGGTGCGGGAGCGGACATCGGCCTGACCGCGAACAGCTTCAACTCCGTGTCACTCAACCCACCAATGGTGCTGTGGAGCCTGTCGCGCCATTCTCTGAGCCTGCCTGCGTTTCTCGCCGCGGAGCACTTCGCGGTGCATGTGCTGGCCGCGACACAGGATGATCTCGCGCAGCGTTTCGCCACCCGCGGGGCCGACAAGTTCGCCTCCCTTGCGGTCGAGCGCGGACCGGGCGACATTCCGCTTCTCGAGGGCTGCGCGGCGCGTTTTCAGTGCCGGACGGCGTACCGCTATGAAGGCGGCGATCATGTGATATTCGTCGGAGCTGTGGTCGCCTTCGACCAGTCCGAGCGCGCCCCACTCGTGTTTCACGCTGGCGAATACGCGATCGCCGCGCGCAAGTCGGGCATGGCAGCCGTCGCCAATCCGCCGCAGGACAGCGACAGCAGCTTCAGCTCCGACTTTCTGATTTATCTCCTGGGGCGCGCCCACTATCAGCAGTTTCTGCGCCTGCGCCGGGAACTGGATCAGCACGGACTCGCGGAAGCCGATTGGTTTGTGCTCAGCATCCTTAGCACCGACGAGCAGCAGTCGGTCGCGCAACTGGACGCACGGCTCGCCTACACCGGCGCTCACGTGACCTATGATCAGATCGCCTTGCTTGCCGCGGCGGGCTTTGTGAAACTGCACGGGGCGTACTATCCGGGAGTACCCGTCAGCCTGACTGCAGCGGGCCATAAGGCAGTAATCGAGCTCGTGGCTGCCGCCAAGGCGGCCGAGTCGGACGCCGAACGGCACTTAGGCTATGGGGAGACCCGGCTTCTTAAACAGTGGCTGCGGCAAATCATCGATGACTCTGATCCGGGCCCGCCGGCCAGCTGGCGGCGCGACAACGATTAAAAATGATTGAAATCTCCCCTTTGCCCGAGCTGCCGATCCTCGAGGAGCGCTGGCAACACCTGGCCGCGACTTCGCCGCACTCGTTCTTTTTGTCGTGGACCTGGATCAGCACGTGGCTGCATTGCATACCGCCTACTGTGAAACCGCAGCTCTTGAGCGTAACGGCGCAGGGCGACCTTCTCGCCGCAGCGATCATCGTCAAGCGCACGATCTGGCGTCACAACCTGATTCCGGTGAAGACGTGGGTCCTCAATGCCACCGGTGATCCGCGCTTCGACAGCATCTGCACCGAGCACAACGGACTACTGGCATCCGCGCAGCATGAGCATGCCGCCTGGGACGAGGTGTTAGACCACTTTTTAACTCACGAAAAGGACTGGGACGAATTCCAACTCGACGGAGTTCTGCCCTGGCTTGCGGATGCCTGGGCCAAGAGAGGGCTCGCGCTCAGGCAATCGCGGCTCGATGTCGGGCGCCTCCTTGATCTGGATCGGGTACGGGCGAGTCCAAACTCATCCTGCATCGGCATTCTTGCGCCGCGGGTACGCACGCGCGTGCGTCATACCCTCGCGGCAGCCGAACGCCGCTTCGGGCCGGTCGTCATCGCGGAGCCGGCTACCCTCGCGGAAGCGCGCGGTTTTTTCGGCGAACTTAAGGAACTGCACATCAAACGCTGGCGTAACCAGCCCTATGGCGATGCATTTGATACGCCGTTCTTCGAACGCTTTCACCATGAACTCATCGAGCGATGTTTTGCCGACGGCTGCGTACAGCTCGCGCGCGTGAGCGCGGGCCCGAGAACGCTGGGATTATTGTACAATTTCGTCTACCAGGGCCGCGTATCGTTTTATCAAAGCGGCATCAACTATGCGGCAGCCGAACGCGGCGACTCTCTGGGTCTGCTCGTGCATGCCCTGCTGATTGACTACAACGCGAAGCAGGGTCAGGCCATATACGACATGTTGGCGGGAGATGCGCAGTACAAGCGCGCACTCGCTAGTATTACGACATCGCTATGGTGGGGTGAGCTGCAGGCGGCACGCCGCAAGCTTCGCGCCGAAGGGTTCGTTACCAGCGGCTTGCAGGCCCTGCGCACTGCCGTGCGGCAGCTTCTCGGTTAAAATCAGCCGACGCGCGGGAGAGTGCGGAAGGCTGCTGCTGCGTAAGCCGGGACAACGGGTGACGTGTGCAATACGCGACGAGCATTGGCGGGAAACATGCGGGCGGTCACCAGGGGGGCGAGGTGACGAGCGTGCCAAGCACCGCAGCGCCGGAACTCTGCTACGACATTCCGCGGCTGCTCCTCATGTTCGAGGGGCTGGGAGACAACTGCGACTTTGGTGTGATCCAGCGTGCCGTGGGCATCGAGCCTTTTGGTCTATTTAGGTTCGCGGCCTGCAAACCCAAGGATGTGGGGGCACTGTTGCGCACGCGCTTCCAGTGCTTGGGTGAGCCGGAGGACCTGTGGCTGGATGAAGTGGGTCCGCGCCGCGAGTATTGGGTGAAGTCGCGGCAGTCCTCATTCGAGGCACACACCGAACGCTACGCCGATACTGACGCCGCGGAGGTTGTACGCGCGGCGCTCATCGAAAAGATCCGCTTTCTCAAGACCCGGCTGATCCGCGATCTGGCGCGTGGCCGGCGGCTGTGCGTGTGGCGGGGCGCGGCGGATATGAAGGCGATTCAGGAGATTGCCGCGCAGCTGCAGACCTACGCGCCGACCTGCCTGCTCTGGGTAAAAGTTGCAGGAGCCGCGCAGCGGCCAGGCACCGTGGAGCGCGTCTCCGATGGACTGTTGCTCGGGTTCCTCAGTCGCTACGGGGACTACGACGGGGGTCCGCGCCCGCCTGTAGAGGAGTGGATCAATGTATGCGCCAACGCCTACCGGCTGTGGCGCGGCGCAGATCCGCCCAAGGCGCCCCTCGACAACCTGATCGCTCGGGCAATGGCCACTCACACCTGCCGATGGTTCGGCGATAGGTCGGTGGAAACCCGCCTGCTCGATGAATCGACTCCGGCGGGCGGCGCCGTGCACGAGCATCGCCTTGGCGGCAGCGATGCAATCACGGCCTACGGCACAAACCTGCCGATTGGCGCGGGCGGCAACTTCGCATTCTCAGCCTGGGTTCGCGTTCCCGAAGGATTTCGCGGGCGCCGCATCTCGGCGATCCTCCCGGGGTATGCAGGCATCGCGCAATGGACTGCGGATCCGAAATCGTACGCGCGATGGCAGCGCATCTGGGTGACGGCAACCCTCCCGGAGGATGCGCCCAGCATCTCCTGCGAGATCACCGCCGAAGGCGAAGCCGGGGATGTGTTCCAGTCGGCCTCCTGGTGTCTGGAGCGCGGCAACCGGCCTTTGGGCTATGGCTACACCCTTTGAGGAGGGCGCGAGGAGCCTGCTGAGCGGCGTACCGCGCCCAAGCGTACGCGCCAGCACGGCCGCGATCGCTAAGTGACGACCGGTTCCCGCGGCTCGAAGTACCGGCGACCGACGCGCAAAAAATGCTTCTCGTACAGATGGTAGGACAAGAATCCTAAGGCGTAGCTCAAAGCCAGCATGAGAAGCGCACAGGCGACCATGCGCGCGTCGCCAAAGGGTGCCACAACGCGCCTCACCCAGGCTGCCGCAAAGATCGCGAAGAACAGGTGAAAGACGTACATGCCGTAGCTATAACGGCCCACAGAGGCAAGCACACGTGAGCGCAGCACGCTTAACGGGCGGCGCGGCTGCAAAGACAGATCACTTGCCACCGCACCGAGAAGAATGAGCATGCAAGCGAGGCCGAGGCAGGTGAATCCCACAGTCTGCGTGGACCAAGTGCCCGTCGCGTAGAGCCGCGTCATGAGCGCGCCGCACAGTGCGATGAGCGCGCCGCCCGCAATCCAGGGCCATGATGCCGGCACGTGACCTCGGACGCGCCAGCGCTGCACCATGATCGCGGCCACGGCGCCAAAGGCGAGCGCATCCACACGGGAGATGGTCCACATGTACAGCATGGAAGTATTCGCCCCAAGTAGCAGCATGCAGATGCGCGCAGCAAGCGCCACCGCCGCGATTGCAAGGCTCACCCCGAGCAGCCCCGACGCGAAGGCGCGCACGACGAAGGGCCAGATGAGATAGAACTGCTCCTCGAGAGCGAGTGACCAGAACTGTGGCAACGCGGGCATTCCCATGCCCAGCGGTTCAGTCCAGTTTACGACCAGGATCCCGAACCACAGTAGCCACGCCGGAGTCGGCGCCACCACTTCGCGGCTCGGCATTACCTTCACGAGCACCAGCGCCAGTACTACGGCGGCGCAGAAAAGCGGCACGATGCGCAACACCCGCCGCGCGTAGAAGCCGCTCATGTAGTTCGCAGCATGGCGGGATCTGTAGAGCTGTTCGGTGATGAGAAAACCCGACAGCACGAAAAACAGCTGCACGCCGACCCAGCCGCGATCGATGAGCACCGTGAACAGTGCGAACGGGCCGTGCAAGACGGGTACTGTGATGTCGGCGTTATGGGGAACGACGAGCAGGATCGCAATTCCCCGCAGGCCATCGAGGCAGGGATAGTGCCTCGGGATCTGCTCGATCATCAGCGGATCGGTTTCCAAGTCACAATTCGCTCGCCCCTGGCGTAGCGAAATATCGCCAACAACGAGGCGACATTGGTCAGCAGGAAATAATACGGCTTCGTCAGCAGCCCCGGACGCTTTGTCTGCAGGACAAAGCCCGCCATGCCCGCCAATATCAGCAGAATCTGCAGCGCGAAAAGCGCAAGGTACAGTGGTTGCGCAGCCAGGGCGAGACTTGTTGCGAGCGCAATAATCCAAAAGAGCGGCGAGGCGTAGCGCAATGCTTTATGCGACCACAATTGCCACGCGAACAAGCCGTAGCGGATCGGGTTCAACAGGCGCCGCTCGGCAACCAGCGCGTAGATTGTTCGCACCGCCACACGCACACGCATCGCAAGTTCCTCCCCGGGCTGCGCCAGCGTGTCCTCGAAGCAAACCGCCGCAGGCTCGAGCACCGTGCGCAACCCCTGCTCGCGCAGCTGCAGTGCGATCACAAAGTCGCTGATGAGTTCGGGGGCGATAGCACGGTAGGCCGAGCGCCGCACCGCATACAGACAGCCGCTCACGCCGACGAGCGATCCTAGGGCACTCTCCGCCCGCCGCAGCTTGATTTCATAACTCCAGTACGCCGCGCCGCCCGCGCCCGTGGGGTTGTGATCGGCCGTCTCGTACACCAACGACCCTGCGGCGCAGCCAACCGACAGATCGGCGAAATTCGCCGTAAGTGCGTTGAGCGCGTGCGGTTCAATGCGCGTCGTGGCATCCGTGAACACGACGATCTCGCCTGTTGCGCTCTGCATCGCGGCATTCTGGCACGCTGTTTTGCCCCTTCGGCCCTCCACGCGCACCAGCCGCACGCGTTGCGGATCGTAGGTCCGCACGATCTCGTCAGTAGCGTCGGAGGATGCGTCGGAGGTCACGATGACGTCGACCATGCCTGCCGAATATTCAAGACTGGAAACATTATCGAGCTTGGCACGGATGCCAGCGGCTTCGTTGTAGGCGGCTATGACGACAGTCACAGTCGGCTGGATCGGCGAGCGTGCGACGTTCTTACCCATGATCCGCGCCAGGCACTGGATGAGGATTGGATAACCGGCGTACACGTATACGATGACGCAGGAGCACAGCCAAAAGAGCACCTGCCAGAGGATCGTCATGGTGTTAGCTGCAATGCCGGCGCAACAACGAAATTGCGCCCTGCAGGACGGCCATAACGGCGCCGTTTTGGTGCACGCAAAGCAGGCACCGAGTATTGGGCGCAAGACACGTCACTCGTTGCGGTCCGTACAACTCCAAGAGTCTCCGTCAACTTCCACGGCAAATCGATTGGCGCTGCCGCAAGTATGCGCGCTGCATCGTAGCAGCAGCCCTGGTGAAAGACTCACAAAGGCGCGCACACTACGCGCCGCTGGCTGATGCTGCCTGCCTGGGCACGCGCAGCCTCCGCGCATCTTTAACCGGCGGTTTAACCATTGGCGCGGCGCCCGGATTTTTCACGGCCGCCGCAGCACTAAGGCATTCTGTGATGCCGCTCGCGTGTAACGCATGAGAATTGCGCTACGATCCTGAGGCTGAAAGCCGGCGACCATTTTGAAATTTGGCACCCTAAGTGCTTGCTTTTTAAGAGAATAGGGCCAGACGCTATCCCGTGCCTGCCAAAAGGCAGTCTAATACATGGCGCACGCGCCATTGACCTCGCACATGCCCGCCAAGTTTTTCATAACCATCGATACCGAAGAGGATGACTGGGGCGAATACCGGTCGTCAGGATTCTCGCTCGAGTCGCTGCGGCAGCTGCCGCGCCTGCAGGAGATCTTCAACGCCGCCGGCGCCATTCCGACGTACCTCATCACCTATCCGGTTGCGCAAGATGAGACTGCGCGGGCCTTTTTTCTAGATCAACTTGCGCAGCACCGGTGTGAAATCGGCGCCCACTGTCATCCCTGGAATACGCCACCCTTCGGCGAAGAGCTCAATGAACGGCATTCCATGCTGTGTAACCTGCCCTTTTCGACCGTGCGGGAAAAAATCGCGACCCTCAAGGACCAAATCACCAAGTCCCTTGAGGTGGTGCCAGTTTGCTTCCGCGCCGGCAGATGGGGGTTCGGTCCGCAAGTTGCCGGAGCTATAAACGAATTGGGATTTCGCGTCGACACCTCGGTCACTCCGTACGTCGACTGGTCTATTGCAACGGGCCCGGATTACCGCCAGGCACCAACGGACGCCTATCGGTTCAGTCCAGATGACATCCTGTCAGCGGCAGCAAACGGCGTGCTCCTGGAGGTCCCGGCGACCATCGGCTTTCTTCAATCCAATGAGGCATTCGCGCGCCGCGCGATCGCCGCTCAGGGCATAGCGCGGCGGCTGCGCCTCAGGGGATTCCTGGATAGGGCCCGCATCGTCAATCTGCGCTGGCTGTCCCCGGAGCTCAGCAGCGCGCGTGACATGATCGCGTTGGCCAGGCGCTCGCTGCTGCGCAAGTGCCCCTACCTCAACATGTCGTTCCACTCAACGACGTTGGTGCCCGGCAAGACTCCATTTGTCCGCACCCAGCAGGATCTGGACCAATTCTTCCGCAGCATCGAAGCGCTGATCAAATACGTCGCCTCCCAAGGCGTGGTATTTTCCGGACTTGCAGGGTCTTTGCAGGATGCCTGACAAGCAACCGCCTTGGCGAGCGCTATTTCGCAGCGCGGCTTAGCGAACCCATGGCTGGTCCCGTTCGCGCGGCCCCAGTTGCCCGCAGGTGCCGCGCCAGAACCGGTGCCACATGCTTCGCGCCAAACATGAAGCGCATAACGGGCCCGAATGTCGGAGCGCTGGCGATGCCCACGATAAAAAGGCCGCCTACGGAGGTCTGAAAGTGGGAGTCAAGGAGTGGCGCAGCACCCTCGCGCGCGATACTCGCCCGCAGCGCGGAATCCAGCAATTCCATTCGATCGACGTCAACCTTGAATCCAGTCCCGCTGATGACGTGATCGGTCTCAATCTCGTCCGGGCCCCCTGGCTGATCCACGACGAGGCGAACGCGCGCTCCAATCGGAGTGGCTGAGCGAATGCGGCAGTTCAGAAGCGCAGTGACTCGGTTTTCGAATCGTTCACGCAACCACCACGCCCCTGTCGGACCCCAGCTACCGGCAACAAACCTATGCCGCTTTTCTGCCGGAAAGAGCCTGCGAAAGACCTGCGGCAGCTCGCACACTGCCACGCTGCGCCACCCATAGCCGAGTCCGGACTCCGGCTGTCGAAGCGTGTCAAGAAAGGAGCGTTGTTGCCTACTCGGCGCGGGGATCCAGATGAGCCGGTCCGTGCGCGCAATCAAACGAACGGCCGCGCCAGCCTCATGCAGCAATGCTGCGGACTCAAGCGCTGACTGACCGGCGCCGAGAATCGTCACGTCACGACCTGAAAACGCTCGCACATCGCCGATACGAGTGCTGTGCAAACCCAATGGCTCCGCAAGCCCGGCAAGCTCGGAAGGTATGTACCGAAATGCCATATGTCCCGTTGCAAGAATCACGCGGCGCGCCTTTACCGGGGGGTGATTCGCGAATTCCAGTGTAAATTCGCCGGCGCCGCCGCTTATACGTTGGACTTTGGCCGGGTTCGGCTCACCTACGGCGCGTTGCCGGAACCACTCGGCATAATCCAAGAAATTCGCAAGACTCAGCGGCCGCCCGCTGTGCTCATAGGGAATCTTGGCCTGCGCGGCAAATTGCTTCAGGGTGAACTGGCGCCGCGGGTCCCATAAGTTTGATGCAAATGGCTCGGATTTGAGGACCATGCCCTCGGGCATGAACGCACGCCAACTCTCAAGCGTGCTGCCGAATAGCTGATAAGGAATCCCGGCAGCCCGCAGGTGCGCGGCTATTGACAGCCCATAGGGCCCGGCCCCGACAATTACTGTTTCGCTGCTTGACATTTCTCGCCCTTTAATCTCATAAAAAATATTGCTTTGCGGCCGCCACCGCGCGCACCGGCCCATGCAGGAGCTGCTTCGCCCGGCGGCATGCAAAATCCGGAAATTTCTCGATCCCGTAGTAGTAGATGCCGGGTAGCGGATCGGCGAACCGAAAGTACCCGTCCATGGTCCTTGACCCGGGTGGCAGCAGATTCGTTGGCACGCGATGCTTGATCGATGATCGCCATGCGATTTCGCCTGGCTCGGCAGGAGTGTCCTGCATCTGCTGCCCAGTTTCCGCCCAATACGTGATGAGCGGTATATTTGCCCCACATAGAGTCGCGATCTCCTCCTGCCAATCCGTGCGGCCCACTGTGGGTTCAATGATGACGAATTTGCCGTCCCTGCGGTTGCGTTTGAACTCGAGGCTGCCAATGCCCTTGTAGGCAACTCTTTCGATGAATTGCCTGCTCAAGCCGCCCAGCTCCGACGCCTGGTCTGGAGCTGCAACGCAGACCGCAGTATTACCCACCGCGGGCGGATCGCAGACGAGCTTACGGCCGGAAAACATCGCCACTACCTTGCAATTGGCATCACACGCAAAAAGCGTGAAATAGATCTCAGTGTCGGCTCCATCTACCCATTCTTGAACCACAAGGCGCTTGGCGCGGAGGAGCATGCGTGTTGCCTCGGACTGGGCGCTCGCAAGGGTGGTCACGCGCACGGCGCGCTCAACCTGACCGCTCAACACCAACGTCTTATCGCCCGGCTTTATAACCAGCGGAGGAGTCAAGTCTGCAATTAATTGGAGCTCAGAATTGCAGGTAATGACTGTCGAGCGTGGCACGGGAAAGCCCTCACGCTCAGCATATTTCTGAAACAGGGTTTTGTCGGCGAGCAGCGTCACCATTTCCTTTGACGGCAAGCTCACGCGAAACAGCGGCTCGAGTTCCTCGCGGAAGGTCGAGACCGCATCAACCTCTGCATCACCGGTCAATATCAGCACTGGCCTTTGTCCGATGCGGTTCGCCAGGCGCTTTAGTCCGTCGATGAGCGGACGGCCGCTCAAGCTGGAAAAGCGCACCACCCGGCAAAAACGCGACCAGGCCGCCGGGCACCAGCGCGTCGTAGAAACCATGTAAACGGGCATTCGCCCCGGCGCAAGGCTACGCACGACGCCCAAGGCGTTCAGACTGCTGTTGACGACTACGACCGGAATCATGATCTTCGTTTAAAGCTACCACTCGGATGAGTCGACGGCGGCATCCGATTCCCTACTATTCGCAGGGACCACCTGGCTCTACCGCTGGAGTGCATTCAGGGACCCGGGCAAACGCGCCACCAGCACCGAACTTATGCCGCCCAAGCGTGGTTGTGACTACCCAGCCTATCCAAACTCGCCGTGAACTGTCGGCAGATGTGTTGCAAGCATACACACGGTGCCGTAGCAATGCTTCCGTCCGCTCGTGCGGTGGATCACACTATGTCAATCCCAATCGTGACCGTTATCGAATCTCTCGATAAGCGAAGTTTCGCGGGAAGCCGGAAGTCGCGATCATCCCGCATACACCGTCCGTAACGCAGCTTGGGGAAGACCGCTGACTCGGCCGAGCTGTGATTTTGGAGGTTTTGTGAGCTACGCCCACTTGGTCATGCATGTGCGCCGCTCAGCCTTTTCAGTCGCCTGCGGGCAGCGCCCTGCGGCGCCCTGCTTCGCCGATCTAATCCGCCTGAATGATTGCGAGCCCTCATGTTTGGCGCCATCCCCGGCCACGCAAAACCACTTGCCGAGCGCGGCGAGCTGGCGGCGGCGCGATACCAGTAGCAATCCGGCAAAGCGACTGCTGAGCGTGCGCGTAGACGTACGCAGCCGACAGGCGCATTCGCATCAGCACCCCTACTTTGGGACATGCGTCACATGCTCGCAGCATGCGCTCGACGCATCCGCGGCTTGTCAGCAGAGCAGGTCGGTTGACATGCACATCACTCGAATCCATCCTTCACCCGGACTTCGGCCTGGCAACGGCGGTTGCGCCATGGTTCACTTTTAAAGTGATCGCTTGCGTCTTTCTTTAGAACCTAAAGCTGTGGAAATGTCGAAACTCGTCATTGTTTTGCCGACTTACAATGAGCGCGAAAACATTCAGGCGTTAATCCCCGTGTTGCAGGAAAAGCTGCGGGTGGTGCCGTATGAGTCCCACATTCTCGTGGTAGACGACAACTCACCCGACGGCACGAGTGCCGCCGTACTGGCGCTTAAGGAGCACTACGCCAACCTCCATCTGATCACGGGAGAGAAGCGCGGCTTGGGAGCTGCTTATATCCGCGGCATGCAACATGCGCTGAGCGTGCTTGCAGCAGACGTCGTAGTCGAGATGGATTCCGACTTTTCGCATGACCCCGCCGACCTGCCACGCTTGGTGAAGACTCTCGAGCTGCCTGCGGACTTCGTAATCGGCAGCCGCTATGTTCCCGGAGGGTCGATTCCGAGCAGCTGGAGCTGGCAGCGCCGGGCGAATTCGCGTCTTGGCAATCTGGTCGCCCGCTACGTTGCCGGCCTGTATCGCGTGCACGACTGCACCGCGGGCTTTCGCGCTATTCGCAGCTCGGTGCTCCGCCAAATTGACTTCAGTACCTTGCGGGTCAAGGGCTACGCCTTTCAGATCGCGCTTCTGCATCGAGCAGTGGGGCTCGGCGCCACAGTTGCGGAAATACCGGTGCATTTCGTCGATAGAAAGCTCGGCGAGAGCAAGCTAGGAATGAGCGACATTGTAGAGTTCCTGGTCAATGCCTGGTGGATTCGCCTGTGGAGTGCGCGGACATTTATCAAGTTTTGCATCGTCGGCGCCACCGGAGTCGTCGTAAATCTTGCAGCTTTCTCAGGCCTGCTCACTTGGGGTGCGAATCCATACGTTGCGTCACCTCTTGCGGTAGAGGTGTCTATATTATGGAATTTCCTGCTCAACAACGCATGGACGTTTCGCCATCGGCCGAAAGCGGAAAGCATTGGCGTCAGAGGATTGAAGTTCAATATCATTTCGCTCGCGTCGCTCGCGGTAACCTTTGGCACGTTCGTCACATTGTCCAAGCTGTTGCCGCAATTGCCGCTTCTGGTCGATCAGCTGGCAGCAATTGTGCCCACGACCGCGATCAACTATTTCCTTAACTCCTATTGGACGTTTAAGTCGAAGTCGACCGCGCGCAATCCGAACGATAATCGACCGGCCGCGAGTAAACTTGCGCTATGAGTGTTTCGGTGGTAATCCCCGCATACAACGCCGGTGCGTTCATCGATGAGTCCGTTCAGAGCGTTCTCGTGCAGGACTGGCCTGCCGACGAAATTATAGTTGTCAACGACGGCTCCACCGACCGAGCTTATGATGAACTCGCCGCCCTCGGAAGTAACATCCGGGTGGTCAACCAACGCAACCGCGGTGTCTCGGCCGCAAGAAACCGAGGCTGCGAGCTCGCGACCAGCGAGTACGTTGCAATTCTCGACGCTGATGATGTGTGGCTTCCTGGGAAATTGCGCGCTCAAATGATGCATCTGACTCTCCATCCTGAGAGCGATGCCGTCTTTTGCCGAGGCCTGTACTGGCACCCCGATCCGGGCGGGGACACTTGGGTAAGACCGGACCGTCCTCCTGGCGTAAGCGACGCCGCGAGCGACGTGAAGAGGCTACACTATGCGGATTTCCTCTATACCCTTCCGGTCGCGTCCTCTACGATGGTCGTCAAGAAGAGTGTATGGCAGGCTATCGGGGGTTTCGATGAAACCATGTCCTACGCCGAAGACCAGCACTTCAACCTAAGATTGTCGCGGAACTATCACGTCGATCTTCTGCAGATGGTGGGGATGTTGTACCGACGGCACTTACATAGCGCGACCGCGCGCGTTCAGGACCGGAACCATTGGGCCGAAGTGACCTCGGGCGCAGTAACGGCTATGGGCCTTACTGACGCATCAGGCGTAAGGACGGATCGAGGCAAGGTGCGGCGACGGGTGGCGCAGCTGCACTTCTATCACGGCTACGATCACTTCTGGCGAGGCCGTCTTCCCGTCGCCCGATGGGAGTTTTGGCGCGCATTCAGGAAAAATCCGCGCGATCGGAAGACGATAGCCTATCTTTTGATTTCGGCAATTCCGGGGCTGCCCCGGGCCGCGAAGCTGCTGCAACCCGCCGTCGGCCGGTTCCTCGGCGGTAAAATAGGGGCCACCCACCGCCCGGCCGACGACACGTCAGGAATATTGGATAATGTTGAAACACCGAGCCGCAGCGTCGCGCCTCGATGAACTCAGCCGAGGGCGCAATAACAATCTTAACCTGGTACGCCTTCTGGCGGCAGTAGGGGTCGTTTATGGTCATGCCTTTGGAGTCGGCGATCGTACGGCGGAAGAGCCATTCTTCCAGACCTTCGGAATCGGAGTCGGCGATGTTTGTGTCGACGTGTTCTTTCTGATCAGCGGATTTCTGGTCACCAAGAGTTTTCTCAAAAGAGACTTAGTTCATTTCGCGTGGGCGCGCGCCGCGCGCATCTACCCTGCGCTGTGGGCGTCCACGGGGTTTCTCGTACTTGTCTGTGGGCTATTCTTTTCGCCGCTTACTGCCATAGCGTTCTGGGGGAGGCACGACACGCTGACCTACCTTGCGAGAAATGTGGTGATGCTTCCCATGTGGGGCGGCCAGGCTGACCTGCCATACGCATTCAACAACTTCACCACGGAATTCAACACCTCGCT